>CDZB01001955.1_pt1 | contig 97666 bp, 79 predicted proteins | sample 554961 | NCBI WGS metagenome assembly CDZB01 (sample SAMEA3182106, study PRJEB8094) | gut metagenome | biome: human; feature: gut; material: Stool; isolation source: human stools | place: Canada | collected 2013-02-26 | reverse complement strand
GTCCAGCGGCAGGCTGTTCTGGTCGTTCGAAGAGGTCGACGCGAAGCTTAAAGGCATCATGGTCAACATCTTCAAAAACATCGACGCGGCGGCGAAGAAGTACGGCTTCGAGGGCAACTATGTCGTCGGCGCGAACATCGCGGGCTTTGAAAAGGTCGCAAACGCGATGATGGCGCAGGGCGTTGTGTAATTTAATTCCGATCACAAAAATAAAACAGGCAGAACGGGTTGCTCGCTCTGCCTGTTTTTTATAAAGTTTTATCGGGTCGTTCGGTTGAAATCTCCTGTGCGGTTTCTTCTAATTCTTCTGTGGCGGATTCGGGCGAAGATCCTCCGCCCGTTTCTCCGTTATCCGCGTTTTTCGGCGATTTTTTTGCCGAAGGGTAATACCTCGGCTTGCCGAAAATGTTGTAAATCATAAGGCACAAATTGAATAAAAGCATTCCGACGGAAAACAGACCTGAAAGTTTATTGTAATTGTAGTCGGCGACGTACATTGCGGCGAGCAACAACGCGAGCGAATAGCACCTTGCGACGGCTTTGGCGATCTTCAGTTTCCGAAGCCGCTGATTGACGGCGTTTTTGCGATACAGAATGTATTCATAAACATATACGATCGCCGTGAAAACAAACGAGGAGATCAAAGCGAAGCCGATCGCATACCCGAGGCCTTTCAGTTTGCTGAACGTGATGCAGGCATGCACCGTGTATGCCGCATATGCCGTCAGATAGAGGATGCGGATAAAGTAATACCGGGCTTTCGCGTACGAGAGCGCTTTTTTGTAATCGGTGCGGTCTTTGCTGATGTTTCTGACAACGGTGTAAAGCGTTTTGTTCTTTTTTGTGACTGCGTACTTTTCCGCCCTTTCAGGATTTTTAAAACTATAGATCCGAAAGCGTTCTTTATGAGATCGCGCCGAAAAATATCCCGTTATGCAGAACAGCAGGCTGCCCGCGACAAAATGTGCCGCCTGCGCCATGAAAAGCCGTATGGACGAAGTGCGAACGTCCGCGGCAAGGTTGGCGAGGGCGAACAGCCCCGCAAGCGCGAGCATCAGGAGAAAAGCCGCGATCCAGGTGAACAGCGACGCTTTGAGCGGGGAGACCCGCCTGTGTTTCTTTTCGGAGGCCCTTGCCAGAGCGGAATAAAAGACCGCGAAAATGAGCGAGGAAAGGATAAACCCGCCGACGGCCGGCAAGAAAGAATTCAGAACGATCGTATCGGCGTGCAGGCGGGTCAGCAAAAACAGCAGTACGGAGTAAACGCAGAGGGAGATCTCGATAAAAGGCGGAATGAAATACTTGAACTTTTTTTGTATAAATACGGGGGCGGAGATCGCCGCGAGCGAAAAAGCCGTCACGAGAACCTGCACGAAAAGCGCGTAGAGCGACGAATCCGGGTAGTTTGCCAGAAATAAAACCGCAGCGCCGATCAGCGAGAGCAACAGAACTCCCGCGCAAACGATATAGACGACGCCCGTCGACTTTTTTCCGAATATTTTTTCCAGCATGGCATACCTCGGCGGGGTCAGCCGTTTCAGTCCGGCGCAGCGGCGCATTCCTGCGGCGGCGATGGGGCGTTTTCCGCATCTGTTTCGGGCAGGGGCGGGTTTTTGCTTCGGGAAGCGTTCCCGCCGCCGCGCTTGCGGATGATTTTTGAGAACAGTCCGTAAATAAAATATGTGATCAGGCACAGCGCAAACTGTACCGCGCACAGCACGAGCAGGTAAATGGGGGAAAACCGGAAAATGCCGAGCCTGACAGGCAATATGGTGTGCAGGGGCAGGGGCAGGGGGCATTGCGCCACATAGGAAAAGTTGGGGTCGTACCCGTGGCCCCAATGAACGGCGAGCCCGTTGAGTATGACCATGGAAAAATAATAGACCGCGATCGCGTAAGAGAGATGCTTCAGGTGGGCTTTTCGGGGCGCTCCGTTCAGGGACACGGCGAGATGCGCGGTCGTGACGAACAGAAGGATATGGCAGTAGACGAAGTAAGTCACGTTATAGTGGAATACGGTGACTTCCCCCGCGGCGGGCCATACGAAAGCGATGATCGCGCCCGGGCAGTTGATCATGAACAGCGCTCCGCGGAAAAATGCCGAGCCGGAAAGAACCGCGAACGGCAGCAGCACGACGCCGAAACTGCACACGAACAGAGGAAGAGCGCCTACGATGCCGTGCGCCGCCTGATAATCCTGCAGCCGCACGAACGAAAAGCGCAGGCAAAGCTGCGAAAACAGCGCGAGGGACAAAAGGAACAGCGCCGTGCTCTTTTCCTCGGCCGTTTTCCCGCGCAGTAAGAAATACAGGCCGACCGTCGCGCCCGCCAGCAACAGGACGAAAAAAACGTGCCATAAACCGAAGTTGCGGAATTGAAGGAATTCGGCCGTCATGAGCGTTTCGAACTGCATAAAAAAATTCAGGGGAAACGCGCCGAGGAGGAGCAGGGGAAAGAGGCGGGCGGCGCGCGCGATATCCGATTTCGATGGCCTTTCCCCGTCGAAGATCAGAAGGAGGCAGGAGGCGGTCATTGCGGCATGGAGCAGCGCGTAAGCCGCGATCTCATGCGGGGCGGGGGCGTGTACGGCAAAAAAGGCTCGGCTGAAAACGACGGACAAAATTTCCGCAGGCAGCACCGCGAATACCGCGATGGCGCGGCAGCGGCGTTCCCCCGTCAGAAGTGCCGGCAAAACCGCCAGAAATCCCGCCGTGCAGATCCAGCGGGCGACGCTTCCGAATATATTTGCAAAACCGTGCAGACGGACGAATTGCTCCATGGCGTTGGCGGAAAAACTGCACCATATGAAAGCGGCGAAGGTCAATGCCGCCAGGATCAGGTTCGGCAATTTTCTCGTAAGCTGCATAAACGGCTCCTTTTGTCTTTGGTGGTTGCACCCGTATTTTACCACAAAAAGGCGATTATGGCAAGCGGTTCGGGAAAAACCGCCTTTTCGTTCTTATCGGCGGCCGCGGCGCATATATTAAGCCGTACAGGCATTGCGGGGAAGAAATATGGAATTATGGAAAGCTGCCGTCCTGGGTATCGTGCAGGGGCTAACCGAGTTTTTGCCCGTTTCTTCGAGCGGACATATCATCCTTTTTGAAAAATTGCTGCGCGTCGGGCCTTCCGGCGGCATGTTTTTCGGCGTCATGCTTCATGCGGGCACGCTGATCGCAGTCCTGTTCGCTTACTTTTCCAAAATAAAAGAGATCTGCAAAACCGAGAGGAAAATGCTCCTTTATCTTGCGCTCGCGACCGTACCCGCCGCCGTCGTCGGGTTCTTTTTCGGAGACGCGGTCGACGGGTTGTTTTTCGGGGGCGAATATCTGTGGCTCTTTTTCGCTTTGACGGCGCTCCTGCTCCTCGTTTCCGAGCGGGTATCCGCAAAGCCGCGCTTATTGCGCCCCGCGGGGATAAAAACTTCCCTGATCGCGGGCGCGGCGCAGGCGTTCGCGGTCATCCCCGGGCTTTCCCGAAGCGGGACGACCCTTTCGGCATGCCTGTTCGCGGGCATGGAGCGGGAAAAAGCGGCGGATTTTTCTTTCCTGATGAGCATACCGATCATTGCGGGGGCGATTTTTTCGGAATTGCTCAAAGTGTTTTCGGGGAATTCGCCGATCGCGGAAATTTCCTGGCAGAGCTTCGCGGCGGGAACGCTCTTTGCCGCCGTTTCCGGGTTTTTCTCCATTAAACTCGTTCTGAAAAGCGTAAGGAGAGGAAAACTGTACGGCTTTGCGGTCTATCTTCTGATCCTTTCCGCGTTTCTTTTGGCGGCACGGGTCTGGCATATCGTTTGAAAATTTTTCCGAAAGCGTCAATTGCGCGCATAATCCTCCGCGCGCCGCGCATACTGATGTCATCTTATTGAAAGGAGGTTCAAATTCAATGAGACTTAACTGCGGAGACACCGTGCCTAAAAGCTGTTCTTACACGGTCGTGAGCGAACAGGGGGAAATCATCGGGAAAGTGTATCTGAACGAGGGCGAAACGTTTCCTCCCACACAGGTTTCCGGCTGCCATTATGAAATGGACTGAATCCGAAAGATAAAATAAAAAAGGCGAAAGCGCGGCGGCAGCCGCGCTTTTTTTGCCGAAAATTGACGATGTTCGACATATTACTAAAATATGTAATGAAATTTACTTGACAAAATCTGTGTTTTTTCATATTATAAAGATGAGGGAGGGGGAACGTTCACCTTTCCCAATAAAAATCAAGGAGACGGAGAAATGAAAAAACTGATGGCTGTGCTTATGAGCACAACGTTGCTGTGTTCGCTCGCTCTGTTTACCGCCTGCAGCGATAAACAGGGAAACGACGGCGGCAAATTGGACGGAGATTTCAGTACGGAAGCCACGGACGAAGAAGTTGCCGCGGCTCTGACGAAATTTCAGAATGCGGTCGAGGGGAATACGATCGTCGGCGATACGGAGGCGGACGACTGGTCTTTCGGTTTCGAATCCGACGCGGATATTTCTTTCAGCATGATCGGGGTTGAAGCCGGTGCCGGGGAAGGTGCGCAAAGCGACGTGAATCTGAATATCGATCTCGACGTCGGATATAAGCTTATCATCGGCAATTCGGCGGTTTCCGGTGCGGGCGACCTTTCGTTGAAAGGGAGCGGTAGTGTGGTTGGATCGAATGCGGATTATTCCGCCAAAGTTTATAACGACGCCGATTATTTTTATGTGGATATGAGCTCGGTGCCCGGTATGTCGAAGGTGAAGATGACCTATGAGACGGTGATGGGCGCGCTCGAGTCCGTCGGTTCCGGGGAATCGCAAACGCCTACAGATACTCCCTCAACGATGTCTGTCGATGTAGCGCCCGGTGCGGGCTCGGAAAATGAAGGCGGGCAGGGGACGGAAACCGCGCCTTCTTCCGAGATCGACGAGATCGTCGCGGGGCTGAAAGAGGTCGGTTGCAAAGTGTACATAGACGATTCGGACGGCTTGAAAGTGAAATTGAGCGTTTCCGAAGAAACTGTCGACATGATCCTGGAGGCTGCCGGATTGGTTCCCGCGGAAGGCGCGGACGCACTGATCGATTTTTCGGTTTTCAGTTTCGACCTGTATTTTGCAATGACGGATGACGGCGTGTTCTCGCAAATCAGCGCGGACTTTGACATCAAAGCGAGCGTGGATCTCGGCGACTATCTCGGCAAGTTTGACGCCGCATGCTCGGGATACGTTTGCGTGAAAGCTTACGACGGAACGGTCGAGCTTCCCGACGATCTGGGTGAATATACCGAAGTGAATGAAGTACCTTCGTTTCCCACTCCGTCGGTTTAACGGCGGCAAGCACAAGCATATTGCGGCAAACATATAAGGATAAGGCGGGCTTTACGGCCCGCCTTTTTCCGTTCCGCCGCAGAGATATGGGAAAGAATGGAAAAGTTTTTTCGGCGGTATGGCTTAAATTATTTACCCCGCCTTGCTTTCCGCGCCCCGAGGCAAGTAAATCTCTGCGGCAAGCAAATCCCCGCGGCAAGCAAAAAAAATTCTCCGCGGCAAGAAAAAACTCCCCGCGCAATTTTGCGCGGGGAGCGTTTTTGAACGGGTTTAACGGAAAACCCTGACGCGGATGACGGAATCGAAACTTTCGATCGTCTTGACGACTTTTTCGGGTACGTCCGCGTCAAGGTCTACGATCATGTAGGCCTTGTCTTTTTTGGATTTATCGATGATGTTTGCGATATTGATGCCGTTTTCCGAAATGACGGAAGTCACCTTGGAGATGACGCCTTCCACGTTGTTGTGCATCACGGCGATCCTGGCGGGGGTCGTGCGGGGCGCACATACGTCGGGGAAGTTCACGCTGTGCGTGATGTTTCCGTTTTCGATATAATCGACGAGCTCTTTCGCCGCCATTTCCGCGCAGTTGTCTTCCGCTTCGGGCGTGCTTGCGCCGAGGTGAGGCACGCAGATGACGTTGGGTACGCCGATGAGTTCATCGGACGGGAAGTCGGTGATGTAGCGCTCCAGCTTGCCGCTTTCCACCGCCGCGAGCACCGCGCCCGTATCCACGAGCTCGCCGCGCGAATTGTTGATGAGCACCGCGCCGTCCTTCATTTTGGCGAAGGTGTCTGCATTGAACATCTTTTCGGTATCGGGGGTGAGGGGAACGTGTACGGTGATGAAGTCGGCGGATTTGACGAGGGTGTCGAGGTCTGCCGTTTTGACCCTGTTGTCGAGGTGCAGCGCACCCGCGACGGAAAGGTAGGGATCATAGCCGACGACGTTCATGCCGAGATCGACCGCGGTGTTCGCGACCATCACGCCGATCGCGCCCAGGCCGATCACGCCGAGCGTTTTGCCCGAAATTTCATGGCCGACGAATTTGGATTTGCCCTTTTCGACGGCTTTGCCGACGCCTTCCGTGCCTTTGAGCGTCTTGACCCAGTCGATCGCGTCGGTGATCTTCCTGCCGCCGAGGAAGAGCTCGCAGATGACCAGCTCTTTGACGGCGTTCGCGTTCGCGCCGGGGGTGTTGAACACGACGATGCCCTTTTCCGTGCAGGCGGGGATGGGGATGTTGTTCGTGCCCGCGCCCGCGCGCGCCACGGCGAGCAGTTCGTCGTTCAAGGGGTACTCGTGCATGTTGAAGCTGCGCAGCATGATGCCGTCGGGGTTCTTCGCTTCTTTCGTAAAGGTGTAGCCCGCGGGGAACTGTTTGTCCGCTACGGGGCTGATTTCGTTGAGTTTGAGTATCTGAGGCATAGTTATCGCTTTCTCCTTATCTCACGCGCCTTCGGTCAGGCGTTTTCTTTTTCGAATTTTTTCATGAACTCGATGAGCGCTTTCACGCCTTCCACGGGCATCGCGTTGTAAATGGAGGCGCGCATGCCGCCGACGAGGCGATGGCCCTTTATGGAGACCAAGCCGGCCGCTTTCGCTTCCTTGACGAATTTTTCGTCCAGTTCTTTGGAACCGGTCACGAAAGGCACGTTCATGATGGAGCGGTATTTTTTCTCCACGCCGTTCGTGTAGAGTTTGGAATTGTCGATGAAGTCGTACAACAGCCCCGCCTTATATTCGTTGACCTTGTTGATCTCCTTGATGCCGCCCAGTTTTTTGAGGTGACGGAGAACGAGGTTCGCCATATAAATGGAGAAGCAGGGGGGCGTGTTATAGAGGGAGCCGTTGTCGGCCTGCGTTTTCCATTTGAGCATGGTCGGGCAGATCGGCAGCGGGTTTTCGATAAGGTCTTTCCGCGCGATGACGATGGTCACGCCCGCGGGGGCGAGGTTTTTCTGCGCGCCCGCATAGATGACGCCGAATTTGGTCACGTCTACTTCGCGGGAGAGGATCTCCGAGCTCATGTCGCAGACGAGCGGCTTTTTCGTTTCGGGGAATTTGACGTAGCGCGTGCCGAAAATGGTGTTGTTCGAGCAGATGTGCACATAATCGGAATCGTCGTTGAAAGCGATCTTGTCCACGTCGGGGATATAGGTGTAATTCTTATCTTCGGAAGAGGCAACTTTTCTCGCTTCCCCGTAGATCTGGCCTTCCTGCCATGCCTTTTTGGAGAAGTTGCCCGTCACGATGTAATCGGCTTTGCCGGTGTGCATCAGGTTGAGGGGTACGGCGGCGAACTGCTGGCTCGCACCGCCCTGCACGAACAGCACGCAGTAGTTTTCGGGAATGTTCATCAGTTCGCGCATCAGAGATTCGGCTTCCTCCACGATCGGCGCGAACGCCTTGTCGCGGTGGCTGATCTCCGTGACGCTCATTCCCGTTCCCTGAAAGTCAAGGAACTCTTTCTGTGCTTCCTCGAGTACTTCGAGGGGAAGCATGGAAGGGCCTGCAGAAAAGTTGTAAACTCTCATAATCAATATCTCCTTCGATTGTGACTGCGCGGCTTTATGGTAAAGCCCGTGTTGATTCTATACCCAAATATTATATAATAAAGCGGACGATTTGACAAGTGTTTCCCGCATAAAACGGGCGAGTTGGCGAATTTTTTCTTGCAGGGTATAAAAAGTTCGGGCGAATGTCAAAAAATAATCGGACAAAGTATTTACTTTTTTCCCGAAATAGTGTAAAATGATAGAAGGAAAACTGTAAATCCATTTCGCGCGAAGCGCAACGCTTCGGCACAGGGGGCTCTCTATGTCTGAATCCTTCAACAAAAAATTAAACGGCCTTTCGCCCGTGGAGCGGCTTAAAGTGACCGACAAGTATCTGTCCGAAATGCGCGGCATACTCATCCAGATGGACGAGATCGCGGCATTCCGCGCCAAGAGCGGCCAGCCTGCCTCCGACGAGGTGGGGGGATACAAACGTTCTTCCGTCATGAACATGATCGAAGAGCTGGAAAAACAGAAAGAGAGCATCCTCGCGGAGATCGCCGCGGGCGAGGCTTCCGCAAAAAAGAAGGCGGCGCCCGTTCCCGATAAGCGGCCCGCGTCCGCCGCGGCCGCGGCTCCTGCGGTGCGCGCTTCGAACGCGCCCGCCGAAAAGCCCGAAAGCGCCGTCAGCGGATTCATGCAGGGCGACAACGCCCTCGCGATCGAGAGCATGTATTCGGGGCTTTCCATGGACATCGAAAAGATGCGCGACGATATCCTGCAGGAGATGAAGTATACTTACAAGCAGGATATGGCGATCTACGACGACCTTTCGGATAAGATCGAATCGATCAAGCAAATGGACTTTGCTTCTTTGGAGGAAAAACTCAAACCTCTCCAGATGCTTGCCGTCCTCGCGGATAAGCTGGATAACCTTCAGCCGCTCGATTACGACGTTCTCGCCGAAAAGGTGGCTGAAAAATTCATGCCCGAGCACATCGATTACGACGTGCTTGCGGGTAAAGTGGCGGCGCTCGTCACGGGCGGGGCGGCGGCCGCGAGCGGCGCACAGCTCGCTTCCGTGGAAAACAAGATCGAGGAAGTGCAGCGCACCCTCACCGGCGCGGTGAGCGTAAAACAGCTCCCCGAATTCAAAAAACTGGACGCGCTGATCGCCGAATACCTCAAAACGCTTTCTTACGATCTTCTGCCCGACATTCTCGTCACGGCGGAATCGATCAAAAACACGGCGAACCGTTATATCGTGAGCGGCAACAACCTGCGCGGGGAAACGATGCTTTCCGATCTGCGCATGCGCCTTACCCGCGTGAACGTCTGGGGCGCGAGCGCGCTCGCCGCGGTGAACGACGCGATCAGGACGAACAAACTTCCCGTGCCTTATTCGGAAGAAGCGTTTAAAGCCTTTTCCGACGCCTGTGCGGAACTCGAACAGGGGCCGGCGCTTGCGGACGACGAACTTGCGGGGAAAGTCGCGCGCGCCAAGGACGCGCTGTTCAACGACGCCGACCAGCGGATCATGGACAGAGAAACGCTCGCGGAAATGGCCGCCGTACGCGAATCTTTGGCGGGGGAAGCGCCCGGCGAAGACAAGGTTACGGATCTTACGGAACTCAAGAAGGAGCTGATGTCTTTCAACCTTTCTTATTTCATAGACATGACGCCCGCGATCGCGCAGGAAACGCCCGCCCCCTCGGTGGATACGGAAGCCATCCTCGACGCGATCAGGGATTTGGGCAATTCCGTGCCCGCGGCAGCCGCGCCTGCGGCCGCCGCCGCGGCTGCTCCCGCAGAGCCCCTCGCGGAAAGCGGGAAACTTGCTTCCCTCGCGGCGAAAAAGCCGAATATTTCCGTCAAAAAGCCGCGCGTCCTGCGGCCCGCCGTCTCGTCCAAAGACAATAAGACGGAAAAGACGGAACAGCCCCTGCGCACGGTGCGCCGCAGCATCAAGATGACGGACGAAAATCCCGATTCCCTCTCCAAAAAATTGGTGGAGGAGCTGGCGCTCAAAATCGCGAACAGCCGCGTGCGCTGACGTGGCGTGAGAATTTGAAATTATAGGGCGAAGCCCGATAAAATAACAAGACGGCGGCGGGAAAGCCGCCTCGCAAAAGGCCGTCCCGCCGATACGGAGCGGAAACGAAAATTTACGAAAGGCTGATGTTCCGTTCAGCCTTTTGTTTTTGACGGCAGGCGAAAAGGAGTGTATTTTGGAACAAAAAAAACGCGGCAATGCGCCGCAGACCGTAAAAGGCGGAACGGGGCGGATCGCGCCACGGTTCATCGGAAACGCCAGGCAGGCCGAAAAACAGGGCGGCGCGGCGAAGGAAAACGCCGTTCGCAGGCAACAGCAGGAAGGCGGAAAGTTCGGGGCCGGATCCGTAAAAGGGCGTGAACCGAAGGCCGCCAAAACGCAGATGCGGAAAGAAGAAAATACCGGCGCAAAAGATACGAAAAAGGGCAGACGGGGCAGGAATCCCGTCAAGATCATTTTCCTCGGCGGCGTCGGGGAGATCGGCAAGAATATGACCGCGATCGAGTACGGCAACGACATCGTCGTCATCGACGCGGGGCTTACATTCCCCGACGAAGAACTCCCCGGGATCGACCTCGTCATCCCCGACATCAGTTACCTCGTTCAGAACAAGAACAAAGTGCGCGGCATCCTCATCACGCACGGGCACGAGGATCACGTCGGCGGGCTGGCATATTTATTGAAGGAAATTCAAGCGCCCGTCTACGGTACAAAGCTGACTTTGGCGCTTGCGGACAACAAATTGCGCGAACAGCGCATCAACAAGGCGCATCTTGTCTGCGTAAAGCCGGGCGACAAGATCAAGCTCGGCTGCTTCGGGGTGGAATTCATCAACGTGAACCATTCCATCGCGGGTGCGGTGGCGCTTTGCCTCGATACGCCGCAGGGCAGGATCTTCCACAGCGGCGACTTCAAGATCGACCTGACCCCCGTGGCGGGCAAGCCGATCGACCTCGCGCGGATCGCCGAGATCGGCAGGGAGGGGGTCAAACTGCTTCTTTGCGAATCCACGAACGTCGAGCGCCCCGGCTACACGATGAGCGAAACGGTCGTGGGGACGACGCTCGATCACCTCTTTTCCGAAAACACGGACAGGCGCATCATCGTCGCCACGTTCGCGTCGAACGTGCACCGTTTGCAGCAGATCGTAGACCTTGCCGTGAAATACAGGCGTAAAGTCGCCCTTTCGGGGCGGAGCATGCTCAACGTCGTGGACGCGGCGAGCAAAATCGGCGAACTGTCCATTCCCGAAGGCGTGCTGATCGACGTCGAAAAGTCGAAAAACTATTTCGACCGCGAGATCGTCATCGTGTCGACGGGCAGCCAGGGCGAGCCGATGAGCGCGCTCACCCGCATGGCGGCCGGGGAATTCAATAAGGTCACCATCGGGCAGAACGATACCATCATCATTTCGGCAAGCCCGATCCCCGGCAACGAAAAGATGGTCTACCGCGTCATAAACAACCTTTACAGGAAGGGCGCGAACGTCGTCTACGAAACGCTCGAAAAGATACACGTTTCGGGCCATGCCTGCCAGGAAGAACTGAAGATCCTGCATTCGTTGCTCGACCCCGAATATTTTATCCCCGTACACGGCGAATACAGGCACTTGAAGCGCCACGCGCAGCTCGCCGTGGAGCTGGGTATGAGCGAGAACAATATCCTCCTGCCCGACATCGGCAACTGCGTGGAACTTTCCAAAACGGGCATGCAGTTCGGCGAAAGCGTGTCGTCGGGTTCCCGCCTCGTGGACGGGGCGAGCCTCGAGGACAGGGAAAACAGCATCGTCATGAAGGACAGGAAGCACCTTTCCGAGGACGGCATTTTCGTCATCACAGCCTGCGTTTCCGAGCGGAGCGGAGATCTTTTGAGCGACCCCGTGGTCGTCAACCGCGGCTTCGTCATGCCCGAAAACGCGGACTACCTTTCCGATATAAAACAGATCGTGGTCAATTCGGTCGATCAGACGAACGTCCGCGCGGACGTGAACAATACCGAACTTGCGGCGGCAATCAAAAAGTCGGTTAAAAACTTCATCTATAAAAAGACCAAGCAGAACCCCGTCGTCATGGCGCTCATCACGAGGGTATGAGCGCGGAAAATATCCGTTCGCTCTTCGGCCCGCGCGCCGACGGGCGGATCGTGAAAATGCGGGAAGAGCGCAAAGACAGGCGCAACCCCGTCTGCCCCGACGATGTGTTGAATTATCTCTTGCTGACGGTGCGCGCGCTTCTTCCCGAAAACATTCTGGAGATCGGCGCGGCGGAAGGGCTTACGGGCGCGGCAATGCTTGCAGAGGCGCCGCACGCGCGCCTCACCGCCATAGAGATCGATGAAGAGCGGTTTGCCGCCGCGAAGGAAAATTTCGCGGCGCTCGGGCTTGACGGACGCGCGCGCTGTATTTTGGGCGACGCGGCGGACGTTCTGCCCGCGCTCGAAGGGCCGTTCGACTTGATATTTTTGGACGGGCCGAAGGCGCAGTACGTGCATTACCTTCCCGATCTGAAACGGCTTTTGCGCGGCGGCGGCGTGCTCGTCGCGGACGACGTCCTGCTGTACGGCTGGGTGGACGGGAGCGTGCCCGTGCCGCAAAAGCGGCATTCCCTTGCCGAGCGCATCCGCGACTATCTTTCGGCGCTCGCAAAGGACGAAGATCTCATCACGTCGGTTCTCGATATCGGCGAAGGCGTAGCCGTCAGCGTAAAGAGGCGGTGACGGCCGCCGAAGTACGGAACATATCAGAGCCCGCGCGGCGAGCGCGGCGGATAACTATGAAAAAAACACCCGAACTGCTCGCGCCCGCGGGCAATTACGAAAAACTGAAAACGGCGCTGTACTTCGGCGCCGACGCCGTATATCTGGGCGGGAAGAGTTTCTCTCTCCGCTCTTTTTCGGATAATTTCGGCAAAGATGAAATGAAAAAAGCCGTGGAATACGCGCACGCCCGAGGGAAAAAGGTGTACGTCACGGCGAATATTTTTGCGAAAAACGCCGACTTTGCGGCGCTGGCGGACTATTTTTCCTATCTGCGGGAGATCGGAGCGGACGCGGCGCTCGTGACGGACGCGGGCGTTCTGGCGCTCGCGAAAAAGGCGGCGCCGGATCTTGCCCTGCACATTTCCACGCAGGCGAACACGACCAACAAATACGCCGCAAAATTCTGGCGGGAGCAGGGTGCGGAGCGCGTCGTGCTCGCGCGCGAACTTTCGATCGCCGAAGTGCGGGAGATCAGAGATTTCTGCCCCGATCTGGAACTGGAAGCGTTCGTGCACGGCGCGATGTGCATCTCTTACAGCGGAAGGTGCCTTTTGAGCAATTATCTTGCCGGGCGCGATTCCAACCGCGGCGAGTGCGTGCAGGCATGCAGGTGGAAATACCGTCTCCGCGCCGAGGGCAGGGAAGGGGAAATTTTTGCGGAAGAGGACGGCCGCGGCACGTACATTTTCAACAGTAAAGACCTGAATTTGTCCGCGCATCTTGCCGAACTTACGGCCGCGGGCGTCGATTCGTTCAAAATCGAAGGGCGCATGAAGAGCGCATATTATGTGGCGACCGTCGTCAACGCCTACCGCAGGCTTCTGGACGGAAAAATGACCGTCGAAGAGGCTGCGCGCGAACTGGATACGGCCGCGCACCGCGACTATACGGAGGCATACGCCTTCGGCGGCAACGAAAAAACGGTCAATTATACCGATTCGCAGACGGCGGGCACGCGCGTGTACACGGCGAACGTATTGGAAGGCGCGCAGGCGGGCGGGGCGGCGCTCATAGAGATGCGCAACCGTTTCCGTTTGGGGGACGAATTGGAGATCCTTTCGCCGTCGGGCAGTTTCGGCAAACGCTTTATCGCGGAAGAGATGCGCGGCGAGGACGGCGAGAGCGTTGCGGACGCGAAACTCGTACAACAGAAACTGCGGATATTCTGCCCGCACGAACTGTGCGCGGGCGACATTTTGCGGAGAGTTCCGAAGGGGGAATGACGTCGCGGGAAGATGGACAGGACGGTCTTGCATTCCGATCTGAATAACTTTTACGCCACCGTGGAGCGAAAGCTGTACCCCGAACTTGCGGGCAAGCCGATCGCCGTCTGCGGGGATAAAGAGGCGCGCCACGGCATCGTTCTCGCCAAGAGCGAAGAGGCGAAAAAGTTCGGCGTAAAGACGGGCGACGTCATCTGGGAGGCGCAGCGCAAGTGCCCGGGGCTTGTCATCCGCCCCGCGCGGTTTCGCGAATACGTGCGGTGGTCGCGCGCCGTGCGGGATATTTATGCACGCTATACCGACCTCATCGAGCCGTTCGGCATAGACGAATGCTGGCTGGACGTGACGCACAGCAAGATTTTCGGCGACGGAGAACGGATCGCCGAGCGCATCCGCGGGGAGGTCAGGGAAGAACTGGGGCTGACGGTATCGGTAGGCGTCAGTTTCAACAAAGTGTTCGCAAAACTCGCGAGCGATCTCAAAAAACCGGACGCGGTCACCGTTGTCGGGCGGGAAGAGGTGCGAGGGAAGATCTGGCCTCTGCCCGTTTCGGATCTGCTGTTCGTAGGGAAGGCGACCGCGAAAAAACTTTCCTCCGTCGGCATTTCGACGATCGGCCAGCTCGCGGCGGCAGAGCCGTCGTTTTTGAAAAAATTCCTCGGCAAATGGGGCGAAACGCTTTCGGCATACGCGCGCGGAGAGGACAATTCTCCCGTCCGGCACATGAACGAGAGCGCCGACCTCAAATCCATCGGCAATTCGCTCACGTACAGGGAAGATATTTATAATTATGAAGACGTCAAGCGCCTTTTGTATGTTCTGAGCGAAAGCGTTGCCGCGCGGCTGAACGATTCGGGCCTCGGCAAGGCGGATACCGTGCATCTTTGGGTCAGGGATAAGGAACTGGAAAATTATTCCTTTCAGAAAAAGGTGCGGCCGACCGCGCTGTGCGGGGAGATCGCCGAAGCGGCTTACGCGCTGTTCAGAACGCAATATAAAACCCGCCGCGCGGTGCGCGGGCTGGGCGTTACCGTTTCGGGCTTCGACAAGGGCGTGCGGCAGATGACGCTCGACGACCTTTCGGGCGAGTACGAAAAGAAGGAACGCGCCGAAAAGGCGGTGGACGAAATACGCAAAAAATACGGCTATTCCAAGATACAGCGGGGCATTATGTTTGAAGACCGTTCCGCGCTCTCCATGGACGTGCGCGGCGAACGGCTGGTGCGCCCCGGAGGGGTGGACGGAGAAGTTGCCTCGCAGGATGACGGAGAGCCGGACATGGAGCCTTTTGAGGGAGATTGAACCAAGGGAGACGCAAGTGAAGTATAAAATGACAGATTTTGCCGCAAAACACGGTATGACGCTCGCAAAGGGTCGCGTTTACGGCGTTTTCGAAGGATATCGCGTGCAGGTGGATTATTCGCCGTTCGGCAATCCGCGCTGCCTGATCTCCGTCGCCGCGCACATCGCGGGCAAGCAGAAAGCGGCGGTCGAAAAATATCTCGATTCGCACAGGCGCGATATCGGAATTTCCAATTTCGGGGTCATCGGCATCGGGCTGATGGTCAGCCCCAAAATGACGGGCGAAGTGTTCGCGCGCGCGGAGAGCGTGCTGGAAAAGATCTGCGCGCAACTCAAAAAGATCGGCGTCGCGGGCGCGGACGTTTGCCCGTACTGCGGGCAGCCGCTCGGCGGAGCGGGCATCCTCACCACCGAGTCGGACATCGCCTTCCGCGCGCACGAAGAATGCTTCGAACGCGTCTATGCGGGTGCGAAGCGCAAAGCCGCGGAAGAGGAGGCAAAGCCCGACAAAAAGCCGCTCGGTATGCTGGGGGGCTTTTTGGGCGCGCTGTTCGGCGCGGTCGTGTTCGTGCTGACTTATGCCTGGTGGGGCATCGGCGCGCTCGGCACGCCCGTCGGCATTCTGCTCGGGTTTTACCTGTACCGCAAATTCGGCGCGAAAAAGAAACTGTTTTCCGTCGCATGGGCCGGTGCGGCGGGACTTGTTCTTTCGCTCGCGGCGCTCGTGTTCGGCTTGTATATGGACGCGCGCGAAGCGGGCGGCGGCTGGCAGAACCTGTTCGACGCCGCGCTTGCGGGCGGGCGGGGTACCGTCTTTTTCGCGCTGAACCTCGCCCTTACCGCCGTATCTGCGGCTGCGGCGACTGTATATATATATCTTTCCTACCGCCGCGACAGGAGGACTGCCGCCGATAAAATGAAGAGGCTGGAAGAATAAAGGAGCAAAAATGCTGATCGATTTTCATACGCACGTGTTTTTGGATAAACTCGCAAAAGGGGCGGTGCGTTCGCTCGCGAAAAAGGCGCATTTCACGCCGTATACCGACGGCACGCTTTCCGCGACCGAAAAACTCATGCGGGAACAGGGCGTGGACAAATTCGTCGCGCTCAACATCGCCGTCTCGCCGAGGACGGAGCGGCACGTCAACGATTTCGCAATCTCCCTTCTTTCGGAAGAGAACGTGATACCGTTCGGTTCCGTGCATCCGTATTCGGAAAACGCGTTTGCCGAGTTGGACAGGCTGAAAGAGGCGGGCGTGAAGGGGATCAAATTCCACAACGAATATCAGGACGTTTTCGTCGACGACCCGAAGGCGGTGCGGATATACAGGGCGTGCGCCGAAAGGGGATTGATCATGCTTTTCCACGGCGGCGCGGACAGGGGTTTTGCCCCGCCCGTCAAAACCGCGCCCGAGCGCATGCGCCGCGCGATCGATGCGGTGCCGGACGGCAAGTTCGTCGTCGCGCATCTCGGCGGGCAGGACATGATCGCCGATTCCGTGAAATATCTCGCAGATTCGCCCGCGATGATCGACGTGAGTTTTTCCGCCAAAACCGCCGGCTTGCACGAGGCGGAGGACTGTATCCGCGCGTTCGGATTCTCCCGCGTGCTGTTCGGCACCGACTGCCCGTGGGACACGCCCGAAAACACCCTCGCCTTCCTCAAAAAAATGCGGTTTTCGGACGAAGAGTACGCGCTCATATACGCGGAAAACGCGCTTCGGCTGCTCGGCGGAAAATAAAAGCATATATTTTTGAAAAACATATGCCATGCGGTTGCTTTTTCTCTTGCGATATGATATGATAAATGTATCAATTCGTTAAGGGGAGCAAAAATGTCCGGCGACGACGGCGACAGTACCGCCGATAACCCAAACCATTTTAATATTCGGCTTTAAGGCATAACCGTATAGGCTATGTCTTTTTGTGTTATAATTTATTTTAGGAGGTGCTTTGTCCTTTTATGGAAGAGCAACAACGAAGGCCTTGGCACGCGATGTCTTACGAAGAGGTGGAGAAAGTCCTCGATACCTCGGAAGAAGGCCTGAGCGATGCCGAGGCGGCGGCAAGGCTTGCCAAATACGGCAAGAACAATTTGAGGCAGAACAAGCAGAAAGGCATCTGGAAGATGATCTGGGAACAGCTGACCGACGTCATGGTCATCATCCTGATCATTGCGGCGGTGTTTTCGCTTGTGATGTCGTTTTTCGAGGACGGCGAGGGGCTTGCTGAAAGCATCGTCATCTTCGTCGTCATCATATTGAACGCGACGATCGGCGTCATTCAGGAAAAGAAGGCGGCGAACGCTTTGGAGGCGCTCAAAAACATGACCGCCCCGACGGCGCGCGTCCTGCGCCAGGGGGAGGAGAGCGTCGTTCCCGCGAGCGACCTCGTGCCCGGCGATATCGTTTATCTCGAAGACGGGTGCATCGTCCCCGCGGACATGCGCATCATTCAGGATTCCAATATGAAGGTGCAGGAGGCCGCGCTCACGGGCGAAAGCGTGCCTTCCGAAAAGGACGGCCCGACCGTCCTTCCCGAGGACGCTCCTTTGGGCGACCGCGTCAACATGGCTTACAGTTCGTCCATCGTCATGTACGGCAACGCGACGGGTATCGTCGTGGGTACGGGCATGAATACCGAGGTGGGCAAAATCGCGGATATGCTCGACGAGCAGGACGAAACGGATACCCCGATCAAGCGCAAGCTCAATTCCGTCGGCAAAATTCTGAGCCTCGTCGGGCTCATCGTGTGCGTACTCATCTTCGCGATCGGCCTGATAAACGACGGTTGGGAAGCGTGGGTGAATTATGTGTTCATCGCGATCTCGCTGGCGATCTCGATCATTCCGGAAGGGTTGCCCGCCACGAGTACGATCGTCATGGCGCTCGGCGTGCAGCGCATGGCGAAAAAGAACGCGCTCGTCAAGAGCCTGCCCGCGGTGGAAACGCTGGGAAGCGCCACCGTCGTTTGCTGCGACAAGACGGGTACGCTCACCCTCAATAAAATGACGGTCACGCACGTCGCGCTCGCGGGTGATTTCGAAGAGGGCATCGCGACCCCCGTAGACGCGCTTTCGGCAAAATACGGCAAGGAGATGTACGGCGACATCGTTTCCGCGTCCGCGCTCTGCGTCAACGCGAAAAAAGACCCCGACAATCCCGGCAATATTTTGGGCGACCCGACGGAGGGCGCGCTCGTATATTTTGCCGAAAAATTCGGCGTGGATTCCGAAAAATTCGAGGACGAAAATCCCCGTATGTTCGAGCAGCCCTTCGATTCCGACAGAAAGCGCATGACGGTCATCAACGAAATGAAGGCCGAAAAAGAGGGCGGCGCGCCGAAACTGATCGCCTATACGAAGGGCGCGGTGGACGAAATGCTGCCGCTCTGCACCAAATTTCAGGCGGCGGACGGCGTGCGCGACATGACGGACGCCGACAGGGAAAAGATCCTCGCGCTCTGCAATAAAATGAGTTCCGACGCGCTCCGCGTGCTCGGTTTTGCCAAAAAAGAGTGGAGCGCCGTCCCCGAAAACGAAACGGCGGACGTGGAATACGACATGACCTTTATCGGCGTCACGGGTATGATCGACCCGCCCCGCAAAGAGGTCATCAAGGCGGTGGAGACCTGCCACGAGGCGGGCATCCGCGTCATCATGATCACGGGCGACCATAAAGTCACGGCCATGGCGATCGCGAAACAGCTGCACATTTTCCGCGAGGGGAACACCGTCATTTCCGGTTCGGAACTCGACGACATGACGGACGAGCAGCTCGACGAAGCGGTCAAGACCTGCGTCGTGTTCGCGCGCGTTTCCCCGTCGGACAAACTGCGCATCATCCAGTCGCTCAAACGGACGGGCGAAGTCGCCGCCATGACGGGCGACGGCGTCAACGATTCGCCCGCGCTCAAAGAGGCGGACATCGGCGTCGCCATGGGCATCACGGGCACGGACGTCGCAAAAGACGCCGCCGACGTGATCCTGCTCGACGACAATTTCACGACCATAGAGTATGCGATCCGCGAAGGGCGCAGGGTGTACCGGAACATCCAGAAGGTCATCCAGTTCCTCGTGGCGGGCAACATCGCGGAAATACTCATCCTGTTCATTGCCGTATGCGCGGGAATGAGCGAAATGCCGATCGAGGCGGTGCACATCCTGCTCATCAACCTCGCGACCGACTCTCTGCCCGCCGTGGCATTGGGCGTCGATCCCGCAAGCGCCAACATCATGCGGCATAAGCCGATCAAGAGCGGAACTTTGTTCGAAAAGGGAATGATCTACCGCATCGTCCTGCACGGGCTGTTTATATCTGCGGCGGCATGGGCGGCATACCTGATCGGAACGTTCTGCTTTGCGCACGATCATATGCAGGCAATGACGATGACCTTTATCGTGCTTTCCGTTTCGCAGCTCGCGCACGCGCTCAATCAGCGTTCGAATACCGATTCGATCTTCAAGCCCGGGCAGGGACACAACAAGTTCCTGTTTATAGCCCTTGCGGCATCGGCTGCGATCGTTGCGGTCGTCGTTTTCATACCTCCTCTGCAGGGATTTTTCAACCTTACAGACCTTACGTGGAAAGAATGGCTCGTCAGCCTGGCGCTGTCGCTGTTCCCGCTCGTCGCGGTGGAAATATCCAAAATATTTATCCGCCTGTACAACAGAAAGCGCAGGAAAGCCGCATAACAAAGAGGCGCCGCCCGGAAAGGCGGCGCCGTGAACGCAAAACGAAAGCCCCGCGAACGCGGGGCTTTTTCGTTTAAGCGAATATGCGCAGGTCTTTGGAAATGATGACGGTGATGATGTCCGCGACCCAAAAGACCAACGTGATCGGCGGAATGAATTGCAGGATCCCTGCGATGATGTGCCCTCTGAATATACGCGTTATGCCGCCGAGGATCCAGCTCGTTACGGGGATGATCGCCAGAATAATGTTGATGATCCAGGGAAGCCCCAGGTTGAGATAGCCTCTTCCGTATTTTGCCATAATAATCCCTCCTTGAATACAATCGTACGGTAAAGCCGATTTTTTTATATTTTCATTATATACGTTCTTTGCAGTTTTGTCAACAACTATATAAAAAACGGCAGGTTTTAATTGAGGGCGCTTCTTTGTAAATCATTGACAATTTCCGCATAAAAGAATATAATAATCCATATAGACGGCTGAACGGCGCGGCGGCGCGCCCCGTTTTACGAACGGAAAAATCCGACAAAGGAGTCGAACGATATGAAAGTGCCCGAGATATTCGGCGAAAATGTTTTTGACCTCAACGTCATGCAGGACAAACTTCCGAAAGAGGTTTTCAAATCCCTGAAGGAAACGATAGAAAAAGGTACGATGCTCGATCCGAACATCGCGGGCGTCGTCGCGAACGCGATGAAAGACTGGGCTGTGGAAAAAGGGGCGACCCATTATACGCATTGGTTCCAGCCGATGACGGGCGTTACGGCCGAAAAGCATGACAGTTTCATCTCTCCCACCAAAGACGGGAAGGTCATCATGGACTTTTCGGGCAAAGAACTCGTCGTGGGCGAGTCCGATGCGTCCTCATTCCCTTCGGGCGGCGTGCGCGCCACGTTCGAGGCGCGCGGCTATACCGCATGGGATCCCACGTCTTACGCATTCATCAAAGACGGAACGCTGTGCATCCCGTCTACCTTCTTTTCGTACAGCGGCGAAGTGCTCGATAAAAAGACGCCGCTCCTTCGCAGCATGCGCGCCCTCAACGAACAGGCGCTGCGCATCCTTCGGCTGTTCGGCAATACGTCCGTCAAACGGGTGTATCCGACGGTGGGTGCGGAACAGGAATATTTCCTCATCGACAGAAAGATGTTCGACGCCCGCAAAGATCTCGTGCTTTCGGGCAGGACGCTGTTCGGCGCGAAGCCGCCGAAAGGGCAGGAGCTGGAAGACCACTATTTCGGGCCGATCAAGCTGCGCGTTTCCGCGTTCATGAAAGAGCTCGACGAAGAGCTTTGGAAACTGGGTATTTTCGCCAAGACCGAGCACAACGAAGTCGCGCCTTCCCAGCACGAGCTTGCACCCATTTTCACGGTTACGAACCTCGCTTCAGACCAGAACCAGCTGATCATGGAGACGATGAAAAAAGTCGCCAGCCGCCACGGGCTGTACTGCCTGCTGCATGAAAAGCCTTTCAAGGGCGTAAACGGTTCGGGCAAACACAACAACTGGTCGATGAGCACGGACAAGGGCGTGAATCTCCTCGATCCCGGTTCGACCCCTGCGGAAAACGGACAGTTCATGCTTTTCCTCATGGCCGTCATCGCCGCGGTGGACGATTATCAGGATCTTCTCCGGCTCACGGTCACGAGCGCGGGCAACGACCACAGGCTTGGCGCAAACGAAGCGCCTCCCGCCGTCGTGTCCATTTATCTCGGCGAAGAATTGCAGGAAGTGATAGACGCGCTCGAACACGACGTGAAATATAAGGGCAAGACCAAACAGATCATGAAACTCGGCGTGGACACCCTGCCCGAGCTTCCGAAAGACACGACAGACCGCAACCGCACTTCGCCTTTCGCGTTTACGGGCAATAAGTTCGAATTCCGCATGCCCGGTTCCACTTTTTCCATCGCGGGGCCGAACATCATCATCAATACGATCGTCGCGGACGAACTCAGGCAGTTTGCCGACGAACTCGAAAAGGCGGAAGACTTCAACGCCGCGCTGCACGATTTAGTCGTGAAAACGATCAAAGAACATAAGCGCATCATCTTCAACGGCAACAATTATTCCGAGGAGTGGACGAAGGAAGCGGAAAAGAGGGGGCTTCTGAACCTCAAAAACAGCGCCGAAGCGCTTCCGCGCTTTGCGGACAAAAAGAACGTCGAACTTTTCGAGCGCAATAAAGTTTTTACCGAACGGGAAGTGCGTTCCCGCATGGAGATCATGCTGGACAATTATTGCAAAGTGCTCTCCATCGAGGGCCAGACGATGGTCGAGATGGGCAGGCAGGAGATCTACCCCGCCGTAAACGCATACATTTTGGAGTTGTGCAAGGTCATCGAACACAAGGAATTGTGCAAGGTCGTCGAACGCAAAGAAAAGGCTTCTTCCGCCTGCAAAGCGCCGGCGGAAAGAAAGGTCGCGGAGCGTTTGAGCGCGGACAACGAGGCGATGTTTGCCAAAGCGGAAGAGATCGAAAATCTGCTTGCGGAAGCAAAGACGCATACCGATGCGGTAAAGCAGGCGAAATTCTTTGCCGAAAAGGTCATTCCCGTCATGGAGGAGATGCGCTCTTTCGCCGACGACATGGAAGGTTATACGGCGAAAAAATACTGGCCGTTCCCGACCTATGCGGATATCCTTTTCAGCGTTTGACGGAGGGGACAATGGATAAAGAAAAGGTCAGGGAACTTGTTGAGGATATCATAGACCAGGCGAGCCTGCTCGTCGTATCCAACGTGTTTGCGGCAAGCATTCTCGACATCTGCGAGGAGATCCTCGACGAACTCGACGCGCCCGACGGGGAGGACGTCATCACAAAATAAAATACGCCGCAGGGAAAGCCTCCGCGCAAGCGGGGGCCTTTTTTGATGTCCGCGAAGATAATTTCAGCTTATAGCAGCTATTCGAAATCGTGAAAAAACACTTTTCCCGCCCGCGCTTGACCCGTGGGCGGGCTCAGGATATAATAAAAGAAAGATTTTGCATGCCTCGTCCGCAAGGGCCGCGCGATTCGCACAAAATCGGGGGAAATTTGTATTTTTTGCCCGATTTCGCTTTTCATGGAGCGAAAAATAAGGTATAATAGAATCTGTGATGAAAAGGGAGCGTTTGATGCTCCGATCCGGAAAATATTATTCTTTATCAAGCGAGGGTCATAAAAATGTTGACAGCGATCGTCGGTATCAACTGGGGAGACGAAGGCAAAGGCAGGATGGTCGATCTTTTATCCAAAGATTACGACATCGTTTGCCGCTATCAGGGCGGGAACAATGCGGGCCATACCGTCATCAACGAGCGCGGCAGGTTTATTTTGAATCTTTTGCCGTCGGGCATATTGCGCGAAGGGGTCGTATGCGTCATGGGCCCCGGCATGGTCATCGACATCAAACACCTCGCGGGGGAGATGGCGCGCCTGCGCGAAGCGGGCATAAAAATCACGCCCGAAAACCTGAAAATATCCGACCGCGCGGTCATCACCATGCCGTATAACGTTCAGCAGGACTGCCTCGAAGAGGAGCGCCTCGCCGACAAAAAATTCGGTTCGACCAAGCGCGGCATCGCGCCCGTTTATGCGGACAAATATTTGAAAAAGGCTTTCCGCATGGGGGAACTGAAAAATCTTTCCCTGCTCGAAAAGCGCCTTGCCGACATCGTGGAATGGAAAAACCTGACCATCGTCAACGCATACGGCGCAGAGCCGGTAAAGCCCGAGGATATGCTTGCCTATTTCGAGGAATACGGCGCGCCTCTCAAAGACTACATCTGCGACACGGGGCTGTTCCTCAATAAAGCGAACAAAGAGGGGAAAAAGATCATGTTCGAAGCGCAGCTCGGCGCGCTCCGCGACATCGATTACGGCATCTATCCGTATACCTCTTCGTCCAACAACATCGCGGCTTACGGCCCGATCGGGGCGGGCGTGCCCAATCTGAAGCTCGACAAGACGGTCGGCATCATGAAGGCGTACTCTTCCTGCGTGGGCGAAGGCCCGTTCACGGCGGAATATTTCGGGGAAAAGGCGGAAAAACTGCGCAACGCGGGCGGTGAATACGGCGCCGCTACGGGCAGGCCGAGAAGGGTAGGCCCGTTCGACGTGGTCGCGTCGAAATACGGCATCCGCTGCCAGGGCGCGGACGAGATCGCGCTCACGAAGCTGGACATACTTTCCGGCCATGAAGAGATCGAAGTGTGCGTCGCTTACGAGCTGAACGGCGAAACGCTGACCGAATTCCCTTTCACCGACGTTCTGGACGAGTGCAAACCCGTTTTCAAAACGGTCAAGGGGTGGAATCAAGATATTTCAAAATGCCGCAAAAAGGAAGATTTGCCCAAAGAGGCGCTCGATTACATCCGCTTTATAGAGGATGCGTGCGAGTGCAGGATAAGGTATGTCTCCGTCGGCGCGGAACGCGACGCTTATATCGAACTGTAAAGCGGGGCGCGGTTTTGCGCGGGACAAAAAAATAGTTTTTTTGCAGACAGCGGCGTTTATTATGCGCCGCTGTCGCCTTTTTTAAAGGCCCGCGGCCGTTTATGAGGAGGCTTTTCATGCTGAAAAAATTTGTAAAAATGCACGGCGCGGGCAACGATTATATTTATTTCGACTGCCTTGCGGAAGAACTTGCCGACCCGTCCGCGGCGGCGGTGCGCCTTTCCGACAGGCACAAGGGCATCGGCGGCGACGGCATCGTCATGATCTGCAAAAGCGATATCGCCGACGCGAAGATGCGCATGTTCAACGCCGACGGGAGCGAGGGCAAAATGTGCGGCAACGCCATACGCTGCGTAGGAAAATACCTGTACGATCACGGCATCGTCCGCAGAGAGGAGCTGCACATAGAAACGCTTTCGGGCGTCAAAAAACTGCGGCTGAACACCGAAAACGGGAAAGTGAAGTCCGTCTGCGTGGATATGGGGCGCGCGGAGTTCGACCCGAAAAAGATACCCGTGATTTCGGACGGGGAAGTCATCGGAAAGGAAGCGGAAATTGCGGGCGGCAGGCATAAAATAACCTGTGTTTCCATGGGCAACCCGCACTGCGTCGTGTTCGAAGACCCCGACGTCGTCGAGCTGGAAAAAGTCGGCCCGCTCTTTGAAAACGCGCCGATCTTTCCCGAACGCGTGAATACGGAGTTCGTGAAAGTGCTCGGCAAAAACAGGCTGAAAATGCGCGTGTGGGAGCGCGGCAGCGGCGAAACGATGGCGTGCGGCACGGGCGCCTGCGCCACGGCGGCGGCTGCGGCCGCTTTGGGGCTGTGCGACGCGGGCGAGGACATAACGCTCGTTTTGAAGGGCGGCGAACTGACGATACGGGTGGGGGAAACGGTCTATATGACCGGCCCCGCGGAAGAAGTTTTTACGGGAGAGGTCGAATTATGACGAAATACATATTCGTGACGGGCGGCGTCGTTTCGGGACTGGGCAAGGGCATCACGGCGGCGAGCCTCGGAAGGCTTTTGAAATCGCGCGGCTATAAAGTCGCTTCGCAGAAACTCGACCCGTACATCAACATCGACCCGGGCACGATGAGCCCGTATCAGCACGGCGAAGTGTTCGTGACCGACGACGGCGCGGAGACCGACCTCGACCTCGGGCACTATGAACGCTTCATCGACGAAAACCTGAACAAATTTTCCAACCTCACGACGGGCAAAGTGTATTGGAACGTGCTCAACAAAGAGCGCAACGGCGAATATCTCGGACAGACGGTGCAGGTCATTCCGCACATCACGGGCGAGATCAAGTCGTTTATCTACAACGTGGGCAGGCACAGCAATGCGGACGTGGTCATCACCGAGATCGGCGGCACGATCGGCGACATCGAAAGCCAGCCCTTCATCGAGGCGATCCGCCAGGTCAGCATGGAAGTGGGGCGGGGCAACTGCTGTTTTATCCACGTGACCCTCGTCCCGTACATCACGGGTTCGTGCGAATTCAAATCCAAACCCACCCAGCATTCGGTCAAGGAATTGCAGGGCATGGGCATCGTGCCCGACATCATCGTCGCCCGCGTGGACGCGCCCCTGCCCGACGACATCAAAAAGAAGATCGCCATGTTCTGCAACGTGGGGGCGGACTGCGTGATAGAAAATTTAACGCTGCCCAACCTGTACGAGGCGCCCGTCATGCTGGAAAAGGCGAATTTTTCTTCGATCGTGTGCCGCATTTTGGGGCTGGATGCGCGAAAAAGCGACCTTTCCGATTGGAATAAAATGCTCGAACGCGCGCACGGGCGCAGCAAGACGGTGAAGATCGCCCTCTGCGGCAAATACGTGCGTCTGCACGACGCGTACCTTTCCGTGGCGGAAGCTCTCACGCACGCGGGCTTTGAAAACGCGGCGAAGGTCGGGATCGACTGGGTGGACACCGAAAACCTGACCCCCGAAAACGTCGGGGAACATCTCTGCGGGGCGGACGGAATACTCGTCCCCGGCGGCTTCGGCGGCAGGGGGATAGAAGGGAAGATCCTTGCTGCGGAATATGCGAGGGAAAATCATATCCCTTACCTCGGAATCTGCCTCGGCATGCAGGTCGCCGTCATCGAATACGCGCGCGGCGTTCTGGGGCTTCGCGACGCAAACTCTTCCGAATTCGACCCCGACGGGGCGCACTCGGTCATCGACATCATGCCCGACCAGCTCGGCGTAAAAATGGGCGGCACGATGCGCCTCGGCGCGTATCCCTGCAAGGTCGCAAAAGGCAGCAAACTGTATGCGGCGTACGGGCAGCCGCTCATCTCCGAACGGCACCGCCACCGCTTCGAGTTCAACAACGAATACCGCGACGCCTTTCAGAAGGCGGGCATGAAAATTTCGGGCACCTCTCCGGACGGCATGCTCGTGGAGGCGGTGGAACTTCCCGGAGAGGATTTTTACGTCGGCGTGCAGTTCCATCCCGAATTCAAATCCCGCCCCAACGCGGCGCATCCGCTTTTCCGCGAGTTTGTCGCGGCGGCGGTCAGAAAGCATGAGAAAGCAAACGGAGCAGAAAAGTAAATGAAGATCAACGCCAATTATCTGAAATTAAACGAAAGTTACCTGTTTTCCACCATCGCAAAAAAGGTGGCTGCCTATACGCAGGCGCACCCCGATAAAAAAGTTTTGCGCATGGGCATCGGCGACGTGACGCAGCCGCTCGCGCCCGCAGTCGTTGCGGCGATGCGAAAGGCGGCGGGCGAAATGGGCGAAAAGGAAACTTTCCGCGGCTACGGCCCCGAACAGGGCTATCCCTTCCTGAAAGAGGCGATTCGAGGCTATTACGCATCGCGCGGGATATCTCTCGAAGAGGACGAAATTTTCGTTTCCGACGGCGCGAAGAGCGACGTGGGGAATATCCTCGACATATTCGATACGGACAATACCGTGCTCGTGCCCGACCCCGTCTATCCCGTGTATGTGGACACGAACGTCATGGCTGGGCGCAGGATCGTCTTTGCGGACGCGACGGCGGAAAACGGCTTTCTGCCCATGCCCGACGAAAAGACGGACGCGGACATCGTCTATATCTGTTCGCCAAACAACCCGACGGGCGCGGCGTATTCGTCGGCGCAGCTCGCCGAGTGGGTGGCGTACGCGCGGAAAAAGGGTGCCGTCATCCTGTACGACGCGGCATACGAGGCTTTCGTGAGCGAAAAGGGGCTCGCACGCAGTATTTTTGAGGTGGATGGCGCAAAGGAATGCGCCGTAGAGTTCTGTTCACTCTCCAAAACGGCGGGTTTTACGGGCACGCGGTGCGGCTATACCGTCGTTCCCCGCGCGCTGGTGCGGGGAGGGGCGTCCCTCAACAAACTGTGGCTGCGCAGGCAGACGACAAAATTCAACGGCGTTTCCTACGTCGTGCAGCGGGGCGCGGAAGCGGTGTTCACCGCGGAAGGCATGGCGCAGGTGCAGAAAAATCTCGAAGTGTACCGCCGCAACGCCGCCGTGCTTTCGGGATGCCTCGATTCTCTCGGCATCCATTATACGGGCGGCAAAAATTCTCCGTATATCTGGATGAAGTGCCCCGGTTTTTCGGACAGCTGGAAGTTTTTCGATTATCTTCTCGAAAAGGCGAACGTTGTGGGAACGCCCGGCAGCGGCTTCGGCAAAAACGGGGAGGGATTCTTCCGCCTGACCGCTTTCGCTTCGGAAGAAGCGACCAAAGAAGCGGCGGAAAGGCTCAGACTTCTGTTTTCAAAATAAAAAATCGTTCGATCCCTGCGGTGCGCTGCGTTCCGCGGGGATTTTTATGTGCGTTTATCCGTACTTTCGGTTAAAAACCCTTGCAAAACGGCCGATTTGTGGTAAAATAGAAAGGAAATATATCCGGAGGGAAAATCATGGAGCGCAGAGAACGTGCGGCGGGCGTGCTTTTGCATATATCGTCGCTGCCCGGCAAAGAGGGGATCGGAACGCTGGGGGAGAGTGCCTACCGCTTTGCGGACTGGCTGAAAGAGAGCGGCGTAAAATACTGGCAGATCCTGCCGCTCGTGCAGACGGGCTTCGGCGATTCGCCTTATCAGTCCGCGTTCGCATCGTCGGGGAATCCGTATTTTATCGACTTGTTTGCGCTTGCGGAGCGCGGGCTTTTGAAAAAGCGGGAGATCTCGCCCGTTTGCCGCAAGGATATCGATTATGGTTTTTTGTACGAAGAAAAGTACAGGATACTGCGCCGCGCCTTTTCCCGTTTCGATAAAAACGATCCCGATTTCTGCGCCTTCGTCGCGGGCGGGGAATTCGAAGATTACGCCGTGTATATGGCGATCAAACAAAAGAGCGGCAACAAAAGTTTCGATCTTTGGGAAAAGAAGTATAAATTCCGCGATCCTGCGGCGCTTTCCGCGTTTAAGGAAGAGCATAAAGGCGAATACTTGTTCTGGCAGTTTGTGCAATACGAGTTTTTGCGGCAATGGCAGGCGCTCAAAAGCTACGCGAACGGGCTGGGCATCCGCATCATGGGAGACATGCCGCTGTATGTCGCGGCGGATTCCGCGGACGTGTGGGCAAACCCTCGCCTTTTCAAACTGAATGCCGGTTTGAAGCCCAAAAAAGTTGCGGGCGTGCCGCCCGATTACTTTTCGGCGACGGGGCAGCTGTGGGGCAACCCCGTCTACGACTGGAAAGCGCACGAAGCAGAAGGCTATTCGTGGTGGTGCGAGCGCATCCGCCGCGCTTTTAAACTGTACGATACCGTGCGGATCGACCATTTCCGCGGTTTCGACAGGTATTTCGAGATCGATGCGGGCGCGGAGACGGCGGTTGGCGGCCGCTGGCGCAAAGGCCCCGGCGCGGCGCTGTTCGATCGCGTGAAGGAAAAACTCGGCGATCTCGATTTTATTGCGGAAGATCTCGGCACGTTGGACGCGGGCGTGTACCGCCTTATGAAGCGGACGGGTTATCCCGGCATGAAGGTGATACAGTTCGCCTTCGACGGCAATCCGAAAAACCCGTATCTGCCCGAAAACATCGGGGAAAACAGCGTCTGTTATACGGGCACGCACGACAACGACACCATGCTCGGCTATTTTGCGGGGCTGGACGAAAATGGGAGAAAAGGTTTTTGCGCAAGGCTTCGCGCAGCCCTCAAAAAACAGGGCATAGCGGCGCGCGTTTCGGGCGCGAAGAGCGCCGCAAAGGCAGCTGCTGAGTTGGCCTTGTCGGTAAGATCCTTCCTCTGCGTGCTTCCGATGCAGGATATCCTGCTGCTGGGGTCGGATTCGCGCATGAACACGCCGTCCGTCCCTTCGGGGAACTGGAGGTATCGGTTGGGCGCGCTGCCGGACAAAAAAACGGCGGAGGGCCTTTTGCGGCTGATCGGAAGGTACGGAAGGATATAAAAGAAACAGGGGAAAGTTGAGAATAATTTTTCGGAGTACAGGTAATGGAAAGAGGACTTTTGACCCCTTTGAAACAGTTGCGCAGGCAGGTTTTCGTGGAGCTCGCGCGCGTCGCGTTCGAGAGCAATAAGGACACGATCAAAGACGACATCGAGGCGATCCCTTACAAGATCACCCCGGGAGACAAACCGCTGTACCGCGAGAGCATCTGGCGCGAACGCGCGATCTGCTCGGAGCGCGTGCGGCTCGCGATGGGATTATCCCTTCGCCCCGAAGATGCGCCCGTGCACGTCACGAGCGGGCTTTCGGGCAGCGACATTGCCGACAAGTATTACGAACCGCCGTTGATGCAGGTCATCCCGTCCGCATGCGCGGCGTGCCCGCCCAACAAATATCAGGTGACGGACAACTGCCGCGGCTGCGTGGCGCACCCCTGCACGGCGGTCTGCCCAAAACAGTGTGTTTCCGTCGTGAACGGCAGGGCGGTCATCGACCAGAGCCGCTGCATCAAGTGCGGGAAGTGCAAAAGCGTATGCCCTTACGACGCGATCGCGCATCAGCTCCGCCCCTGCGCGGAAGCGTGCGGCGTGAAAGCGATCGAATCGGACGATCTGGGCAGGGCGAAGATCAATCCCGACAAGTGCGTATCCTGCGGCATGTGCATGGTCAACTGCCCGTTCGGGGCGATCGCCGACAAGTCGCAGTTTTTCCAGCTTATCCGCGCGATCAGGCGGGGCGACAACATCGTCGCGGAGGTCGCGCCTTCGTACGTGGGGCAATTCGGCGAAAATGCCACGCCGGGCAAGGTAAAGGCGGCGCTTTTGGAGCTGGGGTTCAAAGACGTATACGAAGTCGCGCTCGGCGCCGACATGGGGGCTGCGACGGAAGCGGAACACTACGCGGAACGCGTTGCGACGGGCAAACAGCCTTTCATGCTCACGTCGTGCTGCCCTTCATGGGCAATGCTGATCAGGCATTACTTCCCCGAATCGGCGGATAAAATTTCCAACACGCTCACGCCCATGGTCGCAACGGCGCGAACCATAAAGAAAAAATATCCCGACTACCGCGTCGTATTCATCGGGCCGTGCGCAGCGAAAAAGCTGGAAGCGTCGCGCAGGTCTGTGCGCAGCGACGTCGACTTCGTCATCACGTTCGAAGAGCTTTCCGCCATTTTCGAGGCGAGAGGGATCGATTTTGCGACTTTCGACAAGGAAGCGGAAATGAACGACGCGACGGGCGCGGGCAGGGGGTATGCCGTCGCCGGCGGCGTTGCGGGCGCGATCGAAAAGTGCATCGCAAAATATTACCCCGATACGCAGATGAACATCCAGCACGTAGAAGGACTGGAGGACTGCCGTAAAATCCTGCTCCTTGCAAAGATGGGCAGGCTCAACGGCGCGCTCATCGAAGGCATGGGCTGCCCGGGCGGATGCGTTGCGGGCGCGGGTACGAACATCCCGATCAATAAGGCGGCTGCGCTCGTCAAAAAGACGGTCGAAAGTTCCGTGCAGCAAGTCCCTCCCAAGGAACTTGCCGAAGTGCCGCTGGATTGAGCGTCGGGTGGCGCAGGCCCGCAGGTTTCGAGGTTTTTTTCGGATTTTTTGCTTACAGCCCGTTCGGTTTACAAAACTTTAACATCGGTATTGTAAAATAGCGGAAAAGAATGTAAAGGAAGGGAAAGGGTATGGCTCTGGCGCGCATACTCGTCGTTGAAGACGATGAGAAACTCAATCACATAGTTTGTGCATATCTTTCGGGCGTCGGGTATCAGGCGACGGGCTGTTTGAACGGCGAAGAGGCTCTCAAAAAACTGGAAGAAGCGAAATACGATATGATCGTTACCGATATCATGATGCCGAAGGCGGACGGTTTTCGCCTTGCGGAAGAGGTTCGGGCTTCGGATAAACAGATCCCGATCCTTTTCATGACCGCTCGGGACGATATGACCGCCAAACAGAGAGGATACCGTATCGGCATCGACGATTACGTCGTAAAACCTTTCGATCCCGACGAGCTGCTCCTGCGCGTCGGGGCGCTTTTGCGCCGCGCGAACATCGCGGGGAGCAACAGGCTGGAGGCGGGCAATCTCGTGATGGACGCGGACGAACATACCGCATATGTTTGCGGCGAGGAGATCCCGTTGACCGTGAGAGAATTCGACATCCTCTTCAAATTGCTGTCCTATCCGAAAAAGACGTTTACCCGTTCCCAGCTCATGGAATTGTTTTGGGACTACGATTCTTCCGCGACTTCCCGCACGGTGGACGTGTATATGGCGAAATTGCGGGAAAAAACGGCCGCGTGCGACGGGTTCGACATCGTCACCGTGCACGGGCTCGGCTATAAGGCGGTGCTCCGATGAAGAGCCGGGCACGTTCCCGCCGCAGGTTGTGGCGGGCGATCGGGGGGTATGCGCTGTTCATTATCGTGATCGCCGCCGTCGTTGCCGCGGCATTGGTCGTCTGGCTGATCGCGGGAAGAGACCTGAGCAAATGGGATCTTGCGGCTATCCTGTTCGGGTTGATCGCGTTTTTATCCGTCGCTTTTGCCGTGTACGATATCCTGCGGCGCAAGGTTTTTGTGGAGAAACCCGTAAAAAAGATATTGGACGCGACGGGGCGCATCGCTTCGGGCGATTTTTCCGTACGGCTCGAACCCGCGCATATCTATGCGAAGTTCAATATGTACGACGAGATCATGGAAAACCTCAATCGGATGTCGGAAGAACTTTCCCGTACGGAAGTGCTTCGATCCGACTTTATTGCCAACGTTTCGCACGAGATCAAAACGCCGCTCGCTGTCATTCAGAACTATGCCGCCGCGCTCGAAGACGAGCGTCTTCCCGAAGAGATCCGCCGCGAGTGTGCGGCGACGATCTCATCTGCCGCGAAAAAACTTTCCGAACTGATCGCAAACATACTCAAACTCAATAAACTGGAAAACCAGAAAATATTCCCCGACGTGCGCCGCATGGAGCTCGGCGAAGATTTTCGCGAATGCGTGCTCGGGTTCGAAGAGATCATCGAAGAAAAACGGTTGGATCTGGAATGCGACATCGATGACGTTTCGATCGTCGCGGATCCGGGCTTTTTGGATATTATCTGGAACAATCTTCTTTCCAACGCGATCAAATTCACGCCCGAGGGCGGTAAAATTTTTGTTTCGCTCAAAGACGACGGGGACAGGGCGGTCATTAAAGTGAGAGACACCGGCTGCGGCATGAATGCGGAAACGGGCGCGCATATCTTCGATAAATTTTATCAGGGGGATACCTCTCACGCGCAGGAGGGCAACGGACTGGGGCTTGCGCTCGTCAAAAAAGTCATCGATCTGATCGGCGGCGAGATTTCCGTGGAAAGCGAGCCGGGTAAAGGCAGTACTTTCATTGTAAGGATCAGAAAGGGGGAAGAATGAAAAAGGAAAACGGTTTTCTCTCTTTTCTGAAAAATCCGGGCGGGATATTTCTCATCTTTCATTGCCTTTTGACGGTCGGTACGGTTGCCTGCTCGATCTTTTTTGTCGCGGTCTCGTATACGGGTTTTGTTTCTTATATCGTCTATGTGCTGGCGGCGATCAGCTTCGGGTATTCCGTATATCTGATCGTACGGTTTGCCGGTACGATCAAAAAGAGCACGATTGAGAAACTGAAAAAGAGGGAGATCACCCGCCGTTTCGTTGAAAATTACGGATTCCGCACGATCGTTTTTTCGGTCGTATCGTTCACGATCAACGTGGGGTACGCGGTTTTTTACGGCATATTCGGCATCGTCGTGCATTCGGTCTGGTACGGCGCTTTGGCGGGATATTATATCTTTTTGAGCGTCGCCCGTGCGGGCGTTCTGGCGGGCGGATACCGCGCTTCGAAGCGTGCGAACGGAAACGTGCAATCGCTGTACGAATATAAACTGCGCATTTTCCGCGCGTGCGGGATATTCCTGCTCGTTCTGGAATTGGCGCTCGCGCCCGCGATCGCGCAGATGGTGCTTTCCGATTCTTCTGCGACGCACGGCGAGATCATGGCGATCGCGTCCGCCGCATATGCTTTTTATAAGATCGTTCTTGCGGTCGTCAATCTTTTCAAAGCGAAAAAAATACGCGACCCGCTCGTGCAGTCTTTGCGGAACATCGGGCTGACGGACGCGCTCGTTTCCCTGTTCGCATTGCAGACGACGCTCGTCGCGCTTTATTCCGAAGGGGAAGGGGGTATGACGGCTTTGAACATCGCCGTCGGCGCGGTCGTGTGCCTTGCGACGATCTGTATGGGGATATTTATGATCGTACGCGCCGGTGTTTTGCTGAAAAGACGCCGTTTCATCCCCGCGCGCGCGGAAGAGAGCGCCGAACGCACGGAAACGTCCGTCGGGGCTGTTGCGGAGAACAATGATGAAAATACGCCGTTTCAAGGCGGATCGGAGGTATTGTAAATGGAGGAAAAGGGATCGGGGGCGAAATTTTCGTACACATATTCTGCGCCCACGGAGCGAGAACGCAGAGAAATAGAGGATATCCGCAGCCGTTATCGTCCGGAAGGAGAACCGGAGAGCGCGTTTGCAAAGATCAAAAGGCTGGATGCTTTCGTAAAGAAAGTCCCGTCCGCAGTAGCGATTTCTATAGGGATTGTCGGGACGCTTGCGTTCGGCGGCGGCATGGCGATGTCGTGGGAGTGGGACATGCTTGCCGGGGGGATCGCCGTTTCGGTCGCGGGTGCGTTGTTCATTGCGGCGGCGTATCCGCTCTATAAACTCATATTCGGGCGTCTGAAAAAGAAATATGCGCCCGAAATCTTGAAGTTGAGCGAAGAGCTTCTGCACGAAAAAAACTGAAACGCGGATAAAATTTTTACGGGAGTCGGGCCGAAATGTATATTGCGGGAATGGATATCGGCGGTACGAAATGCGCCTCTATTTTGGCTGAAGTGACAAAGGAAAGCGTACGTTTTTTGAACCGTACGGAGTTTCCGACGGGCGGCGGCTGGAAAAACGTTTTGGAAAGGCTTGCCGCCGATCTTGAAAAAAATGCGGAAAAAGCGGGAATACCGATCTCTGACATTGCTGCCGTGGGAATCTCCTGCGGCGGGCCGCTGGACGCGGAACGGGGGCTGATCTTATCGCCTCCGAATTTGCCCGGTTGGGACGAAGTTCCCGTCTGCGCGTTTTTCCGCAGCCGTTGGGGGATACCCGCGCGGCTGATGAACGACGCGGACGCGTGCGCCGTTGCGGAATGGAAATACGGGGCGGGCAGGGGGCTTTCGCACGTGATTTTTCTGACCTTCGGCACGGGCATGGGCGCGGGGCTGATCTTAAACGGGAAATTATACGAGGGCGCTTGTTCGAGCGCGGGCGAGATCGGGCATGTGCGCATCGGCGGGGACGGGCCCGTCGGTTACGGAAAGCGCGGCTCTTTCGAAGGGTATTGTTCGGGGAGCGGCATCGCCCGGTTGGCGCGCATTCTTTCGGAGGAGCGCGCACAGTCGGGCAAACCTTACCCGATCGGCGGCAAGGAAAATCCTTCCGCAAAGGAGATCGCCGAAGCGGCGCGCGGCGGCAATGAAGACGCCGCCGAAGTATATCGCGAGGCGGGCAGGCGGCTCGGTACGGGGCTTTCGATCCTCGTCGACGTTCTCAATCCGCAGATGATCGTCATGGGCGGCGTGTTTATGCGTTCGCACGATCTTCTGGAGGATGAAATGCTGCGCGTCATGCAGCGCGAATGCCTGCCGCACGCGCTCGAAGCCGTACGCATCGTGCCGTCCGAACTCGGCGAGCGCATCGGGGATTACGGCGCCGTCGTCGCAGGGCTGGACGTCGCGGAATAAGATGAATGGTTGAAAAGCCGCAGGCGTTGCCGCGGCTTTTTGCGTATACGGCATCCGCGGGGGAAAGTGCACGGCCCGTGTGGAATTTTATGGCGTTTTTCCCTTTTCAAAAAACGAAAAACATGGTACAATAGAATCATGTGTGAGATTTTAGCTCCCGCAGGGGACAGCGCGGCGTTTTATGCCGCAATAAATTCGGGCGCGGACGCGGTCTATCTCGGTTTGACCGATTTTTCCGCGCGCCGTTCCGCCGCGAATTTTTCTCTTGAAAATCTGCGGACGCATATCGGATACGCGCACGCGCTGGGCGTTCGGGTGTACGTCGCCCTCAATACCCTCGTCAAAGACGGCGAGGTCGGGCGTTTTTTCGAAAGCGCGCTCGGGGCGTGGAACGCCGGAGCCGACGCGCTCATCATTCAGGACGTGTTTTTGGGTAAACTGCTCAAAGAGGCATATCCCGGTATGGTTCTGCACCTTTCCACGCAGGCGGGCGTCTGTAATTTATACGGCGCGCGCCTTGCAAAGAGGTACGGGTTTTCGCGCGTCATTCTGGCGAGGGAAACGCCCTTTGAAAGCATCGCGGCGATCGCAAAAGAGATCGAGACGGAAGTGTTCGTGCAGGGCGCGCTGTGTACTTGCTTTTCGGGGCAATGCTATCTTTCCGCATTTATCGGCGGCAACAGCGGCAACAGGGGCGCGTGCAAACAGCCCTGCCGGAAAAGGTATTCCATAGACCGAAACGGGTTTGACGGGCTGTCCTACAAATTGTCCCTTTCCGACCTGTGCGTCGGGGAGGACGTTGAAAAATTTGCCGAGGCGGGCGTCTCTTCTTTCAAGATAGAGGGGAGAATGCGTTCGGCTGCATACGTCGGTTCGGCGGTCAGGTATTACCGCGACATTCTCGATAAAACGGGAGATCTTCGGGCGGATTTTTCCGATCTGAAACGCGCCTATAACCGAGGCGACTATACGAAAGGGTATGCTTTCGGTCAGGACAAAAACCTCGTTTCTTCCGCGATCCAGGGTCATAAAGGGGAAAAGATCGGAGAGATCGCAAAGATACACAAGTCAGGAAAATACGCATTCGTGCGTTCCTCTTATGTTCCTTCCGACGGAGACGGGTTCAAAGTCATCCGCGATAGGAACGAAGCGGGAGGGGGAACGTATTCCTCCGCTTTCCCGAAAGCGGACGGCGGTTTTTACCTTGCGCACGGCGGAAAATTCCGCGTTGGCGACGGGGTTTATCTGACGCTTGACACGGCTCTTTCGGCAAAAGTCGCGGAACGCAGAAAGCTTACGCCCGTCCGCATTTTTCTGAAACTGGCGGAAGGGAAAGCGCCGTGCGCGATGGTCTTCGGCAGGTTCGGCGAGCGGGAGTACACTGCCGGTTTTGTTTTGGAAAGAGCAAAAACGCGCGCGCTTTCCGAAAGCGAGGCGGCCGACTGTTTCCTGAAAACGGACGCCTATCCCTTTGCCGTCGGCATAGAAAAAATTGAAATTACAGGCGCGCCCTTTGCGGTAAAATCTTTGCTGAACGCGTTTCGGCGGGATGTCTATGCCGACGTTTTCAAGGCTCTTGCGGGGGAACGCGAAGTGCTTTCGCCGAAAGAGATTTCTTTCGGCGGGGCCGTATTGGCGCGGCCGACCTTTCAAAAGGCATTTATTTCGGATGAGTTCGGTTTTTCGGAGACGATCGGCGATCGATCGGTTGCCGCAATATTTTCGCCGAAAAATTATAGAAATGCGGACGAGATCGACGGATTTATCAAAAAATCAGAGTACTATGCGTGGCATAAATGGCTATATTTGCCCGCATTTATGACCGATGCGGACATAGACGCCGTGCGCGGATGCATGCATTCGTTCGACGGTGTGTATGCGGAAGGCGTTTGGGCGCTGGAATTATGCAGGGAGAGTGGCACGGCGCTCTTTGCGGGAACGGGGTTCAATCTCTTTAACGGCGTTTCGCTTTCCGTCCTTGCGGGGGAGAACGCGGTGCGCGTCGCCGCCTGCTCGAAAGAGCTTTCCGCAAAAGAATCGTCTGTGTTGAAAAATGTGTTCAGACTTTCCGGCGGGGCGATCAAGGTCATGGAGCTGGGGCATTGTCTGTTCGGGAAAAGGTGCTTTGACTGTGACAGGCGGCCGCAATATATACTGACGGACGAGCAGGGGCGCGCTTTCCCTTTGCGGCGCTATGAAAATTCCGTATGCCGCTTCGAACTCTTTAACTGCGCAGGGCTGGCGCCTTCTGCGGCGGATTTTGCGCTTTTCGATTTGCGCACGCTTTCGGACGAGGAGCGGCGCGCCTGTGCGGGAGGCGGCAGGGCGGGCGGCTCTTATACTGCGGGGCTGGCTTCTTCGGGCGTATCCTGAAATCGGTAAAGCGGGTTAAGAAAATGCGCATCAAAATTGAAATTTTTTTCGGCATGGAGGCGTGAGAAAATGGATCGAAAAACGATCGAAAAACTGGAACTGAATAAAATATTGAAAGCCGTCGCTTCCTTTGCCGTATTGCCGCAGACAAAGGCGGCGCTGGAAAACGCGATGCCCGAATCGGAGATCGGGGAAGCGAAATACTTTCTCGATCTTACGTCTGAGGCGGATCTTTTACTGTTCCGCTTCGGCACGGGGAGGATAGAGGCGTATCCCGAGATCGACGATGAGCCCGAGAGGGCGGCAAAGGGCGCGGCGCTTTCCTGCGGGGAACTCTTGTCCGTGGCGGCGCTTCTGCGTTCGGCGCGCGTGGCTTACAACGGGGTGAAGAGCGTTTCCGACGAGCGGATCGTGCATATGCGCGAGATCGCCGACAGGCTGTATTTCGACGAGTCTCTGGAGCGTGACATCGGCGACAAAATTTTGTCCGAGGAGGAGGTCAGCGATTTTGCGAGCGACGCGCTCTATAATATACGCGTTTCCATCCGAAGGCTCAACGAGCGGATACGGGGCAAACTTTCCGAATATCTCGGCGGGAACAGTGCCAAATATCTTCAGGAAGGCATCGTGACCATGCGCGACAACCGTTACGTCCTTCCCGTCCGCGCGGAATATAAATCGCAGGTGCGAGGATTTGTGCACGACCGTTCCGCCAGCGGCGCGACGTTTTTCATCGAGCCCGAGGAAGTGCTCGAAATGAACAACGAACTGCGCGAACTCGCCGCCGCGGAAAAAGAGGAGATCGAGCGTATTTTGGCGGCGCTTTCCCGCCGGGTCGGCGGTATGGCGGCGCAGCTGCGGGAGGATACGGAGCGCCTTTCCGAGATGGACGCAGCCTACGCCAAAGCCGAATATTCTTACAAAAACAAGTGTGTTCGTCCCGCGATCAACGACCGCGGCGTGATTTCGATCGAAAAGGGAAGACATCCTCTTCTGGATGCAAAGACGGCCGTTCCCGTTACGGTGTCGCTGGGAAAGGATTACAGGCTTTTGCTTGTTTCCGGGCCGAATACGGGCGGTAAAACGGTCACGCTCAAAATGTGCGGTCTGTTTTGCCTGATGGCTTGCTGCGGATTGTTCATTCCCGCGGCCGAAGGGAGCGAGACCGCCGTGTTCGAAAAGGTGTTCTGCGACATCGGCGACGCGCAGAGCATCGAAGAAAATCTGTCTACGTTTTCCTCCCACATCAAAAACGTAATCGGGATCACCGAGGACGCGGACGAAAAGAGCCTCGTGCTCATCGACGAGCTCGGCGGCGGCACAGACCCCGACGAGGGTCAGGCGATCGCGAAGGCGGTCTTGTCCTTTCTTTTGAAGAGAGGCTGCCGCGGCATCGTGACGACGCACTACACTTCGCTCAAAGAATTCGCCGATTCCGAAGACGGCATCGAAAACGCGAGCATGGAATTCGATATGTCCACGCTGCAGCCGCTTTATAAACTCAGCCCGGGCGTGCCGGGAAGCAGCAACGCGATCGCTATATCCAGGCGGCTGGGGCTTTCGGAAGAGATATTGCGGGACGCCGTCTCCAACCTTTCGGAGGGGGCGAGGAAGTTTGAAAACATCGTGCGCACCGCCGAGCAGAGCCGTATCGAAGCGGAAGAGGCGAAGAGACAGGCGGAGCGCCTGCGCGCGGAGTGGGAGCAGAAACTGTCCGAGGTCAACGCGGAGCGCGAAAAACTTAAAAAAGAGCGCGAAAAGCTGTATCTTTCCGCAAAGGTGGAGAGCCGCCGCATCGTCAACGAGCGCGCGGAGGAGGCGGAGGAACTTCTCAAAGAGATCGAAAACATCGCCGCGAAGAACGAGCTGACGCCCGCCGACCTCATCCGCGCCCGCACGCTGAAAAACAAGATCGCGGACAAGGCGTACGGAATGGAGTTTGAAAAGGACGAGCCCGAGCGGCGCGTCCCCGCAGATCTGGCAACGCTTAAAGCGGGAGACAAGGTGTTCGTCGGCGCGATGGAGAGTGCGGGCGAAGTCGTGTCCGTCAACGCGCGCAAAAAAGAGGCGGAAGTGCTCGTCGGGAGCATACGCATGAACGTCAAGGCGGGCGATCTGTTCAGGATCGTCGGCGGTAAAAAGAAGGACAGCCCCAAAAACGAAGTCCGGGTCGTGCGCAACATCTCTTCAAATACCGGCGCGGTGCAGACGGAGATCAATCTGCTCGGCATGACCGTCTCCGAAGCGATAGAGGAGACGGACGCTTTCATCGACCGCGCCGTCCTTGCGGGGTTGGAAGAGGTGAAGATCGTGCACGGCGTCGGCACGGGCAAACTGCGCGACGGCATACGCGAGCATTTGCGGAAGCATAAAAACGTCGCGGAATTCCGTTCGGGCAAGTACGGCGAGGGCGAGGCGGGCGTTACCGTCGTAAAGCTCAAATAGGAGGAAACCGTGCGGTTCGGGAGCAATACGCCGCGTCTGGAAACGGAGCGGCTGATTTTAAGGAGATTCGAAAGGCAGGACGCTGACGCGCTTTTTCGCATACTTTCGGATGAGGAAGTCAACCGCTTTTTGCCGTGGTTTCCGCATAAATCGCGCGAAGAGACGTCGGAATTTCTCGAAAATTCGGTTTTTGCCGACTATCGGAAAGAGATCGCGTACCGCTACGCGCTCGTTCCGCGCGGGGAAGATAAGGCGATCGGCTATTTGTCCCTGCCGGGGATAGACGAAAAAGAGCGGTGCGGCGATATCGGTTACGGGCTTTTACGCGAATATTGGGGCGAGGGTTTGATGACGGAAGCGGTCGGAGCGCTGATCGCGCGGCTGAAAGCGGACGGGTTCCGCTATGCGACCGCCACGCACGACGTTTTGAACCCCGCAAGCGGCCGCGTCATGCAAAAATGCGGGATGCGGTACGTGCGCACATATCCCGAATTCTGGCAGCCGAAGGGGATATGGGTGAATTTTAACTTGTATCGGATAGATGTGAACGGCTGATGCGCTTTCATATCTTTCCCGTTTTCCGAATATATTGAAAGGAAGAAATTCTTTGCAAAGTAAATCGGAAATGAGGTAAACTATATGGTGCGGCCGGGCAGGATCGCTGTTTTTACAAATGCAATCCTTCTTCTGCTCGTCATAATCGTCGGCGCGGTGTGCTTTTTTCCGCTCGGCATAACCACGGCGGGCAAGGTGAGCGACAGGGTGTATTACAGCGGAAGCAAAGAGAGCGGGCGCGTTTCGCTCATGTTCAACGTGTACGGCGGTGCGGATTATATCCCGTCCATACTCGACGCGTTGGACGCTTTCGGCGTGAAGGCGACTTTCTTTATCGGCGGATGCTGGGCGGACGATCATACCGAAACGCTCCGCGCGATCGTCTCGCGCGGGCACGAGCTGGGCAATCACGGGTATTTCCATAAAGACCAGGACAAATTGTCTCTTTCGGCAAACAAGGAAGAGATCGTGCGTTGTCACGACCTCGTAAAGGCGCTCGCGGGGGTCGAAATGCAGTTGTTTGCCCCGCCGTCGGGCGCGTATTCGGAAAATACGGTCAACGCCGCCGAGGCGCTCGGTTATAAAGTGGTCATGTGGTCGAAAGACACGATCGACTGGCGCGACCATGACCAGACGCTCATCTATTCCCGCGCGACGGAAAACGCGGAGAGCGGCGACCTTATTCTGATGCACCCGACGAAGGAAACCGCGGCGGCGCTTCCTTCCGTGCTCGCGTATTATAAAGAAAACGATCTGCTGCAATCGAAAGTGTCCGAAACGCTCGCCCTCTGACCGCGGCGCATGCCGGAAAGGGAAATCGCGCCGCAACGGGCGGTTCGGCCTTGATCGCGGCGGGCGGTCGGATTCAAATATACATAACGGAGAAAAACGAAAATGGCTTATTACAAAAAATTTCCGAGCGGCCTTCGGTTGGTCGTGAAAAAGATCGACGGGCTTCTGTCCGTCAGCATGGGGGCGATCGTGGGCACGGGTTCGTGCTTCGAAACGCAGGCCGAAAACGGCATTTCGCACTTTATCGAACACATGATGTTCAAGGGTACGAACAGGCGCAACGCCTTTGAAATTTCCGACGCGATGGATCGCATCGGCGCGCAGGTCAACGCTTTCACGTCGAAAGATATCACGTGTTATTATGCGAAGGCCACCTCCGAACACGCGGGGGAGGCATTCGAGATCCTCTCCGACTTCGTGCTCGATTCCGTCTTTCCCGAGGAGGAAATGGACAGGGAAAAGGGAGTCGTCCTCGAAGAGATCGCCATGAACGAGGACACGCCCGACGACCTGTGCCTGGACGTCCTTGCGGAGGCATATTTCGGCAAGGAAGGGTACGGCCGCCCGATCCTCGGCCCGGCTGACAACGTGAAGGGCTTTACGCGCAAAGATCTGTTCGATTACATTTCCGAACGGTATGCGCCCGAAAACGTCGTCATCTCATTTGCGGGCAACATCGAGCCCGCGTTTGCCGAAGAGCTGGTCGAAAAATACTTTGAAGAGAAGATCTCCCGCCGCGCTTTTGCGCCCCGTGAAAAGAAGATTTCGCTTTGCGGACAGAGCCTGTTCAAAACAAAAGATATCGAGCAAGTGCATATCGCGTTCGCCTATCCTTCGCTCAAAAGAGAGGATAAACTCATGGATGCGGCGCTGGTCATGAACACGGTTTTGGGCGGCGGGATGAGTTCGCGCCTTTTCCAGAAAGTGCGCGAACAACTCGGGCTTGCATACACCGTTTATTCGTATATTTCGGCGTTCACCGAGGGCGGCATCCTCGCTGTATATGCGGGGGTGAATCCCGCCAATGTGCAGAAGGCGCAGGAGGCGATCTTCCAAACGATCGGGGAATTTTGCAAGAGCAAATTCACGGATGACGAGTTCCTGCGCGGGAAGGAGCAGCTGAAATCCTCCGTCATCATGGCGCAGGAAAACACCGCGTCGCAGATGGTCTCATACGGCAAACATTTACTGTTTACCGGGGAGATCCTCGACCTCGAAAAGAGGGTCGCAGACATCAATGCGATGACGAAAGAGGAGTGCGAATCGGCGCTTTCCATGAATTTCAACCCCGAAAAGATGGCGGCTTCCGCCGTCGGGCGTATCGATAAGCCGCTTACGATCAGATAAGCGGTCGGGCGCAGGAATTTGATTTCTGCGCCCGAATTTGTAGTTTAATCGGTTTTTAAAAGTACTATGTCAGATATAATACATGGTTTTGAGCCTGTTTTCGACGCGGGCAGCCGCGTGCTCGTATTGGGGAGCTTCCCGTCCGTAAAGAGCTGGGAGGTCGCCTTTTACTACGGCAATAAACAGAACAGGTTCTGGAAAATGCTCTCCGAATTTTTCGGAGAGGAGATCGGGGAGAGCGCGGCTTCCCGGCGCGATTTCGTTTTGGGTCACGGCGTCGCTTTGTGGGACGTCGTTTCGGAATGCGGGATCGTCGGCTCTTCCGATTCCTCGATCAGAAATTTCCGCGCCGCGCCGGTCGATAAAGTGCTTGCCGCCGCGCCGAAGATAGGGCTGATCCTTCTCAACGGCAAAAAGGCCTATGAAATTTTCAGCAAGCGCTTCGGCGGCATCGGCACGAAATATCTGCTCATGCCTTCCACTTCTCCCGCGAATCCTCGCTATGACAAAAGCGTTTGGTTTGCCGCTCTTTCGGAAGTGTTTGCCGATCGGAATAAGCCCGCGAAGTAAGACAAAAGAGCCGCGGACGGATCGTGTTGCGTCTATGCAAAAAATTAAAAATATACATATTTTGTGAGGTTTGCAAATGAAGAGTTATACCGAGGTCATCGCCGAGCTTGCGGCGATGCGCGACGAAAAATACAGAGCATTCAACGAGCGCATCGTCAATATTGTGCAAGGCACGAGCGTCGGCGTGAGAACGCCGCTCTTGCGCGATTACGGAAAGGGGCTGGTCAAGGGGGAAGGGTTCGATCTTGACGCGTTGCTCGCTTTTCCGAACGACGTTTTCGAGATCAGGCTTTTGAAATGTTTTGCCGTGGGCTATACGAAAATGCCTTTTCCCGAAAAGGTCAAATACATAGAAAGATGCGTCCCGTTCATCGACGGCTGGGCGGTGTGCGACCTGTTCTGCTCCACCCTGAAAGAGGTCAAAAAGCACAGGGAAGAATTTATGCCCGAAATTCAAAAATACATAGACGAGGGGACGGAGTACTCCCAGCGTTTCGGGTATATCATGCTGCTCGGTTGTTATATGGAGAGGGAATATCTTTCCGAAATTTTTGCCCTGCTCGCAAAGGCGCAGACTGAATTTTACTACACGCACATGGGCGCGGCGTGGCTGATCGCGGAGGTGCTCGTAAAATTTTACGAAGAGGGCGCCGCCTATCTGAAAGATTGCCCGCTCGAAGCGAAAACGGTGAATAAAGCAATCCAAAAAGCGCGCGAAAGTTATCGGCTGACCGAAGAACAAAAAAATTATTTAAAACTTTTAAAAAAGTAATGAAAATCTTTTCGGAATGTGTTACAATATTGACAATGTTGCGGCAACAGGGCCGCGGCAACCTTTTATTATAACACGGAGAGGATCATGGACATCGTAAAGAAGCTGACGGAAGAATTTCCCGCCGTCAAACCGGACAAGGTTCAGAACATCATCAACCTGATCGACGAGGGCAACACCATTCCCTTTATCGCGCGTTACCGCAAAGAGATGACGGGCAGCTGCGACGATCAGGTGCTGCGCGAATTCAATGACAGGCTCGCCTATCTTCGCAACCTCGAAAAGAGGAAGGAAGAGGTCGCGGGGGCGATCACCGAGCAGGGCAAAATGACGGAGGAGATCCAAAAGGCGTTGGACGCCGCGACGACCCTGACCGAGGTGGAGGACATATACCGCCCTTACAAACAAAAGAAAAAGACGCGCGCGAGCGTCGCCATCGAAAAGGGGCTTCAGCCTCTGGCGGAGTTTATTCTCGCGCAGGATAAAAATGCCGACGTGAAAGCGGAGGCCGAAAAATATATCGACGAAGAAAAGGGCGTCGCGAGCGCGGACGATGCGATCGCGGGGGCGAAAGACATCATCGCAGAGATCGTTTCCGACGACGCGAACGTCAGAAAAAAGCTGCGTAACCTCTTCATGAAAAACGGCGAGATCGTGACCAGACTCGTGAACGCGGACAAGGACGAGGCAAAGACGTACGAAATGTACGCCGATTACAGCGAACTCGTGCCCGAGATCAAGAGCCACCGCGTGCTTGCGGTCAACCGCGGCGAAAAAGAGGGCTTCCTCAAAGTCAAGGTGCTCTTCAACGAAGAGATCGCAAAGCGCATCGCGGGCGCGGGGTATCTCAAAGACGGCGGGTATTCCACGCAACTCGTAAAGGAGGCCGTCGACGACGGTTACGACCGTCTCATCTATCCTTCGATCGAACGCGAAGTGCGCGCGGCGCTCACGGAAGCTGCGAGCGAACAGGCGATCAAGATGTTCGAAGTCAACCTCAAACCCCTTCTCATGCAGCCGCCCGTCAAAGACAAAGTTACCCTCGGGCTCGACCCCGCATACAGAACGGGCTGCAAGATCGCCGTGGTGGACGGTACGGGCAAAGTTCTCGACAAAACGGTCGTCTATCCCACGCCCGGCCCCAAACAGAACATTGACGCGGCGAAAGCAAAACTCAAAGAACTGATCGCAAAATACGGCGTTCAGGTCATTTCCATCGGCAACGGCACCGCTTCCAAGGAGAGCGAGATCTTCGTGGCCGAACTCATCAAAGAGATCAAGGAAGAGACGGGCAGGGAAGTCGAATACATCGTCGTGTCCGAAGCGGGCGCTTCCGTCTATTCGGCAAGCCCCTTGGGCGCGGAAGAATTCCCCGATTACGACGTCGCCGAGCGCAGCGCCGTTTCCATCGCGCGCAGGTTGCAAGACCCGCTTGCGGAGCTCATCAAGATCGATCCGAAGTCCATCGGCGTCGGGCAGTACCAGCACGACATGGATAAAAAACGGCTCGACAGCGTGCTTTCGGGCGTATTGGAGGACTGCGTGAACAGCGTCGGCGTCGACCTGAACACGGCGAGCGTCTCTCTCTTGAAATACGTTGCCGGGCTCAATTCCGGCATCGCGAAAAATATCGTCGCCTACCGCGAGGATAACGGCAAGTTCCGTTCCCGCAAAGAGATACTCAAAGTTCCCAAATTGGGAGAAAAGGCGTTCGTGCAGTGCGCGGGCTTCCTGCGCATCCCCGGCGGCGACAACATCCTCGACAACACGGCCGTGCACCCCGAATCTTACGCGGCGGCGGAAAAACTTCTCGAATTGTTCGGTTATACCGAAGAGGACGTAAAGGAAGGCAAAATTTCCGATCTTCCCCAAAAAGTGAAGGCTTACGGCGAAGGAAAAGCCGCAGGCGAAGTCGGTTTGGACGTTCCCACCCTCAAGGACATCGTCGCCGAGATCGTAAAACCCGGCCGAGACATCCGCGACGCGCTTCCCAAGCCCGTGCTCCGCTCGGACATCATGGACATCAACGACCTCGCGCCCGGCATGGAGCTTACCGGTACGGTGCGCAACGTCGTCGACTTCGGCGCGTTTGTGGATATCGGCGTGCATCAGGACGGGCTCGTTCACATTTCGGAGATCACCGACCGTTATATCAAACATCCTTCCGATGTTTTGAAGGTGGGGCAGGCGGTCACCGTCTGGGTCAAAGAAGTGGACGTCAAAAAGAACCGCATCGGCCTGACCATGAAAAGGCCCAAAGCCAAAGCGCAGTAAATCTGTGCGCAGGTATGGCGGTGCGGCGGCGAATGCAATTTTTTTGTCGGGATATAGGTGTATTTTCGAAAAAGTATTGACAAAACCCGCGCCGTTTAGTAAAATAGTTTCATAACGCAGGAGGATAGGTTATTATGTTTGAAAAGGTAAGGGCGATGCTCGCAAAGCAGTTGAATCTGCCGGCGGAGAAAATCACTTTGGAAAGCGACATCATCAAAGACCTCGGCGCGGACTCGCTCGACGTCGTGGAACTTTTGATTTCGTTGGAGGACGATTACGGCATCTCCATTCCCGAAGAGGATATCGCGGGCGTCAAAACGGTCAAAGACATCGTCGACATGATCGAAAAATTTCAAAAATAAAATATAAAAATGTTCGTGCGCTTTGAACGGGTTCGTTCAAAGCGCACTTTATTCTTTATTATGGAATTCATCGTTTGGTATAACCGTCCTGCTCAAAAATTGGCAGTCGCTTTGTTTGAAGCGATTTTTTTGGTCGCCTGTTTGGTCGGATATTTAACAGGCGGAATGTATGGTTCTTTGTACGATTCGCTTATTATGGTTGCCTGTGCAGCGGCGGGAATTATTTCGGGTGTTGCCGTCTATGTTATAGTCAGCAGATTTGACGGCAGATATTTTATTTTCGATGGCAAAGGTATACGTCAATATCGTAAAAATGTTTTGATGCGCGAAATACCATGGGACAGTATTTTGAAAGTCGGCGTTTGGCATGAATGGAATATAGGTGCTGTAGAATTCGGGCCGAGATCTCTCCGTTTAGAGTATGTGGAAAAAGGGGAGGAACGGGTGCTCATAACGTTGTTTTCTGGAAGCGATGCTGCATTTATTGCGGAAAGCGGCCTGCATGAAAAGTGCGGGGAGTTTGCTTGCGATAAATAAAAAGTTCCTCGGTTGAGCATCGCTGCGCTCGCGCGAACCCCGGTTTTCGCCGTGAGAGGGCGACGTCTTAACCGCTTGACCATGAGGCCGTCTATTCAGATGTTTGATGCAGCCCCGCGGGGAATCAACCGAAACCCCTGAAGGGGCCCCCTCGGTTGAGCGTCGCTGCGCTCGCGCGAACCCCTGCGGGGTTCGCGGTTCCTGCGGAAAACCAAAAAGATAGCACAGGCTTTTGCCTGTGCTATCTTTTTGGTAGCCCCACGGGGACTCGAACCCCGGTTTTCGCCGTGAGAGGGCGACGTCTTAACCGCTTGACCATGAGGCCGTCTCTGAACTTGCCAAATGATTATATCATAAAAAAACCTTTCGGGCAACTGTTTTGACGCCGTTTTTTTGCGATTTTTTGCTTTCAGTCCGAAAAAAGAAGGGCAAAGTATGACCTTTGCCCCGTTTTTCCGAAGGGATCCGCCTGTGCCGCAGAACGAAAAAGTGTTAACCCGCTTCTCGCAGGTGGGTGCGCCGCTTGCCGCCTCAGCCTTTCCGTTCAAAAACAGACCTCGCCTATCGGCATAGACCATTTCGAAAAGCGCTCCCTTATTTACAATGTGGATTAAGATAATTCGGACTCCGAACACCGCAGATCGATAAAACTATTCTGTTCAGTTTTCTTAAATATATTATACATCAAACCATCAAAAATTTCAAGGGGATTGTCGCTGATTTTACAAATCGTTCACAAAAACCGGAAGAGTGTTATTTTGCGGCTTCGTTGAGTGCTTTCAGGTATGCGTACATCTGGCTTTCCGAATTCAGCCCGTAACGCGCTTCGGTCTTATCGATCGCCGTCTGTTTGATCGAGTTCGTCGTAAATTCCGCCGCGATGCGTACTGCGGCGTCCGTATCCACGCCGCGAGCAAGGCAGCCGACGAGCGCGCTCGCGTAAACGTCGCCCGCGCCGTGGAAAGCGCCTTCCACTTTTTCGGTGGAGTAATGTTTTGTGCCGCCTTTTTCGTCGGTATAGAAAACCGCGCTCTGCGTGCCGTTTTTGCCGGAAATATCGCACCCCGTAACGGAAGGGCGGGGGCAGAGTTCTTTCAGTTTCGAAATAACGGTAAGATAATCCTTTTCGGAAACGCCGTTATAATCCGTGTCGGTCAGAAAGCACGCTTCCGTCAGGTTGGGGACGATCACGTCCGCCGTGCGGCACAGCCCTTTCATTTCTTCGACGAATTTCCGATCGAAATGGGAATACAGTATGCCGTTGTCGCCCATGACGGGGTCGACGATCATGAGGCCGTCTTTATTCAAAAAGTCGCGCTTGATGTTCTTGACCATATCGATCTGGTCGATGCTGCCGAGGTATCCGCTGATGATGATGTCGTATTTGAGACCCAGCGTTTTCCATTGCGCGAGCATGGCGGGGATATCCTCGCTCAGGTCACGAAAAGTATATCCGGTAAATCCGCCCGTGTGGGTGGACAGGATCGCCGTGGGCAGGATGTCGCAGGTCACGCCGGATGCCGAAATGATCGGCAGAGCGACGGTCAGGGAGCATTTCCCGACGCAGGAAATATCGTTGATTGCAAGCACGCGCATAAAAAGTTACTCTCCTGTAAATATTTCGTATGATTATAATACGCGGGCAGATTTTTGTCAAGCGTATCGAACATAATAATTCCATCCCGCCTCATCCCGCCTCATTCGTCTCATCTGAAATGAATTTTCCGGATGAGTTGCAACGATGCGTAAAAGCTGCCGGGCCGCGGGCGTCCGCAGTGCGCGGCGGTTTTTTTTCTGTAAAGATGCCGTGGGGTGCGATTTGTGCGTCCGGTAGCCGTGAACGGTATATTTTTGAAAAATATAGGTATATTTTTGAGTTGAAAACGCAAGAGGTGAACGTTATACTTGTACAAAAGGGAGGAGAACGTTCACAATGAAAAAGATCATCATCACGTTGCTGGCTCTTCTAATCTCCGTGTGTGCCGTCGGCCTGGCCGCGTGCACGCAGGAGTCCGGCGGCGACACCGATACGGTAACTACCGAGAGCGACCTGTCTTTGCAGGGAGGAGAATCTTTCGCGGCGTACGGCACGGGAACGCAGAAAAGGTTTATAGAGGTTTCGGCGGAAAGCTCCGCGGATTCAAAATGGGGATTCACGCTGACGTCTCAAAGCGGCGTTGTCTGTACTTTCTTTTTTACATCGTCCGGGTTGGTTCTGAGTGAGGAGGGGAGTGAAACTCTGCTCCGTACTTATACGGCCGGGAGCGGCGGGCAGACGTACGCTTTGGCTGCGGACGGGGGCATGGCTTATGTGTTCCTGAACGATCAGCTGTTGTATCCGTACGAAAACGAAGCGTGCGCGGCTGCGTCGTTGGGCATCGTCAACGGCGGAAGCGGGGCGGTTTCTTTTTCTTCCGTAAGGTACTCGGGGGCAGAGAGGTATGCGGATGAAATCATAGCGCAGGCGGGAGAAGCGTCTCTTTCCGTGCAAGGAGAGGGCGTGAGCGCGTCGCAATTCGGCAAAGCGGTCGCGGCGGACGCAAAGATCTATCCCGAAAACGAGGTAACGGTTTCCGTTCAGGTGCCGCAGGATCGCATTCTGGCGGAAATTTCCCTTACGAACGGCGGCAGAAAGGTAAATCTTACAGAGATCTCCGAAACGGAATGGTCGTTCCTTCCCCGTGCCGGCGGAGCATATGTGCTGACAGTCCGTTACGAATCTTTGCCGACGCTTGTGCTTAAACCCGAAATCGCATCCGTTACGGTCGGCGGAAAGAGTTATGCCCTGTATGAAGATTATTACGATCCGCAAACGGATTGGAAAGATATGACGGTGCGCGCCGTACGCGCGGACGACGGGGAGGCTTTTACCGCAACTTTTGCCGACGGAACGGCTCGCATAGAGGATTTGACGCCGGGCGCGTACAGCATCGAATACACGTACAAGGGAGTCACGCAAATCGTCGATGCGGAGCTTTCCGCGGGAGAAACCGCGGAGATATCCTTGCCCGTATCGCCCGTGCAGTTGGGCGGAGACGGCATACTGAACCCGAGTTACTCTTCCGACTGGGAGTTTTATGAGGGGACGAAAGACAGCGTAGTCGTGCAGAAAGCGACTTTTGTGTTCGAAGGCGGCAAGACGGGCACGACATATTATATGGAAGGGGTTTTCGACACGACGCAGACCGCTATGGGGCGAGACGACGTTTACGGGCTTTTGATCGCGCACGATAATCAGAGCATAGATCGTTTCCTCGTCGCGGGCATTTACGGCAGCAGCGTTTATGTCGGCAAGCCCGCTTCGTGGGGCAGCGTGGGCGAAGACAATATCTGGCCCGTCGCAAATATCGACGATATCGAAGGTGCGGAGAATTTTGACCGCACGGCAATGAAACTGGGCGTTTTGCGGGACGGTTCTTCCTATTATTTCTTTGTGAACGATACCTATGCCGCCCGTTACGACTGCGCTCTGATCGCCGTCGACGGGGAAGGCAACCCGGAAGTTTCCAATATCGGTATTGCGGCGGCGGGCGACGGCGGCGCAGCCACCGTACGCTGTTTCAACTATTCCTTTGACAGCGAACTGATCGGCGCGATGAAGGCGCTTGTGCCCGCCCGCGGAGATATCGACGTGTATTTCATCGCGGGGCAGTCGAATGCGTCCGGTTACTCGATGTACGATTATGACCAGGCGCGGGCGGAAGATCCCCGCTATGCGTACGGCTTTACGAATATTTGGTATGCGGGCAATTCGCGCAGTACGGCAGGGGCTTTCGCTTCTCAGCGCGAACTCGAGTGGCAGCTCGCGCGCATAGGCCTGGGCCGCTCGACGGACAGCAGAAATTATTTCGGGCCCGAACTCGGCATGGCGGACGCGCTGTCTTCCTATTACAATGCGGAGAGCGGAAAGACGGCTGCCATCATAAAGTATGCGGCCGGCGGAACAAGCCTTCTCAATAATCTCGGCGGAGAAAACGCGCCGGAAGGCAACTGGGTCTCTCCTTCCTATCAGGCGACGCTCACGTCGGGCGTTTCCCCGCTGACGGGCGGGTTGTACCGCAACTTGCTCGCCGAAGCGCAAAAGAGGATCGGCGAACTGAAAGACATGGGCTATACTGTGCATGTAAAAGGCCTCTATTGGATGCAGGGCGAGAGCGACGTCGGGCAGGAAGCCGAATATAAAAAGGCATTTGAGTTCTTTGTTTCCGATATCCGACATGATCTGGGGGAAATTGCGGGTGCGAATTTGTCGTCCATGCCTATATACGTGGGGCAGATCTCCGAAACGACCGGCGGCGACACGAGCGGCAGGCCGCAGACCTTTATCAATATGCAGAATACGTTGAGCGACATAGAGGGCGTGTATATCATCCAATCCGGTCAGTATAAAATCGGATACGGTTTCGACAGCGGCTGCTACGACGTTTGGCATTGGAGTTACCGGGCGCAGCTTGCCATCGGCAACCTCGCAGGGGATAAGATCCTTGAAGTTATGGGAGCGTGATTCTCTTTTAAAATCACCCGCGCCTTGACAAGGCGCGGGTGGCGGTTTATAATAGAGCGTATATGAAAAACAGAAAGAGCAGCGATCTGCAATATGAAAAGTCGCGCGACACTGCAGAAAGGTTTATCGCTGAAAGATATCTGAGCGAAGGCTTTTACATGCATTTTCACCGTAATATGGAGCTGTATTGCGTCTGCAAGGGCGAGGTAAATGTTACGGTGAACGGCGAAAACCGCACGCTGACAAACGGTCAGATGGCGTTTATCAACAGTCTGGAGAGCCATTCTTACGAAGCCGACCCGCGGGCGGATATCACTTACTTCCATATAGGAATGCGTTATATAGCGCCGTATGTAAAGATATACGGCGAAAAGCGGCCCGCCCGCTGGCTCACAGACGAAAAGTATAACGCTTCAGAAATTTATCCCCTGGTGCGCACGGTCATCAAAGACGGTTCGAGGATGACGGAACTTGAAAAAGTCTGTTATGGCAATCTGCTGTTATCCGCGATCGTTCGGGGATACGGGTTTAACAAGAAATGTAATATTGTGCAGGGGGGGGGTATATCCGAGATCATTCAATACATATATGATAATTCGGATTCCGATCTGAGCCTGGAAATCCTTGCTGATAAATTCGGATATGCGCCGCAGGTGCTGTCACGCAAAATATCCGCCTGCATCGATGTGGATCTGCGCGTCTTTATCAACGACGTTCGCGCGCAGAAAGTCATGATGATGCGCAACGACGAACGGTATAAAGACCTTTCGCTTATGGAAATCGCTTCGCGTTGCGGATTCAACAGCGTCGCCACTTTTTATCGTTCCTATAACAGAAATTTCAAAAATTCCGAACAAAAATAGAACAAAGAGTAATTGCTTAAAAACGGCGTCTTTTCCTTTTATGGGAGAGGCGTCATTTTTTTAGAAAAACAAATCATTTTTTGAAAAAAGAACGCTTTCCGAATCGGTATAGTTTTGAAAAATTATCGTTTACTTTTGAGTTGATAGCGCCTTTTTTTGATGATATACTTGCTGTGTGAATGAACGATTCGCTAATATGGAGCGGATATGTTCCGTTTACAGAAACGGATGATTGGGGGAAGCATGACGTCTATAGGCGAACGGACAAAGGTAAAAAAATGTGCGTCCCTGTCTCTTTTCAGGTTGTCGGCAACATTTTTTTGCTTTATTTTTATGTTCGGATGGGCTGCGTGCGGCATCGATTACGGAACGCTTTTTATTGCGGACATAGAAGTCACGGCCGGCAAAAGCGTGCCGGTCGGCGCGGTCTTTTCCAAAGAGGCGGAAGAGATCGAGTATATGTTCGAAGGCGACGCGATCTCGATAGAAGGCGACGTCGTATATGCGCGCAGGGCAGGAGTAACGGTGGAGGTTACGGCAAAGACGGAGCATATGCAGACCGAATTTAAAGTGACAACGCTCGCGCCGGATTACGGCACGCTTACGATTTCGGATATCGAAGGGCTTGCGGTCGGGCAACGGCGCAGGATCCGGACGGTGTTTTCGCAGCCGATGTATGCAGAAACCGTCGCCTATAATTTCGAGGGGAACGCGATCTCCATAGAAAACGGCTTCGTTACAGCCCTGTTGCCCGATGCGAGGGTGGAGGTTTCCGCCAAAACGGAGCACCATTCGGCCTCGTTCGTCGTCACCACGATTGAAAATTACGGTACTCTTTTCATAGAAGACGTGACCGCATGGGTCGGGTATCCGCCTTCGGACTTTACAGTCGGATATTCCCGCCCCGAAACGGCCTCCGGCAGGGAGATCTCTTACGAATACGACGACAGCATGATCGAACTGGATGCGCAGGCAAAGACGATCCGCGCGCTTAAAGCGGGCGAAACGACCGTCCGAGCGGGCGACGGCGTTCTGGAAACGCAGTTTTCCGTTGTATGCGCGGAGGCGGACAGGAGCGGGAACGAGTATAACACCGCCGATTACGATGCCTATGCAGCGCAACTTGCGGTGCAATGGGAACAAAGAGGAAACGAAGGTCAAACGACGCTCTTTATAGGCGACTCATTCTTCGATGCGCGCTATTTTTGGACGGATTTTTATCGTGCCTATGAAGGAAAAGACGCGCTTTGCTTCGGCATAAGTTCAACGACGACATACGATTGGGAAGTCTTTGCGGAAGAGACTTTTGCCGGCGTAAGACCGAAAAACATCGTCGTACATCTGGGAACGAACAACATTTACGACGATGCAAAGACCGCTGAGGAGACCTGTCTTGCGCTCAGGCGGCTCTTTACGCTCCTGCGCGATCGGTTCGGCGGCGCGCATATCTATTATTTCGGCATTTCCGTCCGTTCTTACGGTACGGAGGAAATCGGCCGGACAAGGCAGGTCAACGCCGATATTTCCGCATGGTGCGGGCCGCGCGATTGGATAACATATATCGATACGCCCACCCGGCTGGCGACGGATATGCTTCGCGACGGAGTCCATCCCAAACTCGAATATTATTCGGTGTTTACCGATGCTCTTGCCGAAACAGATATCGTCATCGAAGATTTACAGTAAAAAACAGGTTTCTGTTTAAATATTAAAATGAAAAAGGAGAAGATGTATTTATGCGAAAGATCTGGAAGGCTCTGGCGGTAACGTTTGCCGCGGTCATGGCTGCGTGCAGTTTCACCGCCTGCACGAAAGAAGACCCTCTCTCCAGGGGAAAGATCAACATCACCTTTTGGGGAGAAGTTTCGCTTGCGAACAGAGAAGTTCTTGAACAACTTAGAGATCATTACAACGAAACGAATACGGACAATATTTATGTCAAACTGGTGCCGCAGTCGACGGGGTATTCGCAGTCTCTGAACACGACGCTGAAAGGGCAGAACCCGCCCGACGTCGTCATGATCGATGACCGCTATTTCAAGGGGTATGTCAACAACGGCTATCTTGAACCGCTCGACAGTTACATAGAAGAATCGTCTTTGGACATCGACGATATTTGGCCGAGCACGATCGAGCGTTTCCGTTATAATCCCGAAACGGGCTATTCGGGCGGAGACAATCCGCAGTATGCGCTGCCCGAAGGCAATACGCCCACATTCATTTTCTACAATGCGGATATGTTTGCGGAGCAGAAGGTCAACATCATTTCCGTTGCGGAACAAGACCTCGAGGCTTACAATCAGGCCAACGGTACGAGTTTTCTCCCGCACGGTTATTATGCGTATTCGACCGACCCCACAAACGGTAATTTGACGCCCAGAAGCGACGGTCTGTATCACGTGTTCAACAATCAGATCGCGATGAGTTGGGAAGAACTCCGCGAATGTTCCCGCATTTTTACAAAGGAATTCAATTCGTCTTCGTCTTCCCGCTACGGATTTATGAACGAGTGGTGGTTCTCCTACGGCTGGTCGGTCGGCGGCGACTGCCTCGAATGGAGCGACGATCTCAACCAGTATATCTTTGCGCTCGGCGAAGACGTGCCGAACTACCTCGTTACGGGCGACGACCCCGTCACCGTCAACGGTACGGAATATACGGAAGGCGAACTTCTTTCTTATGCCGATAAGCATTATGTGGCCGATCATCTTTCCGACATGGATATCGCGGGGTACATAAGTTCTCAGCAACTCTACGAATTCCCGTCCATTTACGACGCGTTCCTGGAATTCTGCCGCCTGTCTCAGGTCACGAGCAAAGACGTTACGACGGGCGCGAAGGGCTACGGCATTTCCCCCAGCCCGACCACGCTCAGTCAGAAGGGTAAAAACCTGTACTTCACTTCGGGCGAACTTGCCATGCTCGTGCAAGGGGGGTCCGAAATGTACACGATCGGCAAGCAGATGGAAAACGACAATATCAACTGGGACGTCGCTCCCTGCAACCAGTACAGGGAATTCAACGACGACGGCACGCTCAAATACGTGAACGGAACTCCTGTGGTCGGCCGCAAAGCAGCGCACAACGGGTCGAAGGGCTACGCCATCCCCAAAAATTCCAAGCGCAAAAACGCCGCGTGGAAATTCATCGAGTACATGGTCGGCGTAGAGGCGCAGACCATGCTTATAGAAGCGAATCTGTATGTCCCCAACCAGATGTCTCTCGCCTATTCCGATACATATATGCAATCCGACGTAAAGTATTCGCCCAAAAATAAGGCTGCGCTCGTGGATGCCGCTTCTTACGGTACCGTCGGCGACTGGTCTTACGTGGAAGACGGCGAATGGATCAACGGCTGGGCGGATGTCCTCAACACGAGCGTGCGCGACGGCAACATGACGCTCGATGACTTCTTTAATTCGGCCGCCGTGCGGGAGACCAATGAGATCCTCAAAAAGTATACGGCAAGAAAATTCAACGGTTAAGGGGGTAGAGGCAATGGAACAGGAATCCGTTCTGACCTCCAAAAGGAGTAGGACGGGCCGGGCGGCGCTGAAGGAGAATATTTACGGCACGGCATTCGTGCTGCTGCCGTTGATCGGTTTTCTCCTTTTCAGCGCGGTGCCGATCTGCATCGTCTTTATAACGATGTTCTGCAATATGGAGGGTTTCGACCTCGGCTCGCTGGAATGGAACAACTTTGCCAATTTTGCCGAAGTGTTTACCGACAGAAGGTTCGGCAAATCGCTCGCCATCAGCGCGTATGTTACGGTCGGGCAGTTGATCAGTCTGCTGCTCGCCCTCGCCACGAGCGCCGTACTCAGTCAAAAGCTGCGCGGTTCAAAGCTGCTCACGGCTGTGTTCTTTATCCCGTATATTTGTTCGTCCGTTGCGGTCGCGATCATGTGGCAGTGGATGTTCAATGCCAATTACGGTATCATCAACACCGTTTTAAAGGCGCTCGGCAGCGAAAACGGCATCAACTGGATGAATGATCCGAAGGCATTCACGCCGATGCTGATCATCACCATCGTATGGCAGTCGCCGGGTTACGGCATCGTGCTGTACATAGCCGCGCTGACAAACATCAATCAAAGTCTATACGAAGCGGCGCAGATCGACGGCGCTAGCCGTTGGAGACAGTTTGTCTCGATCACTTTTCCCTGCATTTCTCCGACGACATTCTACCTGCTGATGCTGGGTCTGATCAACGGTCTGCAGACGTTCGACATCGCAAGGATCTTTGCGGGAGACGCGTGGACGGGCGCGGCCGGGCCGAACGATATGGGCCTGACCACCGTTTTGTATATTTACAACAGGGGCGTCATGTTCAATAACATGCCCGCAGCGTCCGTTATGAGTTTTGTGCTGTTTTTCATCATCTTTATCGTAACGGTCGTCAACTTCAAAATAGGGGACAAATGGGTGAGTTATGACTAAAGCCGCAACAGAAAAGAAAAATACGGGCGAACCGCGCCGTTACGAGGGGTTGGCTTTCAAAATCGTGGCCTATATCTTTTTGGCGCTGTTCTGTCTCTGGGTTCTCGTGCCGTTTTATGTGATCATCGTAACTTCGCTGACCTCTATCACCGAGTTGATGTCGTCCATTCGCTTTATTTGGTTTCCGCAGGAAGGGGTGAGTTTCGAAAGTTACTATACCGTGCTTTTCGACGATATCCTTGCCGTCGGCGGCATGAGTTCGCTGTTGCGCGGTTTCCTCAATACGATGTGGATGACCGTGCCGCCCCTGCTGATAAGCCTGTTTGTTTCGGGGCTCGCCGCATATTCCTATGCGAAGCTCAACTTCAAGGCAAAGAATACCCTCTATATGATCACCCTCGCGACGATGATGATCCCGAGCGCGGTTCTGACGATGCCCTCGTATCTGTTTTATGATGCGATCGGATGGTCGCAGGGGCCGCTTCCCCTGGTAATACCCACGCTGTTCGGCAATGCGGGGACGGTGTTCTTCCTGCGGCAGTTCTTTGCCGGCATACCGAGCGACCTGATCGACGCGGGAAAAATAGACGGCATGGGATATTTCAGCATGTACGTCAAGATCATGCTCCCCCTGTCCGTTCCCGCATTCCTCGCGCAGGGCATTCTCGGTTTTGTCGGGGGATACAACAACTATTTGGGGCCGCTGCTCTATCTGAACGGGCAGGTCGAACTTTATACTCTTCAGCTTTCGCTGAGCGTCCTGAACGGCATTTATTATGCAGATCAGTCGGTGCAGTGCGCATCCGCGGTGATCGCGATACTCCCCATTTTGGTTATCTATCTCATTTGTCAGAAGTTCTTCATTCAGGGCGTAGCCGCCACTGGATTGAAAGACTGAATATATGCAAGGAGGAAATATGAAAAGAATCATATGTCTGATGTCGGCTTTTTTGCTCATGTTCGGCATTTTTGCCGGCTGCGAGAGAGAATCGGGCGTTCCGCTCTCCTATGACGACCAGATCAACGAAGACGGTAGCTTCAACGAAAATCTTTTCTATCGAAACGATCTCGAAACGGCTATCGCAGACCCCGCCGTCATCTATATCGACGACGAAAACAGCGAGGAATACGGATACTACTATATGTTCGGCACGTCCGACGCGAGCAGTTTCCGCGCCTGGCGCAGCAAGACGCTCGAACATTGGGAGGACATGTCTGAAGTGGTCGGCTACCCCGCGTTTTACGCGCCGGACGATTGCTTCGCGCAGTCAACCTTCTGGGCGCCCGAAGTCATCTACGACGCCGACCTGGATAAGTACTTTATGTTCTTTTCCGGGCAGAACCGCAATACGACCGAATGGGGCGTCATGCTCGGCGTTGCCGAGGCGGACGAACCTTACGGCCCGTATGTGATGACCACGCGCGACGGGCACGACGCTACTACCCCGCTTTTTGATTCCGAAGAGATGTATAAGGCGGTCGAAGAGAGCGGAATGGGCGAACCTACGGAAATATTTACCTGTATCGACCCGCATCCGTACATAGCGCCTGACGGACAGAAGTATCTGTATTTCGTCCGCGACAGGGCGGGTTCCGAACAGAAAACGCATATCTGGGGCATCAAGATGAATACGTGGACGGATCCCGACTATTCTTCCTTGACCCGTCTCACGCGTACGGGCTACTATACGGTCGACGATCAGTCCGAGGAGAATATTGCCACTTACGAAGGAACCAACAATTATATCAACGAAGGCCCGTACATCTACGAGAGCCAACAGGCGGACGGCAGTTACCGTTATTACCTCACGCTGTCAATCAACGGATATACGGACAAGACATATACCGTCATACAGGCGGTAGGCAATTCGCCGCTCGGGCCGTTCACGAAACTCAAGGAAGAGGACGGCGGTATCCTGATCGGTACGGACGGGCAGTCCTGGGATCATATTTCAGGCCCCGGGCATCACAGCTTTATCCGCGTAGGGGATGAGCTGTATATCCTCTATCACGAACATATCGACAGGCTCAACGGCAATTCGCAGCGTTACGCCGCGATCGACAGGGTGGTGCTCACCCACAACTCCAAAGGCGAAGAGGTGCTTTACGCGAACGGCCCCACGTGGTCTTTGCAGCCGCGCGTCGAGGCGTATGCGGAGTATAAAAATATTGCGGGCGATGCAAATGTAAGCGCCCCGGGAGAAAATGCGGACGCGCTTACAGACAAGATGCTTTCCCTTTACAGTTACATCGATTACGTAAAGGAATATACCGCAACGACGACCACGACGATCACGCTGACGTTTGACGATTACCGCGAAGTGACGGGCATCATGATCTATAACAGCAAATATTTCGACAGGGCGTTCGTGGATATCGCCCGCATCGAAATGGATTGCAGGACGGAGGACGGCGCGTACGAAGGCATGGCTTACATAAACGATCTCGCCTTTAACTGGGGCTTTTACCGCAACGAATATGCTGACGCGATGCGCCCCGGCGGCAGCGCGGTAGCGATATTCAACCCTATGCTGGTCAAAGAGATCCGCATCACGGTAGAACTTCCCGAAACGCGGCCCGACGACATTCAGCTTACCGACGAAGAGGGATGGCCTGTCAAACAGACTCAGGTGGCGGTCTCCGAGATCGCCGTTCTGGGCAAATAAGGAGGAACGATGAGAAACAGATTGATCAAAATATTGGTGGCTGTTTTGCTCTGCTGTTCGGTCGTTTGTTTTGCGATCGCATGCGCGAAGGGGAGCGACTATAAATTCCCCGATTACGGCTACACCAATCCCGACGACGGTGAAAATCCCGATCTCGATGAGGGGATCACGCTCGACGGAGATCTCGGCGAAGATTTCTGGAGCGGCAAATGGTTTTCCTCGTCTTTGCAGGATCAGGAAGATATCTGGCTTGAAATGACTTCGCGCATCGGCGAAAAGGGCGTATATTTCGCTTTTCGTGTACAGGATAACCCTGTTTACGCTACGGAAGAGCGCGAAGCGTTCAACAACAGCGGCGTGGAATTGTACATTTCTACGGCGGACGGCGCCGATACGCTCAACAACGCGACGGGCGCATTTGAAATAGACGTGAACGCCAACGGCAAGACGCGTATTTCCAAATGGACGGCGCGTACGAACAGTTATACGAGCTGGCCCGCAAAATTTTACAGCGCCGTGCAGACACAGGGCGGCGATGTAAATACGGACGAATGCACCGGATATACCATCGAGATGTATCTTCCGTATCTCATGCTGGGGCTGGACGAAAAACCTGAATTTGTGTATGCGAATCCGACCCTGATCCGTTCGCTCGCACCCGATAAACAGGCGGGCAGGCTCTGGTACAACTTCGGCATGCAGAACCGCAACGCTGACTGGAGCGTCGCAAAGTCGTGGTATCAGTTCAGCGATAACGGTCTCATTGCGCAGGATGTGGTCAAAGACGTGACCGGCGGCGGCAGCATCGTCTGCGGCAACACCGTCGTTGCGGGCGACAGTCTGGTCATCGAAGTCAAGCCGGATGACGGCTATATCGCGACGGCTTTGCGGATCAACGGCAGCGATTATCTCGATGAACTTTCCTATCAGGACGGAAAGACGGTCTGCACGCTCGACCAGGTCGACGACACCGTCGTCATCGAGGCGGAATTCGGCCCGCTCGGCCAGAATAAGACGGTTACGGGTACGATCACCTCGGATCCGCTTCCGCCCAACGGCAACTATGCGGTATTCTCGCTGTATGCGGCGCGGAACGGTTATTATAAACCGCTGACGGTATCTTCCGACGGCACGTTTACGGCAGAACTTCCTTCAAACGACATGTATATCTATGCCGTAGCGGACGGGTACATGACGGCGCGCGCCGAAGTCAAGGCGGACGATACGCAAGTCGGCATTGAGGTTTCCCATTCCTTCCTCGGCAACAACGAGAACGTCGAATTCGAATCGTTCGACGTATCCAAGTGGGATATGACGCTCCTCGGGGAAGGTACTGCAAAATCAACGTCCACCGATCTTGCAAACACCGCGGTTCACACCGAAATATTCTCCGACAAGATCTTTGTGTCGGGCAATATCGTGCTTCCAAAGGGTGCGAGAGACCGCCGCGCGGGCTTCGCGTTTTACACGCCTTCGGGCAACTTCGCATATTTTGCGATCACCTGGAGCATCGAGCAGAACCAGAACCGTTACGAGGGCAACGCGATCACGAACACCACCACGTGGGAGAATGTCGGCTTTACCGTTTCGGGCATAGACGGCAACGAAGCGCTTCTTGCCGGCCCCGACGGCATGCCTTTTGCGATCCTCTATCACGACGGGTTGTTCGATATTTGGGTCAACGGCGTTAAAGTGCAGGAGAACATGGAGTTTAAAACAAACAACTCCAATATGTTCAAAAACGGCGATACCGTTCTCAAAGCCGCTGTCGGCATTCAGACGTGGGCTTACGGTGCGACGTTCAAGGATCTCGTGTTCCTCTCCGGAGACGATGCGGTGGGGATAACTTCTCCTTACAGCATTGTTAAAGACGTTTCGGCGGGCGGCAGCGTCGAGGTCAGCAAAGAAACTTATGTATCCGGCGACGATATCACCGTCACGCTCAAACCCGACGAAGGTTTTGCGGTCAGCGCGGTCACCGTCAACGGCATCGACTATTTTGGCCGTACGGTCAACAATACATTTACCGTTGAGGGTTGGGACAGATCCGTGTTCATCCTGAAAGTCGAATTCACGGCGGTCAAAGAAGAGGTGTATACGGTCGGCGGCAACGTGACGCAATATAAAGACGGCGAAACGTCGCCTGCGGAAGGTGCGGCGCTCACTCTCAAAGATACCGGCAGCTTCGAGCAGAGCGCGACCGTCGGCGCGGACGGAAGTTATTCCTTTACGAAAATCCCCGCCGGCACATATATTCTCACGATCACAAAAGACGGCTTTATCGGGCAGAGCCGTACCGTAACTGTAAGAGAGAACGGTACGTTTGATTTTGAGCTTGAATGGAACTTTGCGACCGATGCGTTCGGCGGTGCGGATCTCTCCGCTATGAACGACGCGGATCATAAGATCACCATCAACAACCAGGGCGGCGCTACGATAACGGCCGACGTATCCGATACTTTCTATGTCACCTTCACGTTGAAGGGCAGCGAATGGGTAGGATACTGGAGCGATAACTTTGGTATCAGAATAACCGAAAACCGCGGCTTCTCTTTCTTGTTCGAATCTCCCAACGGCGGAAAGTTCATTAAATTGCAGTGGGGCTTCTCCGCGGGAGATACCGAACAGGTAGAGACGACCGACGCGGTCAGAAACGCGATCTGGGGCGAGGGGCTGGATATCATGGTCATTCGCGATCAGGACGTAGCCTATCTCTATGCGGAAATCGACGGAAGCTGGCAGTATCTGCACCGCCTGACGATCGACCCTGAGCATTACGAAAGCGAGATCGCGATCGAACAGTGGGGCAAATCCGTTTATACCAATATCTCCGTGCATGACGGCGGATATCCGCTCGACATCGTCAAGAACGATGCGCAGAACGGAAGCTATACCGTCAACGAAGCGAAGTGGGGCGATGACGTCGTTATAACGTTCGAACCTGAAAGCGGATACGCGCTCAGCAGTCTTACCGTTAACGGACAGTCTTCCGCAGAACTCGGCGGAGAATTCAATACAGAAGGTACAACTTATACGCTCAAGAACTGGCACGGCGATCTTTCGCTGGATATTTCGGTGTCGTTCGCTCCCTTGCGGAAAAGCGACATATCCTTTGACCTGCTCCTGCACAGTTATCGTTTCAACGGCGGTACGGCTGCGGCCGCTCCCGACGGAACGGAGATCAGGCTGACGGGTATGCGGCAGTACGACACGACCGTACAGGACGGCAAAGTCACGATCGACGGCGTGATCGACGGCGATTATTCGCTGACGGTGGAAGGATACAAGCCCATTACGATATCGGTGGGCGGAACGTTGGAAAGCAGTTATACACTCGAATACGACGCCATCGGCGAGAACGCGGCGTTCGATACTTCCAAGATCAACGACGGCGACCTTTCCATCATTGCCAACGGCTGGCCGGGTGACATCTATCTTACGGATAAGATCCCTGCGAATACCGACTTCCTGATCAGTGCGAACGTAAAGAGCCTGGATGTTGTGACGAATCTCCGTTACGGGTTCAACGCCCGCGCAGATCTGAACAACGACGGCGTGTATGCGAACAGCGACAACGCTTCCACGGAAATGATCATGGCGAACGTCGTGCAGCAGGGTGACGGAGACCTTTTGCAGTTCTGCAATTTCTGGATCGGCGCTTATATCAGCGGCAACGCGCAGACGGCGTTCACGGGCGAAAACGGACTCCGCATTGCGTTCGGGCGTATCGACGGCGTATTCTACATGTTCATGCACGACGGCAGCAGTATGGCGCAGGCCATCACCCTCAATCCGGGCAACGGACTTTCCACCGCGCAACTCGAATTGGGATTCCAAGGCTGGGACAACAGTCTGGGAGTCGTGTTCAACGACATGACGCTTGAAATCGGCGAGATCACATCGATAAACGTGTTCGCGGGTAATGTGGAAGGCATCCACCACATCAGCGATCAAGACAATAATTCAAAAGTCACGCTATCTGCGGATGTTTCCAAATACAACGCAGACGGGAACTGGGAGATCTCCTGGAATAACGCGACCCGCGAAGCGATCTGGCTCGGAACGCCTTCGGCAAACAATTTTGTCTATGACGTGACGGTGAAGACGGCGGTAAACTCCAACTTCCGCACGAGCCCGTTCCTGTTCCGCTACGGCGAAAATTACGGCGACATCATCGCGATGGATATCACGAACAGCACGACTGCAAAGTTCCAGATCTATGAGCGCTGGTGGGATTCCGGCGCGCAGGACGGAGCCGATATCGAATTGACGGCACAGCAACTTGCCGCGCTTGCGGGCGACGGGCTGAAGATCAGGGTCGTGCGCCAGGGCGAAGGGTTCTACTTCTATGCGGATGCCTGCACCGATGCGGAAAACACGATCTGGCAACTGTTGGGCGAAAGGAAGATCACCGTCATGGCAGGTATAGGATCCGGTCTTGTCGGCGTCGGTATCATGGACACGACGGGCAGCGTTTCGGGCATCCGTTACAGCGAAACAGATCCCGATAAAGTGGCGGTTACAAGCAATGCGGATTCACTTGCCAACGGCACGATGAGCGTTTCTGATGTAACGCTCGGCGGAAACCTCGTCATAACGGTCACGCCCGATAATGGTTACGTCGTCAGCGGCGTCACCGTCAACGGCGAGGAATACACTAGCTTTACCGACGGCGCAAACGGCGCGAAAGTCCTTACGATCTCCGGCTTTATGATGCCCGAGGCAAACGTCGTTGCGAACATCATTGAAAAGGTTTCGACCGATATATCCTTTGACCTGCTCCTGCACAGTTATCGTCTCAACGGCGGCATCGCAATTGCCGCCGAAGACGGAACGCAGGTCAGGCTTGTCGGCTCCACGCAGTACGACACGACCGTGCAGAACGGCAAGGTTACGATCGGCGAAGTGCTTTACGGCTCCTACACGCTGACGGTGGAGGGATATAAACCTCTCACCATCGAAGTGGGCAGCGACGTGCAGTTGGAGGAAAGTTATACCCTCGAATACAATGCCATCGGCGAAAACGCGGCGTACGATACTTCCAAGATCAACGACGGCGACCTCTCTATCGTTGCCGTCGGCTGGCCGGGTGACATCTATCTTACGGATAAGATCCCTGCGAATACCGACTTCCTCATCAGTACGAACGTGAAGAAAATTGCAGGGAATACGAATCTCCGTTACGGGTTCAACGCCCGCGCGGATCTGGACGGCAACGGCGAATTTGTGAACAGTGACAACGCTTCCACGGAAATGATCATGGCGAACGTCGTGCAGCAGGGTGACGGAGACCTTTTGCAGTTCTGCAACTACTGGATCGGCGCCTTTATCAGCGGCAACGCGCAGACGGCGTTCACGGGCGAAAACGGACTCCGCATTGCATTCGGGCGCATCGACGGCGTGTTCTATATGTTCATGCACGACGGCAGCGCCATGGTGCAGGCGATCACCCTCAACCCGGGTAACGGGCTTTCCACCGCGCAACTCGAATTGGGCTTCCAGGGTTGGGACAACAGCAACGGGGTCGTGTTCAACGACATAACGCTTGAGATCGGTGAGATCACATCGATAAGCGTGTTCGCGGGCGATGTAGAAGGCGTCCACCATATCAGCGATCAGGACAACAATACAAAAGTGACGCTCAGTTCCGACCTTTCCAAGTACAATGCGGAAGGCGATTGGGAGATCTCCTGGAATAACGCGACCCGCGAAGCGATCTGGCTCGGAACGCCTTCGGCAAACAATTTTGTCTATGACGTGACGGTGAAGACGGCGGTAAACTCCAACTTCCGCACGAGCCCGTTCCTGTTCCGTTACGGCAACAGCGACGGCAGCAGCGGCGTCGATATTATCGCGATGGACATCATGAAGGACGCGAATACGCAGAACGTGAAATTCCAGATCTACGAGCGCTGGTGGGATTCAGGGAACGATCAGATCGATGTCGAGCTGACGGAAGCCCAACTCGCGGCGATCGCGGGCGACGGGCTGAAGATCAGGGTCGTGCGCCAGGGCGAAGGGTTCTACTTCTATGCAGATACCTGCACCGGCGACGGCGCACCCGTTTGGCAACTGCTCGGGGACAAAAAGGCCACCATAAAGGCGGGGATCGCGTCCGGTCTTGTCGGCGTCGGTATCATGGACACGACGGGCAGCGTTTCGGGTATCAGTTACAGTGAAACGGATCCCGATAAGGTGGCGGTTACGGGCAATACGGCAACGGTCGAGGGCGGTACGGTTACCGTCTCCGACACCGTTCTCGGCGGAAACCTCGTCATAACGGTCGTTCCCGGAAGCGGTTTTGCTCTCAGCAAAATCACCGTCAACGATACGGCATACACCGAATTTACCGACGGCGAAAGCGGGGCGAAAGTCCTTACGGTTTCCGGCTTTATGATGCCCGAGGCAAACATTGTCGTAGAATTTACGGCAGAATGATCGGAATACGGATGAAGGGCAGCCGCAGGGTTCTGCGGCTGCCTTTATATTCGGGAACAAGTGCTTTTCGCGTGAATCGATGCGCGGTTATCCCCGAACAAAAGAAAGGTATCCGCTTTGTGCGTATTGAAACGAAATTTGAAAAAACATTGACAAATATGTTATCGTTGTGATAAAATAATTGCATTGAAAAAATAAATAAGGAGAGAATGATGAATTGTAAAAATTGCAACGCGGAATTTGCGGACGACGCGAAATTCTGCCCGCAATGCGGCGCCCGCGTCGACGGCAAAACCGAATGCAGGTTCTGCGGCCGCGAGATCGAAGAGAATGCCGTTTTTTGCATGTATTGCGGGCGGCGGCTCGACGGGAAAAGCGTGTGCAAAAAGTGCGGGAACGTGTTCGAGGGGAATTTTTGCCCCAACTGCGGCGCGGCGGTGAACCTGTCGGCGGCAGCGTCGGGTTACTCGCCTGCGGCGATGAACGCATCGGCGGCGTCTGCGGCGATCGCCGTTGACGAGCGCAGGGCGGCGGCGAGAATGCGTGCAAATCATGTTATGGCGGTCATAAAGCAGAGCCTGCTTTACGGTGCGCTCTGCGTGCTGTTTATCTGCTCGTTTTTCGTTACTCTTTCCATGACGGCGACGGTAAGCGGAGAGAGCGGGAGCGTCGCCGTGAACAACACTTCGTTTTATTTTTTAATCGATATATTTGAAGAAATGAAAGATTCGTTGGCGGCGATGGGCACGCTCGGAGAGGATTATTTTCTTGAAATGGAAATATCCCTCTATCTTATGGCAGGGCTGTGCGCTGCATCTGTCGGTGCGATCATATTGATTTGCCTCGGCTACTTTATAGCGGGTACCGTCGCCTTCGCGCGCGCGATGACGGGCAAGCGTGAAATTGCCATGAGCAAATATGTGATAATGCCCGCCGTGCTTTCGCTCGTGCTTATGATCTTTTTAAAGGGAATATTTGGCATTTATTTAAATGACTCGAGCGCGGAGGGGAAAATTACGATAGGCGCGGTGCCTATCGTAAATATCGTACTCGTTTCCTGTTTGCTTGCGGGCGCCGCGGTCTTGCACATTGTTATAGGCGGCAAATCGGAAAAGGACAACGCGCTCGGTTATGCTTTGCAGTCCGCGGGAGCATTGCTCGCCTTTTTGGCGATCGTTCTGTTGACGCTGAGTGTGCTGTCTATAGAAGAGGGTCGTGATTCCGCAGGTGTGTCGGCGCCGGGAATGTTCCTCGGTATCCTCTCGGCGATCGGGCTGATGGCGGATGCGGAACAGGTCGCCGCGGCAAACGCCATATTGGTCGATTCGGCGGTCGTGTTCGCCTTGTATGCGGTAGTGTTTGCTTTGGCTGCCGTTGCGATGGCGGCGTTTGCGAAAGGCATTGTAAAAAAGAGCGGTTCGAGCCGAGTGATGGCGTGCGTGTTTTCGGGTATATCTTTCGGGGTATCCATTGCGTATCTTGTGATGAGCATTGTATTGTGCAACGATTCGGCAACTCCTGCCAAGATCGGCGCGTCGCCGATCTGTGCGCTGATCTTTTCCGCGTTCATGCTGGCGATGGCGATCGTGAACGTCTGCCTTTTGCGCAAAAAGAGCAATGACCTTTCGGAGGGAGCAGTCGCATGACGATCCACCACGACAAACTCGCGTACGGCAAGATCGCCTCTTTGACGGAAGAATTTTCCGAAGAAAAACTTGCGAAGATGGCGGAGACGCTCTCCGGGGGCGGCCCTGAAAAGGAGAAAAGCGAGAAGGAACGGCCTTGCGAAGAGGATAAGAAATGATTCGGCGCGGCGGCAATTTTGCCGCCGCGCTTTACAACGCCCTTGTTTTATGGTACAATAAATGGAAGAAGAGAGGAGCTGCTTATGCGGGCGGAAGAAAAGGGCAATTTCACATTCATCAGCGGCGCCACGGGCGGCGTGGGGCGCGCGTTCGCCTTTGCCTGCGCAAAAGAAGGATCTCTCTTTCTTACGGGCAGGAGCGGGGAAAAACTTTCCGCTTTGCAAGCGGAGATCCTTCAAAAATTCCCCGATTGCCGCATAGAGTGTTTTGCCGCAGACCTTACCGACGAAAATTCGCGCCGCGCGATGTATGCGCATATCGAAGAAGCCGGTCTGACCTTTCGCCGCCTGATCAACGTGGCGGGTGCGGATATACAAAAGGCTTTCGAAAAGTACACCGACGAAAAACTCGTCTTTCAATGCCGCGTCAACCTCGAGGCGGCGCTCTCCGTCACGAGATTTGTGCTCGGGCGCAGGGAAAAAGGCCTGGAAATCGTCAACATCAGCAGTATTTCGGGCGTGTACCCGATGCCGTACTTTGCCGTTTACAGCGCCACGAAGGCGGCGCTTTCGAGCTTTTCCTCCTCCCTTCGCCTCGAACTCAAAAGAGAAGGCGTCAAGGTGACGGCGATAGAGCCGGGCGGCATCTATACCCGCCCGGACGTTTGCAAAGACATCGAGGGGCAGGGGCTTTGGGGAAAGCTGTCCGCGAAAAAGCCGGAATATATCGCCCGAAAGAGCCTTGCCGCCGTAAAAAAGAACAGGCGCGTCTGCCGCCCGGGCTTTTGGAACAAATTCATCGCGTGCGTGCCGCGCGTTCTGCCGCTGTCCCTTCGGATGCGGTTTATTGCGCGGCGCTGGTCTAAACTCGAAAAGGACGCGTTCTGATATTCTGCTTAATACAGGGGGATGAAATGGAGAAAAAGTACATTGCGGCGATCGACCAGGGGACGACGAGTTCGCGCGTGATCTTGTTCGACGGGCGGGGGAATCGCGTTTCGGGCGGGCAGCGGGAATTTCGTCAGTGCTATCCGCGCCCGGGCTGGGTGGAGCACGACACGCGCGATATTTTGCGCTCCGTCATCGAAAGCTGGAAAGAAGCGCTTTCTTCGGGCGGCGTGCGCGCGGAAGAAATTGCCGCGATCGGCATTGCCAACCAGCGCGAAACGGTCGTCGTGTGGGACAAATTCACGGGCAAACCCGTATATAACGCCGTCGTATGGCAGTGCAGGCGCACGGCGGAATTTTGCGAAACGCTCAAAAACACGCGCGGGCAGTTTATATATGATCGCACGGGGCTGACGGTAGACGCTTATTTTTCCGCGTCGAAAATAAAATGGATCTTGGACAACGTTCCGTTTGCCCGTCGCCGCGCGGAAAAGGGGGAACTTCTGTTCGGCACGATAGACTGTTACCTGATATGGCTGATGACCGAAGGCAGGGTGCATGCGACCGACTATACGAACGCCTCGCGCACCATGCTCTTCAATATCCATACCAAGCGGTGGGACGACGCGCTGTGCGAACTTTTCGGCGTGCCTCGCGCCATGCTCCCCGAGGTGCGGCCGTCGGGCGGCGATTTCGGCACAGCCTCGGCGAAGTGGCCGGGGGCGGAGATTCCCGTCCGCGCCGCGGCGGGCGACCAACAGGCGGCGCTGTTCGGGCAGCGGTGCGTGAAAGAGGGCGACGTGAAAAATACATACGGAACGGGGTGTTTTCTTCTCATGAATACGGGGAAGCGCGCCGTGCGCTCGCAAAACGGGCTGGTCACGACCCTTTCCGCAACGCTCGACGAACCCGATTACGTGCTGGAAGGCAGCGTGTTCGTCGGCGGGGCGGTCGTGCAATGGCTGCGCGACGAAATGGGGCTTATTTCGTCTTCGGCGGAATCGGAAAAACTCGCGCTTTCCGTGCCGGATACGGGCGGCGTCAGTTTTGTTCCCGCATTCGTGGGGTTGGGCGCGCCGTACTGGGATCCCGAATGCCGCGGCATGATCTACGGCATCACGCGGGGCACGGGCAGGGCGCACATCGTGCGCGCCGCGCTCGAGTCGATCGCTCTGCAGACCTTCGACGTCGTGCACGCGATGGAGCAGGACTTGCGCGCGGATATTTCGCGGCTGTGCGTGGATGGCGGCGCGAGCGCGAATAATTTTCTGATGCAGTTTCAGGCGGACGTGCTCGGCGTGCCCGTCGAGCGTCCCGCCGCGACCGAAACGACCGCGCTCGGCGCGGCATACCTTGCGGGGCTCGCCTGCGGTTTTTATAAAGATCTTGACGCGCTTGCGGCGGGCGCCGAGCCGCCGACCGTTTTCGAACCCAAAGCTGACGATGCGGCTCGTGCGGAAAAACTTTCCGCGTGGGAAGCCGCGCTCGGCAGGGTGCTTGTCCGTAAAGGATCATAATTATAATAAAGATAGGAGAAGATCGGGTATGACGCAGAAAGAGAGGATGCAAAAGGGGCTCGTATACGTAAGCTCCGACGAAGAGATTATGCTCGAACAGCAAAAATGCCTTGAGCTTTTGTACGACTACAATCAGACGCGCCCGGGCGAGGGCGAAAAGCGCGCGGAACTCATCCGAAAGATGTTTGCCGAGTCGGGAGAGGGGTGTTACTTCGAGCCGCCCCTGCACAGCAATTTCGGCGGGCGGCACGTCCACCTCGGAAAATATGTGTACGGAAATTTCGGCACGACCTTCGTGGACGACGCCGATATTTACGTCGGCGACTATGTCATGTTCGGGCCGCACGTCGTCGTCGCTACGGCGGGGCACCCGATCCTGCCGTCGCTTCGTGAACGGGTCATGCAGTTCAACCGTCCGGTGCGCATCGGAAACAACGTGTGGATCGGCGCGAACGCGGCGGTCATGCCGGGGGTCACGATCGGTGACAACTCCGTCATCGGCGCGGGGAGCGTGGTCACCAAAGATATCCCCGCGAACGTCGTCGCGGTGGGCAGCCCGTGCAAGGTTCTGCGCGAGATCGGCGAGCGCGACCGCGAATATTTTTATAAAAACGAAAAATACGACATGACGCCCGAAGAGCTGTTGAGGGCGGCGGAAGGAGAGGAAAAGAAATGAGCAGGGCAGACGAGATCTTTATCCGAAACTGTAAAGACATTTTGGAAAACGGGACATGGGATACGGACAGGGAAGTGCGCCCGCGCTGGGCGGACGGCACGCCCGCCCATACCATCAAAAAATTCGGGCAGATATCGCGCTATGACCTGCGCGAAGAATTCCCCATCCTCACCGTGCGCCGCACCTATCTCAAATCTGCGATAGATGAAATATTGTGGATATGGCAGAAAAAGAGCAACAACATCCATGACCTTTCCTCGCACATCTGGGACAGTTGGGCGGACGAGAGCGGCTCCATCGGCAAGGCATACGGCTATCAGCTCGGCATAAAATACGACTTCCCCGAGGGCAAATTCGATCAGGTGGACAAGGTTTTGTACGATCTGAAAAACAACCCCGCGAGCCGCCGCATCATCGCGCATATGTACAACGTGGCAGACCTCAAAGATATGCACTTGTATCCCTGCGCTTACTCCATGACGTTCAACGTGACGGGCAATACGCTCAACGGCATACTCAATCAGCGCAGCCAGGATATGCTCGCCGCAAGCAACTGGAACGTGGTGCAGTACAGCATCCTTTTGATGATGTTCGCAAGGGCATCGGGGTTGGAAGCGGGGGAACTCGTACACGTCGTCGCGGACGCGCACATTTACGACCGCCATGTTCCCATCGTGGAAAAGCTCATTCAAAACCCGCAGTACCCCGCGCCGCGCCTGATCGCGGACGAAAACGTAAAAGATTTCTATTCGTTCACGAAAGACAGCTTTACGTTGGAAGGGTACAAATACAGCGAATTTACCGATAAAATCCCCGTAGCTATCTGATTATATCGCATAAATCAGGTACTATGTCAGGCATAAATGCATAAAAAGGAGATAAGAATGAAAGCGATCGTCGTAGTGGATAAAAATTGGGGCATAGGAAAAAACAACGATCTTTTGTTCCGCCTTCCCGCGGACATGAAGCACTTCCGCGAAACCACGTCGGGCAAAGTCGTGGTGATGGGGAGCAACACTTTGCTGTCTTTCCCCGAAGGCAAGCCGCTCAAAAACCGCACCAACATCGTGCTTTGGCCGGGCGGCGAAAAGCGGGAGGACTGCACCGTCGTACAGTCTTTGGAAGAGCTGTTTTCCGAAATCAAAAAATACCCCCCGCAGGACGTATTCGTCGTGGGCGGGGCGATGATGTACAGGACGCTTTTGCCGTACTGCGAAGAAGTCATCGCGACCAAAGCCGACGCGGACGGCGGGGCGCAGGTCTTTTTTGAAAACCTCGACGAGCACCCCGATTGGGAATGCGTAAAAGAGGGCGAACCGATCGAAACCAACGGCTATACCATCCGTTTTTGCACTTACCGCAACAAGCGCCCCGCTGCGTATTGAGGGGCGGGATTGCCGTCAGAGGCGGCGCGCCGCCTCGCGCGCGGCCTTACGCAGACGCTGGATAAAACGATCGCCCTCGGGAGAAAGTACCGTGAAGGGGACGGCGAACTCAAACGCGCGATCACGAACGTTTCGCACGACCTGCGGACGCCGCTCACGTCGGCGGCGGGGTATGTCGGGCTTTTGAAAAAGAGCGGGCTTTCGCCGAAACAGTCGGAATATCTCTCGGTCGTGGAAGGGCGCATCGGCGCTTCCTGGTCGGAGGGCAGGCTGTGCATCCGCATGAAACTTTAGATGTCAAATCAGGTCTGTATATTTTGCAAACGAGGTCTCTTTTTAAGGGTTGAAATCTTTTGGCGGCTATGCTATAATGATAACAATAAAAACACGGAGGGAAAACAACATGGCAAGAATGATTCTCAACGAAACGAGTTATTTCGGCGCGGGCTGCCGCAAGGAGGTCGCGGGCGAACTCAAACGCCGCAACATGAAAAAGGCGTTCGTCGTTTCGGATAAAGACCTCGTCAAATTCGGCGTGGCGAAAAAGGTGACCGACGTGCTCGACGAAGCGGGCGTCGCATACGACCTGTTCGACGACGTAAAGGCGAACCCGACCATCGCGAACGTGCAGAACGGCCTGGCGGCGTTCAAAAAGAGCAATGCGGACGTGATCATCGCCATCGGCGGCGGCTCCGTCATGGACACGGCAAAGGCCGTCGGCATCATCGCGAACAATCCCGAATTTGCAGACGTCAAATCGCTCGAAGGCACTGCCGACACCAAAAACAAGAGCTTCCCGATCATCGCTTTTGCGACCACTTCGGGCACGGCTGCGGAAGTCACCATCAACTACGTCATTACCGACGAAGAGGCGGGCAGGAAGCTCGTCTGCGTCGACCCCAACGATATTCCCATCATCGCGTTCAACGATGCGGAAATGCTCATGAGCATGCCCAAGGGGCTGACCGCCGCAACGGGCATGGACGCGCTCACCCACGCGATCGAGGCGTACATCACGCCCGGCGCTACGCCTATTTCCGATCTGATGACCTGGAACAGCATCAAATTCATCGCGGAAAATCTCGAAACCGCCGTCAAAGACGGTTCCAACGCGGCGGCGCGCGAGGGTATGGCTTACGGTTCTTACGTTGCGGGCATGGCGTTCTCCAACGTCGGGCTCGGCATCGTGCATTCGATGGCGCACCCGCTCGGCGCGCGCTACGACATCGCGCACGGCGTCGCGAACGCGCTCCTTCTGCCTTACGTTATGGAATACAATAAACCTGCCGCAGTCAAAAAATTCGGCGACATCGCGCGCGCGATGGGCGTCGACATCAAGGGCATGAGCGAAGATGAAGCGGCCGACGCGGCGATCGAAGCCGTGCGCAAACTTTCCAAGGCGATCGGCATCCCGCAGAAACTGCACGAGCTCGGCATTAAAGAGGAACAGCTCAAACAGCTTTCCGAGGACGCTTTCATCGATCCCTGCACGGGCGGCAACCCCCGCAAAACTTCTCCCGCGGAGATCCTTGAAATCTACAAAAAGGCGCTTTAATCAGAAACTGCTTTTTCTCCCCGCAACTTCGCGGGGAGAATTTTTTTTATTTTTTTTGAAAAAATTTCTTTCAAACAGTTGACATTCAAAAATCGAAGGATTATAATATTAGCAGAAATTGAAAGAGAGTGCTAGCACTCATATCAATAAAGTGCTGACATCCTCTCCGAAAAAACAAGGAGATGATTGTTATGAAAAACGAACTTACGAACAGGAACGGTTTTTACCCCGATTACGACTTCTTTGACGAAGCCATGCACGACTTTTTCCCTGCATTTTACGGGAAGGGCAGGCATCAGAAGTATATGCGCACCGACATCAAGGAGACGGACGACGCCTATCAGATGGAAGTGGAGCTCCCCGGGCTCGACAAGCAGGATATTCACATCGATCTGAAGGACGGATATCTCAACATTTCGGCGAGCAAGAGCGAAAAGAAGGACGGCGACAAAAAGGATAACTACATCCACCGCGAAAGGAGCTTTTCCTGCCAGCGCAGTTACTACGTCGGCGATATCCGCAGGGAGGACATCAAAGCGAAGTACGAAAACGGCATCCTGAACGTGACGATCCCGAAAGAAACTCCGAAGAAAAACGAAGAGCACAGGATCGAGATCGAATGATTTTTGCCTGTAAAAGGGCGGGGCTTTGTCCCCGCCCTTTGTATATGTGCGCGGGGCATATCTTTTCATAAAAAATAAGCATAGGTAAACAATGGACATATTGCGCCGAGCATGGTATAATAACCGAAAAGTTACGGTTCGGGCGACGGCCCTCCGTTTTGCATTCAAAGGAGAAAGCTGGCATGGACATCATAGAAAACAAACGTTTCGGCTGTGAGCGCGACTTATACGCTTCGCGCGACCTCATCGTAAAAAAATGTCGGTTCGAAGGCCCGGAGGACGGCGAATCGGCCTTGAAGGAGAGCCGCAACATCATCGCCGAAGATTGTTTTATGGACTTGCGGTATCCTTTCTGGCATATCGACGGCATTGCGGTACGGGGCGGCGAAATGACCGAAAACTGCCGCGCCGCGCTCTGGTACGACAGGGGCGTGGACATAAGCGATTGCAAAATGAACGGCATCAAGGCGCTGCGCGAATGCACGGACATCCGCCTCAAAGACGTGACCGCGGATTCGCCCGAATTCGGCTGGAAGTGCAAAAACATCGATATAGAGGGCGGGGATATCCGATCCGAATACGCCTTTTTGGAAAGCGAAAACATCCGCGCCGATAAAATGAAGTTCGCGGGGAAATATTCCTTTCAGTATACGAAAAACGTGAACATCGTAAATTCCGAGCTGAACACGAAGGACGCGTTCTGGCACGCAAAGAACGTCACCGTGACGGACAGCGTTCTGAACGGCGAATATCTCGCATGGTATTCGGAAGATCTCACGCTGATCAGATGCCGTATCAAGGGCACGCAGCCGTTCTGCTACTGCAAAAAACTGACGCTCATCGATTGCACGATGGAGGACTGCGACCTCGCCTTCGAATACAGCGAAGTGAATGCCGACGTGAAAAGCGAGATCGTCTCCGTCAAAAACCCGCGTAAAGGAAGGATCGTTGCGGACAAGATCGGGGAGATCATCCTGACGGAAAACAGCGTATATCCCGCCGAGGCGGAGATCGTCGAGCGCGGTCGATGAATATGTGGATATGAAAGAAATTCAGCGGGCGCCCGTTCCTTTCGGAACGGGCGCCCGCTTTTTGTCGGCAATTTGCGGCGCTTGTGCGGTAAAGCGCGAGGTTCTGCATGCTTTTCGGTATCGCCGAATCGCCCGTGGCTTTCGGGGGAATGCCTTTTGCTGCGGACTGCGGAAACAGCCGTCATAGAGGATACTTGTTTTTGCCTCGTATCTCGCCGGGCGACATGCCGAAATATTTTTTGACCGCGGCATAAAATTGGCTCAATGACCGGTAACCCACCTCGTCGGCGATGGTTTCGAGCGTTTTGTCGGTCGTCAGCAACGACTCGCGCACGATCTGCATCCGTTTGGCGTGTACAAGCTGATAGGGCGTTTTGCCGAAACAGCGCTTCGTGAGCCGGCACAAATGCGCGCGGGAATAACCCGTGGCGGCTGTCAGGGCGGCCACCCCGTCGGAGATGTTCTGCGGAGCGCAGGCTTCCCGCAAAGCCTTGTACAGAAACTGCGGAAGGGTATCGTACGCCGCCGCCGAGGCGTCGGCGGCGAGCATGAACAGGCGGCAGAACAGAAGATTCAGGCGGATCCTGCGTTCCGAATCGGATAAAAAGGGCAGCAGCGCGGCGTCTTGCGCGACGGAACCGCTGCCCGCGCACAGGATCTCGCCGTGACGGACGTCCGTTTCGGTCAGGGCGGCCGCCGCTGCGTATTTTTCACGGGATACGGAGAGAGAAAATACCTCCGCGTCTCGTGTTTGTGCGCAAAAATAATGTTCGTTCCGCGGCGCGAGCAGACAAAAATCGTTCGCGCGCATATCGTGCGGTTTTCCGTCGATGCAGTGCGCGACGGTGCCGTTCAATATGTATACGATCTCGTAAAAATCATGTTTGTGCGGTATATCGGTCAGCTTTCGGTTTTTCGTCAGCTGGTAAAGGTACTGCGATCGTTTCAGTTCGGGGAAGTTTTCGGAATAATAGATTGTCGACATGTCTATATGTTACACAATCGAAGTAAAAAAGTCAATATTATCGGAAAAATAAAATAAAATGATATGAAAACGGAGGAAAATGATTCGATAGGGAATTGATTTGACGGCCGAGACCGATTATACTGATGGCATGCAATATTTCTTTCTGGCTCTTTCGGTTCTGGCGGCCGCGGCCAACAATACGATGCTGCATCTGCCCCTTCTCAAACGGAGCAAGGTGAATGAATTTGTTTTTAATATAGGGGTCGCGGCGGTCTGGATCGTTCTGCTTTTCGCCGTCAACGGCGGCGTACACGGGTTTTCCTCGCGCACGGCGCTGTTCGGTTTACTGTACGGTATCGTGCTTGCGGGTTTTTTGTTTTGTAAAATGCAGGCGTTTGCGAACGGGCCCGTTCACCTTACCTCTCTGGTCGGGAGTTCGTCTTTCATCCTGACGACGGTTTTCAATGCGGTGTATTGGAAAGAAAAGGTGTCGGGTTGGCAGATCGCCGGCATTTTGATGATGCTTGCGGCCGTTTTTGCGATCACTTGGCGTCCGCATCGCGCAGAGTCGGATAAAAAACAAAAACCGACAGGGAAATGGGCGGTCTATGCAGGCGCTTTCTTTTTCTTTTCGGCGCTGACGGGTATCATTTTCCGTTTTCATCAGGCGGCGGACGCCGTTCATACGGACGAAATGATGATTTTCGCTTCGGCGGTCGTGATCGCGTTTCTGGGCATTTTAAGCGCGGGGTCGTTTCTTTTCAAAAGGCGCAGACGGATGAACGCGGAGGACTGCCGCGGCGGGGACGCAAACGCGCGGGACGGGGCAGACGCGAACGCGCGTGACGGCGGGGATGCAAACGCGCGGGACGGGGCAGACGCGAACGCGCGTGACGGCGGGGATGCAAACGCGCGGGACGGGGCAGACGCAAACGCGCGGGACGGGGCAGGCGCGAACGCGCGGGACGGGATTCCGGTCAGAAGGAGGACGCTCGCGTTGTGCGCGCTGACCGCCGCCTGCGGGGTCGCGGGATGCGTGTATAACCGGCTGAATATTTATTTGTCCGGCGCAATGGCGAACGCGGTCTTTTTCCCGCTTTTCAACGGTGGGAATATTATCCTGTCTTCCCTGGCGGGAAGGATATTTTTTCGTGAAAAATTATCCGGATTGCAGATCGTCGGCATCGTTTGCGGCATGTTTGCCGTCATTCTTGTCAGCGACTGTTTCGGGCTTTTGTGAATCTTTTCATGACCGGAGGTGCATATGATCGAATTCAAACACCGTCTCCCGTCGCTGTATGCCGACGGTAAGCAGAACGGAACGTACAACAACGAAGAAATGGTCTTGCCTTGCGTGCTGACGACCGACGACAGCCGGCTCGGCGAATTTTTGCATCGGCTGCACAATGTCATACAGGACGACAGGCGGCTGGTATTCATAGACGGCAGGGTGCTCGGATGTTATAAAAACTGGATACGCGATCATGTGCATGAAATGAAGGCTTTCAAACATTGGGAACATGATCTGAAATCGTTTTTGCAGTTTATTCTGGATACCCAGACGGAAGAGGGCTATTTTTTCGAACTGATCAAACAGCTTGACGACGAGCATTGGACTTTTGTCGATCCGCCTTGCTTTCGGATATACCGCGAGGACAACCTTTCGCTTGTCCGCCTTGAACTTGAAGCGGATATAGAATATCTTGTTGCGGAAGGGGCGATGCAATATTACCGCGCGTCCGGCGATACGGATTGGCTGCGGGGCGTTTTGCCGAAGCTGGAACGGGGCATAGAGTATATCACCTCGTCGCCGAAACGGTGGGATGCCGCGCACGGGCTTGTCAAGCGGCCGTTTACGATCGACACATGGGATTTTGCGGCGTTTGCGCCTGCCACGGACAGGCGTATCCACGGCGATGAAAAAATGTCTGTCATGCACGGGGACAATTCGGGCGTATACCGCGCCATGCTTGATCTTGCATGGATCAGGGAACGCCTGGGCGACGGCGAAAAGGCGGCCTCGTGGCGCCGCCGCGCGGAGGTTCTTAAAGAAAACATGTTCCGATACCTGTGGAACGGCCGTTTCTTTATACATCAACTCCATTTAGGCCACGACGGGTTGGACGGAAAGGAGCGGGAGCGGCTGTCTCTTTCCAACGCATATGACATAAACCGCGGCGTGACGGGACTGTTGCAGTCGCGCGGGATCATAGAAGAATATCAAAGCCGAAGAAGGGCGGGCATAGCTTTTGCGGAGTGGTTCAGCATAGATCCGCCTTACGAAGAGTTTGCGGGTCACCCCGCGGGGGAATATGTGAACGGGGCGGTTTCGCCCTTCACGGCGGGCGAACTGGCAAAAGCGGCGTTTCGGAACGGATACGAATCGTACGGATGGGATATAGTTTCGCGGTTCATGGAGATGGTTGAGCGGGATAAAGATATTTATTTTCTTTATTCTCCGAAAGATTCCGTTCCGCAGGGAGGCGGGCCGAGCGGCTGGGGCGCGGCCGCTCTTTTGAGCGCGGTCGACGAGGGGCTTGCGGGAGTCGAAGACGTTGACTGCCTGTATCGCGAGATCGATTTTTCGCCGCGCTTCGCCGTTACCCCTTACAGGGAACTCCGTTATATCACGGGGTACGAAAGCAGCGGGGTCTATGTGGATATCCGATGGATTGGTACGGACGAAGGGATGCGGTACGACGTCCTTTCTCCGGCCGAACGGATAAACGCGCATATCATGCTTCCGAAGGGGAAGGCGTGCCGCGAAGTGTTCGTAAACGGGGAGAGGGCGGCGTTTCGCCCGGTGCGCGTCGCCGATTCCGCCTACGTCGATTTTACGGCGTCGCCGAACGGAAAACTCTCCGTCGAGATATGCTATTGAGCGGGGCGGGCAGTTTTCATTTCCGAAAATTCAGAGAGGACGGCTTTTTTGCCCCGAAATTAAAGCAGGGGGCGATAAGCCGTCTTTTTGTTTTTGCGGAAAGCGCGCTTCCGCGAAAAGTTTAACTGCCGTTTATGTTCGTTTATCACTCGATAAAACGGGTGGTGGTCTTTTTGCTACTACGGATTCAAAATGTGAGGGGCAAGATAAAACCTCAGTTCTTTTTGATAAAATCGAGCGTTTTTTCTGCCATGTCGCTAATTGATACGCTATTGTAGCCCATAAGCGTACTTTCAAGTGTATCGTGTACTCTGTTTTTCCAATATTCGGGGATAGCGTTATAGCCGATTGCGGTGCCTATTACGGAACCTACGGTTGCGCCGTTACAATCGGTATCGAAGCATGCGCCGACAGCTAAGCAAATGGATTTACCGTAGTCTTTATTGCCGTACAAAAGCGCGGTTGCAACGATTTCGGCATTGGAAATTGTATGACACCAATTGTAGCTGAACTCTTCGTTCCAACGCGTTCTTATGTCGGATATGCAACTTTCGGCAGATATGCCGTTTTCATGCATGGCAATAATGTTTGTGACGGCTTTATGTAATCTGGACGACGACGGAATTTGCGAAAGTCCGGCTTGTATAATGCGTTTGATGTCATCGGTAACGTACGCTTCGGCAATCATGGCAGCCACCCACATTGAACCATAAATTCCGTTTTTAACGTGAGAAACGCGTGCGTCGCGCCATGCCATTTCTGCCGCCGTTTCGGGATCCCCGGGATTGATATATCCGTAAAAATCCGAACGAATTTGCGCGCCTATCCATTCACGATAGGCGTTTTTGTATTCACCGCTTTCGGGCGGAAAGAAACCGTTAATCAAGTTGATATACGCAACCCTTTCGGCAGTGCAGTAGGGATATTTAGTCTGCGTGGAAAGCCATACTTCGGCAACGTCGGACGAAGTGAAATCTCTGCCGTAACGCTTTAAAACTTCATACGCGATCAGCATATAGTTGGTGTCGTCGTCGGACGGCATTTTGTTGAAATCCTTCGGGTAAGCACGTTGTTTTATGGGATGCGTTATGTCGCTTGAATCTATTTTTTGTACATCTTCAAGGTCGATATACCTATGTAAAGGGTAGTTGTCGGTACGGGTTAAAATCTTTTTCATGTCGGGCATTAGGATACATTCCACAGGTTTGCCAAGATAACAACCGCAAATTCTGCCGTACCAACCGCCCTTGACTTTATCAAGCAAGATTTCATCGTTAAGTTCGGCGGCGGTTTCCTTGTGGGAACAACCGTCGCTTAACGTTTTTATCGCTACGTAATCGTTCGGCTCGACAAAATCGTACCCCTTTTTTATCGGCAGAGAATCGACTATTTTAAAAATCGAATCGGCAATTTCGTCTTTATGTTTACTCGGCGGCATTTTTTCAACGGCAACAAAAACGTCCCTTAAATTCTCGACATCCTTGCCCTCGTCGACGAGTTGGCTGTATTCGATTTCAAGACTTTTAGCATAAGACTCCCACGAGTGCATTTTTCCGTAATCGGGGATGTATTCTTTGTCGGTTCGCCCGTCGGAAACTTCGGCGTCCGCCTTGTGGCAAAGGTAGTCCATGGACACATTGAAAAGTGTTGCTATGGAAATGAGTTTTTCTATGGTAGGAAGGCTTAATCCCGATTCCCACTTTTGCACCGATTGGCGCGTGACGTCCAGTTTTTCGGCAAAAACTTCTTGTGAGAAACCGCTTTTAGTACGCAATTTGTAAATTTTCTCGGAAATACTCATGGCAAAAGCTCCTTAATTTGTTTTTAGATAATTATAAAACAAAAAGTAGTGCATTGCAACCAACGTTGTGTTGCTATTTTTGCAACCATTGGTTGCTAAAAGGCCCAAACGAATTGGCGCATCGATTGTCTGTTGTCGAGCGGAAGAAAGTGTGGTTGCGACGGAAGTGGAGGGATTCGTCCGACCGTGCCTTTCGGCGGTAAGTGTATTGAACGGAACGCTATGTCATTTCGTTCTCACAGCATTGTAGACGTGCAGTGCGTCCCGTTTGGTAAAGCAACCAAAAAAAGACTTGACTGTTATTGTCAAGCCTTTTATTGGATGCGCAACCTTTGATGGGCGCACGTAATTGGCGGAAGGTGAGGGATTCGAACCCCCGGACCCTTGCAGGTCTTCAGTTTTCAAGACTGACGCCATCGACCTCTCTGCCAACCTTCCGTGTTAAAATTTATGGCGATCATAAGTCCGGATTTGTTTGTGCCGTATGAAATCTTTATCATTTTAGCAGACATTTGACGGTTTGTCAATCGTTTGGTTTTTGTAAAGGCGGGCGACGGACGTTTTTCTTGACAAAACGTCCGTTTTCGGTTATACTGCACACTATATCAAGAAAGAAAGCGGAAGTTTGCGGTGCAGTACCGCACTCGCGCGTAAGAGGAACACATGAAAATTCTCATAGCGGGACTGGGGCTTATCGGCGGTTCAATTGCAAAGGCGCTCAAGCGCGCCGGATATGCGGCGGACGGATTCGACCGCCGCAATGTCTGCGGGGCGGCAATAAAAGAGAACGTCATCGAAAAAGAAGCGTGCGATTGTGCCGCGTACGATCTCGTTCTCGTCGCGCTGCCGCCCGATGCGGCGATCGCATTTATCGGGGATAACCAATTTAAAGACGGGGCGATCGTTGCGGATATCTGCGGTGTGAAAGGGGCTTTGGAACGCTTTGTTTATGCCGAATCCAGGAATTTCCGTTACGTCGGGTGCCATCCGATGGCCGGGAAAGAAGTTTCGGGGTTTGAAAACTCGTGCGAAGATCTCTTCGACGGTGCAAGCATGATCATTGCGGAAAACGGTCGTACGGACAAAAACGCCGTTCGCGAGCTGGAAGCGCTGTTCGGGAAGCTGGGCTTTTCGCGCATCGTGCGCTGTTCGGCGGAATATCACGACAAAAAGATCGCTTATACCTCCCAGTTGGCGCATATCGTGAGCAACGCGTACGTAAAGAGCGAAACCGCTGACGGTTATGCGGGGTTTACGGGCGGCAGTTTTCAGGACATGACGCGCATTGCGGGCGTCGACGAAAAGGTCTGGACGCGCCTTTATTTCCTCAACCGGCAGAATATCGCGGAGGAATTGCGCGGGCTGATATGCCGTCTGCAAGAATACGAATCCGCTTTGGTTTCCGGCAACGAAGAGGAGCTGGCCCGTTTGCTGCGCGAAGGACGGCTCCGAAAAGAGAAACTGGATACGGAAAAATGAAGATTTTCGCGCCCGAAGAACAGTCCCGCATTTGTTTTACATCGCGCGGAGAATGTGGTATAATATGAAAGACGAAGCCGAGTTCAAAGACGGCGTTTCGGTTTTTTTATGGATAAATTCACAATATTTCTGAAATCGGAGTCCGAAAACGGCGGAGAACGGTTTTCCGCCGAGGCTTTCCGCCGTACAGACGGGGAGGGGGTCACGTTTTCTTTTTCGGTTTCGGGCGGGCGATACCGCATCCGCCTCGGCAAAAAGGTTTTTGTCGAACGGTCTGGGGAAGTTTCTTACTGTCTGAATTTCGGAGAAGGCGAACGGTATCCCGCCGTCATCGGAACCGCTTACGGAGAGATCCCCGCCGAAGTCGAGGCCGAGCGTGTTTGTGTGCGAAAGCGCGGCGATTCTTATTTTTTGAAAACGGATTACGTTTTGTTTTTTTCGGGTTTTTCTCAAAGACACAAGATCCTGTTTACTGCAAAAGCTGCCGATTGATTTTGGGGCAAAGCTTGAACAATAAAATAAAGGAGAGGGTATGAAGATCAGATATCTGGGGCATTCCTGTTTTTTATTCGACGACGGCAAGACGCGCATCCTTACCGATCCGTTTTCGGGGATCGGCTATGAAATGCCCGACGTACGGGCGGATTATGTGACGGTGAGTCACGATCATTTCGACCATAACCATGTTTCGGGCGTGCGGGGCGTCAAAGAGATTTTTACCCGCCCGGGAAAATTGCGCGCGGGAGACGTCGCGATCAAGGGCGTTGCGTGCCTGCACGACGATGCCGGCGGCAGAAAAAGGGGAAAGGTCGTCGCTTATACTTTCGATTTCGGCGGGATCAAAGTGTGTCATCTCGGAGACCTCGGCGAAGCGTTTTCAGAGGAAAGGGCGGCGGCGTTCGGGCATCCCGATATTCTTTTGATCCCCGTGGGCGGCACATATACGATCGATGCCGCGCAGGCGGTGCGCTATATCGAAGCGATCCGCCCCGAAACAGTTATTCCGATGCATTATAAAACGGTGGAGTGCGCGCTCGACATTTCGCCTCTTTCCGGATTTGCGGAAGCGTACGGCAAAGAAAAATTTGTCGGCCCGCTTGAAACGCTGGATACCGATAACATCGGCGCATATACGGGTAAAGCCGTTGTCATGGAGGTGAGCCGCCGTGGATGAGATCATCAAAAAATACGCGTCCGCTTTTGAATATATGGACGGCATGAGCGTTTACGAAGTGCGCAACATTGCGCGCGAGTGCGGCGTGCGTTCTCCTACGACGGAAAAGAAAAACGAACTGATCGCGCGGATCATCGGCGTGGAGGCAGGCGTCATGCCCGTGGAACTCAAAACGTCGAACAAAGGCGCGCCTCCCAAGGGCGGGAAAGTGCCCGAAGCGGTCATGAAGGAGATCAGGCGGCGCATCGCCGAAGTCCGTCAGAACGAGCCGTATCCTCAGCCCGAAGAAAACGATAACGGCATCGAAATACGCTTCCGCGATTCGGAGAATTCGGACGGTTCGGAAGAGGCGATTTATAAAGGCGTTCTGGAAATGCACCCGCAAGGGTACGGCTTTCTGCGCGCCGAAAATTGCGAGCCGGGGAAAAAGGATGTCTTTGTGCCCGGGCCCGTCATTCATAAATTCAGGCTCAAAAGCGGCGATTTTGTCGCCTGTTACGTAAAGCAGAACAGGGAGAGCGGCTCTCCCGCGCTCGAAAAACTCGCCGCCGTCAACGGGAAACTCCCCGGCGGGCCTTTGGAGCGGAGCGATTTCGACGATCTTACGCCGCATTATCCGTCCGAAAAGATCGAATTGGGCGCAAGGGGAAAATTGTCCCTTCGCTGTATCGACCTTATGTGTCCGATCGGCAAAGGCCAGCGCGGGCTGATCGTGTCTCCCCCCAAAGCGGGGAAAACGACCCTTCTCAAAGATATAGCGGATTCGATCGCGGAAGACCATCCGGATCTGCATCTGATCATTTTGCTCATCGACGAACGTCCGGAAGAGGTCACGGACATGAAAGCGAGCATCCCGAAAGCGGAGATCGTCTATTCTACGTTCGACGAGTCGGCGGAACATCATGTCGGGGTCTCCCGTCTCATCCTCGACAGGGCGAAGCGCCTTGCCGAGAGCGGGAGAAACGTCGTCATCCTGCTCGATTCCATTACGAAACTTGCGCGCGCGTATAACAACGTGGTTGCGCCGTCGGGCAAGATACTTTCCGGCGGATTAGATCCTGCGGCGCTCGTTGCGCCGAAAAAGTTTTTCGGTTCCGCAAGAAGTTTCGGGAGGGAAGGTTCGCTCACCATTTTGGCCACCGCGCTCGTCGATACGGGCAGCCGCATGGACGACGTGATCTATGAAGAGTTCAAAGGTACGGGCAATATGGAGATCCACCTTTCCAGGGATCTTGCAGAGCGGCGCATTTTCCCCGCCATCGACGTGTATCGTTCGGGAACGAGGAAAGAGGAGCTTTTGCTCAGCGAAGCGGAACTGGCCTGCTCGTATGCCGTCCGCCGCGCGTTTACGAAAGAAAACGCGACGGAAGGGCTGTTCGAACTGATGAAAAAGACGAAAGACAATAAAGAACTTGCCGCCTCGGCGGGCGAGTGGTCAAAGACATATAAAGCACAGAGGTGAATCAAATGGCGGAATATTATGTAGGCATCGACTTCGGCGGCATGAGCGCGAAAGCGGGGCTTTTCGACAAAAATTCTAAAATGCTCGCGAAGGATACGGTAAAGACTTCCAAAGACGATAATTACGTCACTACGGTCGCAAAAATGGCGCAGCTCGTCAAAAAACTTTGCGAAGAGAACGATGTGCCGATAAAGAGCGTCAGGCGCATCGGGCTTGCGTCTCCCGGCGTGATCGACAGCAAGGAAGGAGTCGTGGTGCGTTGGGGCAATTACAACTGGTCGGACAAGCCGCTCGCAAGGGATATGAGCGAAGCGGTCGGCGCGGAGGTTCGCGTCGTGAACGATGCGAACGCCGCCGCATACGGGGAGGCGATCTACGGCGCGGCGAAGGCCTATAAAAACAGCATTTTCATTACGCTCGGCACGGGTATAGGCAGCGGCATCATAATCGACGGAAAGCTGTTCGAGGGCGTGCGCGGCGCGGGTGCGGAAGCGGGCCACATGGTCATTCAGGTCGGCGGTGTTCCCTGCGGCTGCGGAAGGAAAGGGTGCTTCGAGCAGTATGCGTCCGCTTCGGCGCTCATCCGAGACACCAAGCGCGCCATGTTCGAAAACAAGGAAAGCATCATGTGGCAGATGACGGGCGGCGATCCCGAAAACGTGGACGGCAAAACGGCGTTCGCGGCGTCGAGAGAAGGGGATGCGGCCGCGCAGACCGTCGTCAAAAATTATATCGTTTATCTCGGGGAAGGAATACTCAATCTCGTCAGCATATTCCGTCCCGAAGCGGTCATCCTCGGCGGCGGCGTGTGCAACGAGGGCGAATATCTCCTTGCGCCGCTCCGCAAATATGTGGCGGAAAGGCTGTATGTCGGATGCGATAAAGTGCCTCTCACGCTCAACAGGGCGGCGCTCGGAAACGATGCGGGCATTTACGGCGCGCTCGCGTTCGCCATGGAGAAATGATGTCTGCGAAAAAATGTATAGCCGCCGCGCTCGGAAGCGGCGGCGCGAAAGGCATGGCGCACGTAGGTGCGCTGAAAGCGCTGGAAGAGTGCGGCATACGGTTTTGCGCGGTCGCGGGGACTTCTATCGGAAGCATCGTCGGCGCGCTGTATGCGAAGGGATATTCCCCGTCCGATATTTCGGGGCTTTTGCAAAGGCTGGATCTGAAAAATCTTGCAATATCCGTTCTCGCGTCTGCGTCCGCCGCGCCCGTGCGCGCCGCTCTCGATTCTCTTTTGGACGAGAGCGATTTTTCCGCCCTGCAAATGCCGTTCGCGGCGGTCGCAACGGATACGGAGAGCGGTGAAGAGGTTGTTTTGCGTTCGGGGAACGTGGCGGAGGCCGTCCTTGCGTCTTCGGCGATGCCGCCGTTTTTTAAAAGCGTGAACGTCGGCGGGAGGCTTCTTGCAGACGGCGCGTTCACCAATGCCGTCCCCGGCGACGTTGCGCGCTCGCTGGGCGCGGATTTCGTGCTGGGCATTTCTCTGTCGCCCGCAAAGTCTTACGAGAGGACGGAGTTTTTTACGGCGGGCGGCGTGTTGAAAGTATGTTATCAGAAGGGGATCGGGGCCTGCGACTATCTGCTGGAACCCGACCTTTCGGATTATGCCGCGACGGATGCCGCAAAGGCTTCCGTCATGTACGATATCGGTTACGAATGCGCGATGCGCCATGCGGAGGAGATCGCGGCGGCGCTCCGCGCGAAGCGGATCAAAATCTGACGGGATAGTTCGGTTGCCATGAAGGAGAAAGAAGCGGCCGTCCGCGCGGCGGTTGCGGGTAAAGACAAAAAGAAACATCGGTTACGCCGCGCCGCGATCATAAGCGCGGCGGCGGTGTTTGTCATCGCGCTCGCTCTTGCGCTCGTGCATTTCTGCTATTGGCCGCTGCAATATTTGTGGGTGAAATTTTCGAATCCCGACGTCGCCGCCGCAAAGGCGGGGGAACTGCGCGTACACTTTGTCGACGTGGGGCAGGGCGATGCGGTCATCGTCGAACTCCCCGACGGGAAAAGCATGCTCATCGACGGCGGGAACGAATCGTATGCCTCCAAAAGCGCGCTCCTGCGCTATGCGAACGCGCTCGGCGTGCGCACGTTCGACTATCTTTTGCTTACACACCCCGATGAAGATCACGCGGGCGGGTTGGACGAGGCGCTGAAATGTTTCGGCGCGGAAAAGGCGTTTATTCCTTATATTCTGAATTACGCCGCGGATTCATCGTATGCCGATTTTTTGGACGCCGCCGCGGATACGGGGTGCGAGACGGAAATATCCCGTACGTTCCTTACGGTGCTTTCCGAGGACAAGGACGATTTTTATTACATGATGTTCCTTTCGCCCTTTGAGGCGGGCGTCCCCGGGAGTTTTTACGACGAAGCGAATGCGGAAAACGCAACGGATACCGACGTGAACAACGCTTCCGCCGTTTTATGGCTGGAATATGCGGGGCGTAGTATTCTGTTTACGGGAGATATTACGGAGGAAGCCGAGGCAAAACTTGTCGACGATTACGAAATTTTAGGAAACGAGTGTTTCAAAGCAGAGGAAGCGGCCGCGTGGGGCGAAACCGTTACGCTCGCGCCCGCGCTCGACGAACTCGACTTTCTGAAAGCGGCGCACCACGGGTCGGCGGGTTCTTCTTCGGAGCGTTTTTTGCGGCTGACTTCGCCCGAATGCGCTTTTATCGGCGTCGGAGCAGGCAATTCGTACGGGCATCCGGCGCAGGAGACCGTCGGGCGGCTTGCGGACATCGGTGCGGAGATATACAGGACGGACGAACTCGGCAGCATCGTTCTCACGGTTCGCGCCGACGGCACTTATGCGATAGACTATATCGGCCGCGCGTAGCGGCTTTTTCGGAGGATACCATATGTTGAAACTTACGACGGCGGGCGAGTCTCACGGCAGGGCGCTGACCGCGATCATCGAGGGACTCCCTTCCAATCTGAAGGTGGAGAAAGAAGAGATCGACTATTATCTCGCGCTCCGCCAGAGCGGATACGGCCGCGGCGCGCGGCAGAAGATCGAAAGCGACCGCGCGGAGATCGTTTCGGGGGTCAGGGACAAACTGACGCTCGGAAGCCCCGTGTGCATCGTCGTGGAAAATAAGGATTACAAAAACTGGGAAGAATACATGTCGCCGTACGGGGCGGATGTTTCCAAGCGCCGCCTGACCAAGGTGCGCCCCGGGCATGCCGACCTTACGGGGCTTTTCAAATACGATCAGACGGACGCGCGCAATATTCTGGAACGCGCTTCCGCGAGGGAAACGGCCGTGCGCGTCGCCGCGGGCACGATCGCGCGCATGTTCCTGCGCGAACTCGGGGTTGAGGTCGCGGGCTACGTCAGGAGCGTTGAAAGCGTTTCTGACGAAAAGGAATACACCTTTGACGAGATCAGGGCGGCAAAGACTTCCGAACTGTTTATGCCTGACAGAGAACTTTGCGAACGCGCAAAAAAACGCATCGACGAGATCAAAGAGGCGAAAGATACGGCGGGCGGCGTCATCGAACTGCACGTGAAAGGGATGAAGAGCGGCTTCGGCAGCTGCATGTCTTATTCCGAAAAATTGGACGCGCACCTTGCGGGCGCGATCATGAGCGTGCAGGCGATCAAAGGCGTGGAGATCGGCCTCGGATTTGAGGCGGCAAGGCGGCCGGGAAGCCGCGTACACGATGAAATTTATTATCGGGACGGGAATTTTTTCCGCAAAACGAACAACGCGGGCGGCATCGAGGGCGGTATGTCCAACGGGCAGGAGATCGTGCTCCGCGCGGCGATGAAGCCCATCCCCACGCTGATGCGCGGGCTCGACACCGTCGATTTCGATACCAAAGAGCCGTGCCGCGCGGCGACGGAACGCAGCGACGTCTGTTCCGTGGCGGCGTGCGACGTCATTTTGGAGAGCGTGGTCTGCTTCGCCCTTGCCGAAAAGATCTTGCAGCGGCTGGGCGGCGACAACATGCGCGAGATCAAGGAACGCTGGGACAAGCTCCCGCGGTAAACAAGGGATAAAGTATGCAGACGATAGAAGTGAAAACAAAATCCCGCCCGAGCACCGTTTACTGCGGAAAAGGCGCTGCGGAAAAGGCGCGGGACATTTTGCGCGGAAAAGACGTGTTCGTGGTCACGGACGCGAACGTTTTCCGTCTTTACGAAAAATGGGCCGAGGATATGTTCGGCGATGCGCCGATATGCGTCGTGCCGGCGGGGGAGCGTCACAAAAACCGCGGCACGCTGTTTGCGATTCTGGACAAAATGCTGGACGCGCGGCTCAACCGCGGCAGCGTTCTGGTCGCGCTCGGCGGCGGCGTGGTCGGAGATATGGCGGGGCTTGCCGCGTCGCTGTATATGCGCGGCATTCATGCCGTGCAAGTGCCGACGACGCTTTTGGCGCAGGTGGATTCCTCCGTGGGAGGAAAAACGGCGATCGACCACCGCGGCGTGAAGAACGTGATCGGCGCGTTTTATCAGCCCGAATACGTTCTGTGCGACCCGATGTTTCTGCATACCCTTCCGCCAAGGGAATTGCGGTGCGGGCTTGGCGAGATCGTCAAGACGGGCGCGTTGGATGCGGACATCCTCGACAAACTCGAAAAAAATTCGGACAGGCTGTTCGACCTTTCGTTCATGGAAGACGTTACGGCTGATTGCGTACGATTCAAGGCGGGCGTCGTGGAAAAGGACGAGTGTGAGCGGAACGGGCTTCGCAAGTGCCTGAATATGGGGCATACGACGGGGCACGCGCTCGAGCTGTTTTACGGGAGGCGTTCGCACGGGGAATACGTGCTCATCGGTATGTATTTTGAAAGCATCATCGCCGAGCGCAAAGGCGTGTGTTCCCGAGTGTATGCGGAGCAACTGCGCGCACTCATTCAAAAGGTTATCGGGCGTATCCCGAAATTCCGGAACATAGGCGAGGCGGCGCGCGTCGCCCTGTTCGATAAGAAAAACGAAGGGAAAAACGAGGTCTCACTCATACTGCCGAAAACGCGCGGCGGGTTTGCCGAAGCGAAATTGTCCATCGGCGATTACGTCGGCATGATCGAGGAGATCGGCGGAGGGGTTTTATGAAGATATTGCCGCGCACAGAATATGCGGGCGAATTTGCGGTGCCGGGCGACAAATCGATCACGCACCGCGCGATCATGTTCAACAGTATTGCGGAAGGGGAAGCGCGCATCACGAACGCGCTCCTCGGAGAGGACTGCCTTTCGACTGCGGCGTGCATGCGCGCGCTCGGTGCAAAAGTGGAGATCGGCGAAGACGTCGTATCCGTGCAGGGTACGGATAAACTTTGCGATGCGGAATGCTATTGCGGAAACAGCGGCACGACCATGCGGCTTTTAACGGGTCTTGTTTCGGGGCAAAGGGTGAACGTGACCCTCACGGGCGATCCTTCCCTGTCCAAACGCCCCATGGAGCGGGTCGCAAAACCTCTGCGCCTTTTGGGCGCGGACATCGATACGACGGATGGCTGCGCGCCCGTTTACGTCCGCGCGGCGAAACTTTGCGGCAGGGAAGTGGATACCGCTTCGGCGAGCGCGCAGGTCAAAAGCGCGCTGATCCTGGCGGCGCTCGGCGCGGACGGGGAAACGTTCGTACACGAGTCGATCAAAACGCGCGACCATACAGAACGCATGCTCGCGGCGATGGGGGCGGACATCCGCGTGCTCGGCAACACCGTTCAGGTGAAAAAGAGCAGGCTGAAAAGCCGCGACGTGGAAGTCCCCGGCGACATATCGAGCGCGGCGTACTTTATGGCGCTCGGCGCGCTCCTCGGGGAAACGCTCTGTAAAAATGTGGGCGTGAATCCTACGAGGACGGGCATATTGACCGCTTTTGACAGGATGGGCGTCGATTATCGGCTCGAAAACGAACGCACGGTGTGCGGCGAGCCCGTTGCGGATATCCGCGTGAAAAAGTCGCGGCTGAAAGCGATCACGCTGACGAAAGAGATCATGCCTGCCCTTATAGACGAGCTGCCCGTCATCGCGGTGCTGTGCGCCTATGCGGACGGCGAAAGCGTGATCTCGGGCGCGGAAGAACTGCGCATAAAGGAGAGCGACCGCATCAAGACGACTGCGGAAATGATCGCCGATTTCGGGGGCAGCATCATGCCCCGCGAGGACGGTTTCGTCATACGCGGAAAAAAGAATCTTGCGGGCGGTACTGCGGATTCTTTCCTCGATCACCGCATTGCGATGAGCGCGGCGGTCGCGCTCATGGCGAGCGAAAAGGGCGGGGAGATCAAAAATGCGGAATGCGTCAACATTTCGTTCCCCGGGTTTTTCGAAATGCTCGGCTGAAACTTCGGAGATCCGCCATTTTATAAATCTGCGATACGGCGCATTGTGTGCCGGAGGAGTAAGAATCTATGCTGAAACTTGCGGTCATCGGAAAGGACGTTTCCAAATCTGACAGCGGCAGGATGCACACGTTTATTCTGCGGGGGCTGGGACGCGATTGCTCTTACGAACTCATGTCTTCCTCCGCCGAAGATTTCGATACGAACGCGAAAAAACTGCTTGCGGAATACGACGCGTTCAACGTGACCATTCCCTATAAACTGGATATCATTCCCTATCTCGAACGGACGGAGGGGGACGCCGTAACGTTCGGCGCGGTCAACACCGTCAAGGGCGGGATCGGTTACAATACGGACGGGGCGGGGTTTTCGCTCATGCTGAAAAACAACGGCATTGACCCCGCGGGCAGAAAAGTCCTCGTGCTCGGCGCGGGCGGCGCGGGCAGGAGCGTCGTCAAAAAATTGCTCGACGCGGGCGCGGAAGTATATCTTTATGATTTGAAAAAGGAAAACGCGCGGGAGGTCTGCCGCGAATTTGCGGGCGCGAAACTCCTTGAAAAAGTCGCGCCTTCCCCGTATTATGCGATTGTCAATGTGACGGGCGTGGGCATGCACAAGACGGAGGGGCTTTCCCCCGTGGGCGGCGATGTTTTGGCCGAGTGCGAAGTCGCGGTCGATCTCATCTACTATCCCCGTAAAAGCGAATTTTTGCGCATTGCCGAATCGCTCGGCAAAAAAATCGTCAACGGAGAAGGGATGCTCTTTTATCAGGCGTATTACGCGGACTGCATCTATCTCGGGCGCGCGCCTTCCGATGCGGAGGCGAAGGCGCTGTTTGAAAAATATCAGGAGGAAAGGCAATGAAACTTCTCGTATTGAACGGCGTGAATCTGAACATGACGGGGCGGCGCGAAAAATCCGTTTACGGTACGCAGACGCTTGACGACATCAACCGCGAGATCGCGGCGTTCTGCAAAGCCCGCGGCGCGGAATGCGAATTTTTCCAGAGCAATCTGGAAGGGGAGCTGTGTACAAAAATACAGGAATCGGATGCCGACGGCATCATTCTCAACGCGGGGGCTTTCACGCATTACAGTTACGCCCTGCGCGACGCGATCGCGTCCGTAACTACCCCCGTCGTGGAAGTGCATATGTCCAACGTGCACGCGCGGGAAGAGTTCAGGCATAAATCGGTCATATCCGAGGTGTGTAGGGGCACGATCCTCGGGTTCGGCAAAAACAGTTATATCCTTGCGGCGGAGAGCTTTCTGCTATGAACATCGTACTTTGCGGAATGATGGGCGCGGGCAAGACCAGCGTCGGCATTAAAATTTCCGACCTGACGGGGATGCGGTGGTACGATACGGACGATCTGATCACCCAAAAATACGGGCGGATCCCCGCGATCTTTGAGTTTTACGGGGAGAACCGGTTCCGTGAAATGGAGACGGAGATCGTGAAAAAGGTCTCCGAGGAGGACGGCGTCGTCATTTCCACGGGCGGCGGCTGCGTGCTCCGCCCCGAAAACAGCGCCATGCTCAAAAAACACGGAAAAATCGTCTTTCTCAAAGTGGATATCCACACGCTTTTCGAAAGGACGGGCCACACGAGCGACGAGCGCCCGCTCCTGAAAAATACGACTTTCGAAAAGATGAAAGAACTGCTCGACTACCGCACGCCGATTTATGAGAGCTGTGCCGATCATACCATCGACACCAACGGCAAAGACGTGGAGGCTGTCGCCCGCGAGATCTGTTCGGTCTGCGGCGCGGCGATCAAAGGATGAGCACCGTTCTCGTCACGGGCGGCTCGCGCGGGATCGGGCGGGCGGTCTGCCTCGCGTTCGCGAAGGCGGGCTACGACGTCGCGTTCTGCTATTCGAAAGACGAAGAGGGGGCAAAGGAGACGTGCCGGCTCGTCGAGGCGGCGGGCGCGGGCGCACAGCCTTTTATGTGCGACGTGTCGGACGAAGACGCGGTCGGCAAAATGTTTTCTTCCGTGTTCGGGCTGAAAGTGCTCGTGAACAACGCGGGGATCGCGCATTACGGGCAGATCCAGGATACCTCTTATGCCGAGTGGAACAGGCTGTTTTCCGTCAATGCGGGCGGGGCTTTCCTTTGCACGCGCGCGGCCGCTTTAAAATTTCTCAAAAGCGGCGGCGGGAGCATCGTAAATATATCTTCCGTTTGGGGGGAAACGGGCGCCTCCTGCGAGGCGGCATATTCGGCGAGCAAGGCAGCCCTGATCGGTTTTACCAAAGCCGCGGCAAAAGAGCTTGCCCCCGCGGGTATCCGCGTCAACTGCGTTTCCGCGGGCATGATCGCGACGGACATGAACGCGCGCTTTTCGGCAAAGGAGCGCCGCGGTTTTGTTTCCGATATCCCCGCCATGCGGGAAGGTACGCCCGAAGAGGTCGCCGCAGCCGTCTTGTTTTTGGCCGAAAGCCGGTATCTGACAGGCGAAGTACTGCGCGTAAACGGCGGCGCGCTCGTCTGAAGCGCGCTTTTTGTATATTTGGTGCCGCTTTTTGTAAAAAATTTGAAAAAGAATGGAGCGCAAAAAAGGTTTTTGCGGATTTTCGGGTAATATATTAAATAGCGGGTTCTCGTCCGATCGCGGCGAAATCGTCTCGCCGCATACAGCTATTTTCAATACCGCTACGAGATCATGAATATTTCCGATTCCGTAAAACAGCGCACTTACGCGAAAGAGAGGGCGTTCCTTTCGCCTTACGCGCAGCTCTCCGAAAAGACGAAGGGCCGCGCCCGCCTTGAAGATCCGTGCAACATGCGCACGGATTTTCAGCGCGACAGAGACCGCGTCATTTACAGCAAGGCATTTTTGCGGCTGAAAAACAAGACGCAGGTCTTTTTCTCGCCGGAGGGCGATCATTTCCGTACCCGCATGACGCACACGATCGACGTTTCGCAGATCGCGCGTTCGATCGCCAGAAGCCTCGCGCTCAACGAAGACCTCGCCGAGGCGATCTCTTTGGGGCACGATCTGGGGCATACGCCGTTCGGGCACGCCGGGGAGAGGGTACTCAACAGTCTTTCTCCGTTCGGTTTTGCGCATAACGAGCAGTCGCTGCGCGTCGTCGATGTGCTGGAAAAAGACGGGAAAGGGCTGAACCTCACTTTCGAAGTGCGCGACGGCATCGTCAACCACAAAAAGAGCGGGCATCCCGCAACGCTCGAAGGGAAAGCCGTATCCCTTGCCGACCGCATCGCTTACGTCAATCACGACATCGAGGATGCGATCCGCGCGGGGCTTTTGAAAGAGGACGAACTTCCCCAAAAAGACGTCGCCGTTCTTGGGACGTCATCTCGCGACAGGATCAACAGGATGATCACGTCCATTTACGAAAACAGCGTCGGCAAAAACGAGGTAAAACTCGGCGATGCCGAGGCGGAAGCGCTGGAAGATCTGCGCTCTTTTATGTTCGAACGGGTGTACATAACCGATCTTTCGATGAAAGAGGAAGAAAGGGCGAAGCGCATGCTGTCCGCAATGTTCGACTATTTCCGCAAAGACAAGGACAAGCTGCCCGCCTTTTATCTCGGGCTTTGCGAAAAGTATCCGCTCGAACAGGTCATATGCGACTATCTTTCGTCCATGACGGACAAGTATGCGGTCGCGGTATTCAACAGCATATTTATTCCCAAAAGCTGGGCGCTTCGGGAGGAAGATATAGAACTTTAAGCCGCAGGAGCATTTGCGGCGCGGAGGAAAAAGGTGCAATGCCGAAAGGGTTGGACGGAGAATTTCTCGCACAACTGAAAAGCAAGAACGACATCGTGGAAGTGATCGGTTCTTACGTCAATCTGGAAAGGAAGGGCACGAATTACTGGGCGTGCTGTCCCTTTCATCACGAAAAGACGCCTTCCTTTTCCGTCAACTCGCTCGATCAGTACTACCATTGCTTCGGCTGCGGCGCGAGCGGGGACGTGATCACTTTCATCCGAGAGATCGAGTCCGTCGACTTTGTAGACGCGGTCAAGATTCTGGCGGAACGGGTAAAAATGCCGCTGCCCGACATGAATTTCGATTCGGAAAAGACGCTCGAACAAAAGCGCAGGCGCGACGAAGTGTTGAAGATACTCAACGCGGCGGCGCATTTTTACCTCGACAATCTCAATTCCGGCAAAGCGGACGCGCATATCCAATATATTTTGGACAGAAAGCTGTCCGCGCCCACGGTGCGCAAATTCGGGCTGGGAGCGTCCCTCGATTTCAAAACGCTCCCGCAGTTTTTATCGGACAAGGGTTTCCGCCGCGACGATATTCTGGAAAGCGGCGTCGTGACCCTTTCGGACAAGGGGAAACTGACCGACGCGCAGGGCGGGCGGCTGATTTTCCCGATCATCAACGCCATGGGCGACGTGGTCGCGTTCGGCGGCAGGGTGCTCGAAAAGACGGATTTTGCGAAATATAAAAACACGAAAGAGACCATCGTTTTCAATAAAAGCAAAAACTTATACAACATCAACCTCGTCAAAAAGCAAAAAAAGGCGGAAGGACTGAAAAATATCGTCATGACCGAAGGGTATATGGACACCATTTCCCTTTGGCAGGCGGGGTTTCACAACGTGGTCGCCAGCATGGGCACGGCGCTCACGAAGGAGCAGGCTCGCCTGGCGAAGCGGTATGCGGACGACGTTCTCATCAGTTACGACGGTGATTTTGCCGGGCAGAAAGGGGCGATCCGCGGGCTGGAAATTTTGCGCGACGAGGGGATCAACGTGCGCGTCGTCGCTCTGCCCGAAGGGCTCGATCCCGACGACGTTGTAAAAAAATACGGGAGCGAAGGGTATCGGAAGTGCCTCGACGAGGCGATGCCGCTCATCGACTTCAAACTCAAAGTTCTGGAGCGCGGGAGAGATCTTTCCAGGACGGAGGACAAGCGCGAATATATACGCGACGCGATCAAGGTCATCCGCGAAGCGGAAAGCGCGAGCGTTCGGGAAGACCTTTTGAAAACGCTGCGCGACAAGACGGGCGTCACCTACGAATCGCTCAAACGCGATCTCGACAGCGAGCCCGAGCGCCCTGCGGCGGAGCCGCAGGAGATCGTGCGCGGAGAGGACGGCGCGGACAGGAACGTCAAAGCGAGCCGCTTTATTTTGGCTTCCGTCCTGTTTAACGCAAAATATGCGAGGAATTTCGACCTTTCGGGTGTCAAATTTGACAATAATGTGCATAATATCATCGCAGAGTACATTATAGGGCGCAAAAAACGGGGTGAAATTGCCAGAGCGAGCGACCTTTTCGAAATTTTTGACGAAAATACGCCCGAACTTTCGGCGATCCTCGATTTGAGCCTCGGCGACAATTTCGGCAGCGCCGAATCGGAAAGATACTTTGCCGACTGCGTCAAAACGCTCGAAAGACAGAAAATAGACAGGGAGATCGCCGCGCTTCGTGCGATGTGCGATGCGGAGACCGACCTCGAAAAGCGGAAGCAATACACGCGCCGAATACTCGAACTTTTCATTCAGCTCAAAAATTTTTAACATAAGCGGAGGATAAACATTTTAAATGAGCGTATCCGAACAAAAACTCAACGAAATACTCAAACAGATCGTCGCCGAATACCGTCAGAAGGGCAGCATTTCCACGAACGCCCTCTGCGATATCCTCGAAAAGGTCGATACCAACCCCGATCAGATCGATTATATCTATAAATCGATCGGCGAGGCCGGCATTCAGATCGT
>CDZB01057495.1_pt1 | contig 97716 bp, 96 predicted proteins | sample 554961 | NCBI WGS metagenome assembly CDZB01 (sample SAMEA3182106, study PRJEB8094) | gut metagenome | biome: human; feature: gut; material: Stool; isolation source: human stools | place: Canada | collected 2013-02-26 | reverse complement strand
CTAGTTCCAGCCGTTCTTCTGGTGTCCAGTTCCTGTTGAAATTTTTGTGTTTCAGTGCTTCTGGACCGCGGCTATCCTCTGCTCTTACCCATAGTCTCACTTTATCCCGAAAGGATTTATCGCTAACACCTTCCGGCGTTTCTGGCCATTTTCCTTCTCGATACAGTTCTACACATTTCCTTTTGTACTCATATGTGTACCGCATAATAATACCCCCTCTACTGGGTGTCCAGTAAAGGGGGTACATATCAGAAAGGCGATTGCTTTCCTCCGTTTTCTACGATATACTGCTTTTATAAGGTCCGCCATACGGCGTATGGCAGAAAGGGGTGTATATGGGAAACATTATGTGGGGGATCGTATTCCTTCTGGCCGGTGTGGTGCTGGTCTGGCTGGGTATCCGGCAGCGGAAGAGGGCCCAGCGGGACTACGAGGATGATGTGCGGCGCTACACCGCCAGCACGGTGATGACGGTGGTGCATCTGGATGAATCGGTGCTGGAGACCTGGGAGGATCGGGATGACGGCGGCCGCGAGCTGCGGCGGGAAACGGTGTACCAGCCCACCTACGAGTACACGGTAGACGGCAAAACATACCGGTATGCCAGCCGTCAGTGCGTCTCCAGCCGCGATATGGGGCGGCAGGTCACGGGCTACTATGATCCCGCTGATCCCTCCTGCATCACGGAGAACAGGCCCAGAAAACCGATCCTGGGCGGATTTTTCTTCTTCGCCCTTGCGGCGTTCCTGCTGTTTTTCGCCTATTGGTCCTTTACGGGAGAGCTTTACATTTCCTGAGTACATCGCAAAAAAGAGGAGCGGTCCACAGGACCGCTCCTCTTTTTTGCTGTGCGCCGCTGGCTTAGCCCGGGGGCCAGGTCATGTCGCGGCCGGCCAGCACATGGAAGTGCAGGTGCTTGACGGTCTGCCCCGCCTGATCGCCGCAGTTGTTGACGATGCGGTAGCTCTCCACGCCCAGCTCCTTGCAGATCTTCACGATGACCTCGAAGCAGTGGGCCACCACGCCGCTGTTGTCCGCCGTAATGGCGTTGGCACAGCAGATATGCTCCTTGGGTACCACCAGAAAATGGGTGGGCGCCTGGGGGTCGATGTCGTAGAAGGCGTAGCACTGCTCGTCCTCATAAACCTTGTTGCTGGGGATCTCGCCGTCGATGATGGCGCAGAACAGGCAATCGTTCTTCATGGTCTGTCTCCTTTCGATGGTTTTTTCACGTCGTCCCGTCCCCGATGGAGCGGGACGGCGGTGTTCTTGTTTTCTCAGCCCAGCTTGGAGGACACAAAATCGTCCACCGTGGCCAGCGCATCATCCACCTTCAGCAGATCGGTGCCGCCGCCCATGGCGCTGTCCGGCTTGCCGCCGCCCTTGCCGCCGCATACAGCGGACACGGACTTCACCAGCTCGCCGGCCTTGATGCCCTTGGCAACAGCCTCCTTGCCGCAGACGGCCAGGAAGCTGACCTTCTCGCCGGTGATGCTGGCAAGCACCGCCACCACGGCAGGATCCTTATCCCGCAGGAAGTCGCCCATGGTACGCAGGGCGTTGGCATCCAGACCCTGACGGGTGCCGGTGATGATGTGCAGACCGCCCACGGCCTTGGCGGACGCCATGACCTGCTTGGCCTCGCCCAGAGACGCCTCGGCCTTGAACTTCTCCACAGCCTGACGCAGCTCCTTCATCTCGTTGGCCTGCTGCTCCATACGCTCCAGAATGCTGCCGGGAGCGGTCTTGAAGAACTGGGCGGCCTTCAGCAGGGTGGTGCGGCCATGGCGGGTCTCCTCCAGAGACACCTTGCCGGTGGTGGCCTCAATGCGGCGGACGCCGGAGGCCACGCTGCTCTCGGACTTGATGCGGAACATACCTGTCTTGGCGGTATTGTCCAGATGGGTGCCGCCGCACAGCTCCATGGAGAAATCGCCCATGGTCACGACGCGCACCGTCTCGCCGTACTTCTCGCCGAAGGTAGCCACGGCGCCGCGGGCCTTGGCCTCCGCCAGCGGCAGCTCCTCGGTGACGACGGACAGGCCGTCCAGCACCGCGTCGTTCACCAGATCCTCTACCTCCAGCAGCTGCTCGGGGGTGATGGCTTCAAAGTGGGTGAAGTCGAAGCGCAGGCGGTCCGGCTCCACCAGAGAACCGGCCTGATGAACGTGGTCGCCCAGCACCTTCTTCAGCGCGGCATCCAGCAGATGGGTGGCCGTGTGGGCACGGCGAACGGCGCTGCGGCGCTCCGTATCGATGGCGGGGGAAACGTTGTCGCCCACATGGAGGGCGCCCCGCAGCAGCTTGCCGTAGTGCATGTATTTGCCGCCCTTGTTCTTCTGGACATCCGTGACCACAAACTCCACACCGTCGGCGGTGATGACGCCGTGGTCGGCCACCTGGCCGCCCATCTCAGCGTAGAACGGAGTCTGATCCAGCACCACGATGGCGTCCATGCCGCTGACGCTCTCCTCCACCAGCTGGCCGTCGGTCACGATGGCCAGCACTTTGGCGTCGTCCAGCTTGTCATACTCGTAACCGGCGAACACAGTGGCGGGCATGTCCTTGCCGAACTCCACACCGGCCCAGCCCAGGTCGCCCATGGCCTTGCGGGCCTCGCGGGCGCGCTCCTTCTGCTCGGTCATCAGGGTCTGAAAGGCGGTCTCGTCCACGGTCATGCCCTCCTCGGCCGCCATCTCCGCCGTCAGGTCGATGGGGAAGCCGAAGGTATCATACAGCTTGAAGGCGTCGCTGCCGGAGAACACCGTCTCCCCCTTCTCCTTGTGGGCCGCCAGCATCTCGCCGTAGATGCGCATGCCGCCGTCGATGGTGCGGGCGAAGTTCTCCTCCTCGGTGCGGATGACCTTGGTGATATAGCTCTGTTTCTCCCGCAGGTCGGGGTACTGGCACTCGTTCTCGTGTACCACGGTATCCACCACCTGATACAGGAACGGCTCGTTGACGCCCAGCAGCTTGCCGTGGCGGGCGGCGCGGCGCAGCAGGCGGCGCAGCACGTAGCCGCGGCCCTCATTGCTGGGCAGGATGCCATCGCAGATCATGAACGTAGCGGAGCGGATGTGGTCGGTGATGACGCGCAGGCTCACGTCCCGCTTATAGCTCTCGCCGTAGTGGGCGCCGGTAAGCTCGGACACCTTGTGGGTGATGTTCATAACGGTGTCCACGTCAAACAGGCTATCCACGTTCTGGCACACGCAGGCCAGACGCTCCAGACCCATGCCGGTGTCGATGTTCTTCTGCTTCAGCTCGGTATAGTTGTTGTGGCCGTCGTTGTCGAACTGACTGAACACGTTGTTCCAGATCTCAATATAGCGGTCGCAGTCGCAGCCCACGGTGCAGTCCGGCTTGCCGCAGCCGTACTCGGGGCCGCGGTCATAGTAGATCTCGGAGCAGGGGCCGCAGGGGCCGGAGCCGTGCTCCCAGAAGTTGTCCTCCTTGCCGAAGCGGAAGATCTTCTCGGCGGGGATGCCGATCTCATCGTGCCAAATGTTCCACGCCTCGTCATCGCTCTCATAGACGGAGGGATACAGGCGGTCGGCCTCCAGGCCCACCCACTCGGGACTGGTCAGGAACTCCCAGCTCCAGGCGATGGCCTCGTGCTTGAAGTAGTCGCCGAAGGAGAAGTTGCCCAGCATCTCAAAATAGGTGCCGTGGCGGGCGGTCTTGCCCACGTTCTCAATGTCGCCGGTACGGATGCACTTCTGACAGGTACAGACGCGGCGGCGGGGCGGCTCCTCCTCGCCCTTGAACCAGGGCTTCATGGGGGTCATGCCGGCGTTGATCAGCAGGATGGATTTGTCGTTCTGGGGTACCAGCGAAAAGCTGGGCAGGCGCAGGTGGCCTTTGGTCTCGAAGAACTTCAGGAACAGCTCCCGCAGCTCGTTCAGGCCGTGATAGGGATGGCTCATCTTTTTCGTCTCCTTTTGTATTATAAATTTATTTGTTCTGCTCTCCATTGTGCGCACAGGGCGGCCAGTTCCGTCTCCAGCCCCTGAAAAAATCTGGCGATATGGAGGCCGTCGGCCAGCGCGTGGTTGACGAACAGGGACACCGGCAGCGTGGTACGGCCGTTGACGGTGACGTACTTGCCCCAGCTGATGCGGGGGTTGCTGTCATCGGGGCTCTCCGCCGGATGCTGGAGCTGGGTGTAGTGGAGCCACGGGACGCTGGACACGAAGATCATGCCCCGTATGTCGCCGTCCTCCGTCAGGGTACCGCGCTCCAACACCTCCCGCTGGCGGCTCTGGCCCAGCCGCACGAACTCGTCGTAGGGCAGGTCGCCCTCCACCGTGCAGTAGACATAGACGCCGTCGGGCTTCATGGCAGTGTAGGACGGGGCGCACCAGTCGTACTCCACCACGGCACCGTCCTCCGTGATGCGGCGGCGCAGCTGGGGCACGGCGTTGACGGCGCGGGTCACGGCGTACAGCATACTCAAAAAGAATGGGCGTCCGTTCCGTGCGGCCATCAGGTCCGTGATGTCCACCTCTGCCGTGATACCGGCGAAGGGAAATGTCATACGGCGGAAATATGCAAACTGGCCGCAGCGGGGATCGGCGGACATGTCCACCACGTGGTATCCCATAGGCTGACCACCTCCGGAAAAAATAAATGCGCCCCGCGCCCTGCGTACACACAGGGGCGAAGCGCTGCTTCACGGTACCACCCTGATTCGGCGGAAAAACCGCCCTCTCAGCCGTCCGGTAACGGGGACGAAGCGTGCCGCTCATCGCGGCAGGCTCAGAAGCGGCTCCACGCTGCGCCGGTCCCGACGGGCTCTCACTCTCCCCGTCTCGCTTGGCGGCGGCCGCGGCGTTTCTTCTTCGTCATCGCCTTTGTCATCAAAGATGCTGTTATTGTACCACGTACCGCGCCGTTGTCAACAGGAAATCCGCGGATTTTTTCGATTTATGCGATTTCGCCCTTGTCTTTCCCGCGCCGTCTGGTATACTGGAAAGCCGGAATATTTGCGAGAAAGGCGGCGTTTTTATGAAAAGGCTGTCGGAAAACGACCACATTGACTTTTACCGCCATTTGGCGTTCTGCACGGTGGGCGGCTTCTTCGGCGCATATGCCGTGCTGGTACACAGCGGCGTCATGGGCAACGCCCAGACCATGAACCTCCTGGAGATGGTCATCGACCTGCTGCGATGGCAGCTGCCGGACATGCTGCTGCATCTGGGCGCGCTGGCGCTCTACGTGCTGGGCACCATGCTGACGGTGCTGCTGCCCCACTGGTGCGGTGCGGACACACACTATCTCTCCCCCATCGTCACGGCGGTGGCGGCGGTGGTGCTGGCTCTCCTGCCACCGCAGCTGAACACGGTGATCGCACTGTATCCCGTGTTCTTCGCCATGAGCTTCCAGTGGAGCAGCTTTGCCGGCGCCCGCGGCTTTTACAGCGCCACCATCTTCTCTACCAATAACACCAAGCAGTCCTCGCTGGCGCTGGCGGAATACCTGTGTGACCACGACCGGGCGCACCTGCGGAAGATGTGGTTCTATCTGGCCACGCTGGGTTGCTTCCACGTCGGCGCGTCGTGGGCGTTCTGCGCGGTGAAGTGGTGGTTCACCAGAGGCTCGCTGGCGGTGCTGCCGCTGGTGGCGTGGGGATATTTTCTGGCGGTATGCGAGCGGCGTCACGAGGAGGCCGCCTCCATTCCGGAGGATGCGGGCGCGGATACCGCGGCCCAGCCCTCCTCCAATATGTGAATACGTTAAAAAGGACGTCTGCCCGTGGGCAGACGTCCTTTTTATGTACGTTATTTCCCGCTCAGCTCTACCGCATGGCGGATAAAGCTCATGGGCGGCACGGCCTGCGGCAGCTCCATGGTGAAGGTCATCTGTGGTGTTTTCGGCTCCAACAGCACCTCCCCCTCCGGCCCGCGCATGGCGGGGACGGTGATGGTAAAGGGCTTGGTGTCCGGCCCCACGATCTCCACCGTGTCACCGGCGGCAAACTTGTTGCGCAGACTCATGGTAGCCACGCCGTCCGGCGTGCAGTCCGTCACCACAGCGCAGATCTGCCAGTCCCGCAGGTAGCGGGCATCCTCGTAATACTGCCCGGGCTGACCGTAGAAGAACCCGGTGGAGTAGTGGCGGTGGCTGATGTGCTCCACCTCGTCCCGCCAGACGGGGTCCAGCGGCTCTCCGGCGGCCACAGCGTCCAGACAGTGGCGGTACGCGCCGGTGACGATGGCGGCGTAGTACGCCGACTTGGCGCGGCCCTCGATCTTCAGGCAGTCCACACCCGCAGCCATGAGATCCTCCAGATGGTCGATCATGCACATGTCGCGGCTGTTCATGATGTAGGTGCCCTTTTCATCCTCGAACACAGGGAAATACTCCCCCGGGCGCTTCTCCTCCATCAGCGCGTACTGATAGCGGCAGGGCTGGGCGCACTCGCCCCGATTGGAGTCGCGGCCGGTCATGTAGTTGCTCAGCAGGCACCGGCCGGAGTAGCTGACACACATGGCGCCGTGGCAGAACGCCTCCAGCTCCAGCTGTGGAGAGACCCGCTGCCGGATGGCGGCGATTTCCGTCAGGCTCACCTCCCGCGCCAGCACCACCCGCGTGGCGCCCAGATCGTACCACGCCTGCGCGCAGACGTGGTTGGCGACGGACTGCTGGGTGCTGATGTGGCGCTGACAGTGGGGTGCGTACTTTCCCGCCAGTGTGAATGCCCCCAGATCCGCCAGGATCAGGGCGTCCACCCCCGCCGCATCCAGCTTTTCCAGATGGGCGGGCAGCTGCTCCGCCTCGTCCCAGCGGGGCATGGTGTTTACCGTAGCGTGGACCTTCACGCCGTGCTCATGGGCGAAGCGCACCGCCCGGGGCAGCTCCTCATCGGAGAAGTTGCCCGCGAAGGAACGCATGCCGAAGGACGTACCCGCCAGATAGACGGCGTCCGCGCCATAGAGCACGGCCATCCGCAGTTTTTCCCAGTCCCCTGCGGGGGACAGCAGCTCCGGCTTCCGCATCAGGAGTAGATGGGCTGGTACTCCGCACTGTTGATGAAGCGGAGATGCTCGTTGTAGTCGGTGAAGAAGTGGCTCTTGTCATCGGTGCCCAGCGCGAAGAAGTAATAGTCCGTGTCCGCCGGGTAGATGGCGGCCTTGATGGCGCTGAGGCCCGGATTGCAGATGGGCCCCGGGGTCAGCCCCTCGTGGATATAGGTGTTGTAGGGACTCTCGATGGTGGTATCGAACTTGCTGATGCCATCGTGGACCATGATATAGTTGATGGAGGAGCACAGCTGCAGCAGGCGGCCGCCCTTCTCACTATTGGGCCGCTCCAGACGGTTGTGGATGACGGAGCTGATATTCTTGCGCTCGGTATCATCGCCGATGGATTCCTTCTCAATGATGGAGGCCATGGTAATGATCTGCTTCAGGTCGTAGGGAGAATTCTTGATGTCCTCCAGCATCTGCTGGCTGATCTCGTTTTTGAACATGGTCAGCATAGTATCTACCGCGAACACCGCCGTCTTGTTCTTGTCGAAGGTGTAGGTGGTGGGGAACAGGAAGCCCTCCATGCGGTCGATGCTGCCCAGCGTGTCGGAGGACAGGAAGGAATAGTTCTCGAAATCAAAGTTCGCGCAGGCGTCCTCCAGCTCGGCCTTGGTGGCCACGCCCTTCTCCGCCAGCAGGTCGATGATCTGCCGGACGGTGTAGCCCTCGGGGATGGTGACCTGCACCAGTCCCTGCGCATCCATGGAATCCTGCTTCCAGTCGTGCATGTTCACGATGAGGGCGCGGAAGTCCATGTCGCTGTTGAGCTTATAGGTGCCCGGCTCCACGTAGCGGCTGTAATGCAGGAAGCCGCTGGCCAGCTGGAAAAATCCCTTGGAATTCACCAGTCCCGCGTCCTTCAGCTTTTTGGCCACATCGGACACGCTGTCGCCCTCGTCCACGGTGATCTCCACCTCCACAGGGGCCTTGTTCAGGGAGCACAGGTCGTTGATCATCAGCCAGCCGATACCTGCCAGCAGGCACGAGCCCAGCACCACGCACACCAGATAGATGGCGGTGCCGGTGCGGCGGCGGGCACTGCGGCGCTTTTCATCGCCGCGGCGCTGCTGCTGAGCGGACTCCTGACGACGGACCTCACCGGCGTCCCACATGGCCGTCTCGTCCTGTCTGTCGCGTCTGTCATAATTGGACATAGAAAAATCTCCTTTCCGGCGGGTCAGCCGATGAGGTCGGCCACACACGCCATCACTTCGCGGTGAATGTCATTAATCAAGCGGGGCGCGCCATCCTTTGCGCAGTCGATCCGCGTCCAGCCGCACCGTGCCACCACATAGGCGGCGTTTTCGCGGCAGCGGCGGAGGTACGCCTCGTCCTTCTCGTGAATATCGGCCTTGGTATGGGTAGCCTCCTCCCGCAGGCGCATCATCTGCTCCGTGGCCTCGACGGGCATGTCCAGATACAGCACGCGGGTAGGCTCCGGCAGCCCCAGCAGATGGTACTCGAAGTCGAACAGCCAGTCCAGGAAGGCGTCCCGCTTCTCCGGCGGCAGCTTGCCGGTCTGGTGGACGGCGTTGCTGGTGGTATAGCGGTCCGCGATCAGCAGCCCGCCGGCTTCGTAGAACCCGCCCCAGTCCTGCTTATAGGAGGCGTAGCGGTCCACGGAGTAAAACGTGGACGCGGCATAGGCATTGACATCGTCGGGGTCGCTGCCGAAAGCGCCGCCCAGATACAGCCGGATCAGCGCGGAGGACTCCTCCTGATAGCGGGGAAATTCCAGCTTGCGGAACGCGATGCCCCGTTTTTCCAGCTCCTGACATAGCAGCGCCGACTGGGTGGCCTTGCCGGAGCCGTCCGTCCCCTCAAATACGATGAGTTTCCCCATACCGCTCTCCTCCTCTGGGCACAGCCGCCCATAATACGGGGTATTGTACCACAGTTTTCCCCGTTTGTCCATATCGTAGACAGAAAGGGCCGTCCCCGCCCTTTTCGCCGGAATTTCGGCGACCCGCCCATTTACACGCGGGCCCGCCCTGTGCTATGATACCATCGGACAGAAAATTTTACAGACCTATCCCGAAAAAGGAGACGCATATGCAGATTTTCGACATGGACGGCACCCTTATCGACTCCAACGGCATCTGGAAGGATGTGGACACCGCGTTCCTGGCCAAGCGGGGCCTGCCCTACACCAAAGAATACTACGAGGGCGTAGCCCACACCATCTTCCCGCTGGCCGCCAGGTTCACCAAGGAGTTCTGCCATCTTCCGGAGTCGGAGGAGGCCATCATGGCGGAGTGGATGGACATGGCCGGCGACCTGTACGGCACGTCTGTGCCGGTGAAGCCCGGCGTGCGGGAATATCTGGAAAAGCTGCGCTCCGCCGGAGAAGGCATGATCGTGGTCACCAGCGCCGTGCCGGTACACTGCCGCACCGCACTGGACCACCTGGGTCTGACGCCGTATTTTGAACGCATCATCTTTGCCCAGGAGCTGCACCGTGAGAAAAAGGACCCCCAGCTGTGGCGCCTGTCGGCAGAGATGATGCGCGTAAAGCCGGAGGACTGCACGCTGTACGACGACTCGGTGGAGGCATGCCGCGGGGCCCGCGCTGCCGGTATGCGCGCCGTGGGCGTGTTCGACCCCTTCTTCGCCGGTACGGAGCCGGAAATGTGGGCCGTGTGCGACCGGTACATCCGGTCCTTTGATGAGCTGCTGTAAAAAAGAGAGAGACGGGACGCGATGCGTCCCGTCTCTCTTTTTCAGAAGCTGCCGATGGGGATGGAGCCATCGTCCTTCCCCTTCTCGATGCCGTCGATGCGGACGTAATAGCCCTTGCCGCCGCCCATGTCCACATGGACGCGGTCGCCCACCTTCGCGCCCATGACGGCGCGGCCCACCGGCGATTCTTTGCTGATAAGGCCCTTCAGGGCGTCCTGCCGCAGGGTGGTGACCAGCTGGATCTTCCGGCTCCTGCCCAGGTTCTCCATAAAAATCTCCACCGTGTCGTACAGCCCCGCCGTGTCGGCAGAGGAGCGGTCCTCAATGACGTGGGCGGTCCTGATCATCCGCTGGAGATAGCGGATGCGGGCGTCGTTGCGGTTTTTGTCCTGCTTGGCGCATTTGTACTCGAAATTCTCGCTGAGGTCGCCGAAGGCCCTCGCCGTCTGCACGTCCTCGATCAGTTTGGGACGCAGCACCTGCACACGGTAGTCGATCTCCTCCTGCATCTTCTGTATGTCGCTGCGGGTCAGTTCATCATTCATGGTCATGTTCCTCCAATATCTCCGCCAGACGCGCCAGCGCCCGGGGCAGTTTTTCCAGTTCCACGCCGGAGTAGTTCACCACCAGCACATGGGGCGGCGCGGCGTCGTGATCGCTGTAATACTCCGACAGCATAGCCAGACGCAGCCCTCGCTGCTCCGCCATGCGGCGCAGTGCCGTGTCGGACAGGGATGTATCCAGCGTCATCAGGAAGTGCAGTCCCGCATCCTCCTCGGTGATACGGGCCCGCGGGGCCAACGGGCCGCCGCGGATACAGGCGATCACCGCATCCCGCTTCTGGTGATAGCGCTTGCGCATGCGGTTCAAGTGCTTTTCGTAGTACCCCTCCGCCATAAAGCGAGCCAGCGTGTACTGCTCGAAACCGGAGACGGTGCTGGAATAGAACCCCAGCTTCTCCCGAAAGGCAGGGAGCAGCCGCTGCGGCAGCACCATATAGCTGATGCGGATGGACGGCGCGATGGTCTTGGAAAATGTGTTCAGATAGACCACGCGCCCGCCCTCGTCCACGGAGAACAATGTGGGGATGGGGCGGCCCACAAAGCGGAACTCGCTGTCGTAGTCGTCCTCCAGAATGTATCGGTCCGTCCCCTGCTCCGCCCAGTGCAGCAGCTCCTGACGGCGGGCGATAGGCATGACAATACCCGTGGGATAGTGGTGGCTGGGCGAGATATGCACCACATCGGCGTGGGCGCGTTCCAATGCCGTCACCGACAGTCCCGCGCTGTCCAGCGGGATGGACACCACCTCCGCCTGGTTGCTGCGATAGATACGGACGATCTTGCTGTACCCCGGGTCCTCGGCGGCGTAGCGCTTCCCGCGGCCCAGCAGCTGCACCAGCATGCTGTACAGCTGCTCCGTACCGGCGCCGATGATGATCTGCTCCGCGTCCACCGCCATACCCCGAAACTGCCGGAGATAGGCGGCGATGGCGGTACGCAGCTCCGGCGCGCCCTGGGGCGGCATGGCATGGAGCAGGCCGGTGCCCTCCTCTAAGATGGTCTGGCGCATCAGCCGCGCCCAGACGGTGAAGGGAAAGTCCTCCGCCGCGATGGAGTTGGTCACCAGGTCCATTTCCCAGCTCTGCGGCGCAGGCGCTGCGGCGGGTGATGCAGCCCGTTGGGCCGCCAGCGGACGCTGGACAGGGCTGACGTAGTACCCCCGCTTCTCCATGCCGTAGATGTACCCCTCGGCCATCAGCTGCTCGTAGGCGTTTTTCACCGTGATGACACTGACCTCCAGATGGGCCGCCAGTGCCCGCTTGGACGGCAGCTTCTCCGCCGCCGCCAGCCGCCCGGTGAGAATATCGTCCTTGATGCGGCGGTACAGCTGCTCGTACAGGCTGACGCCGCCGGTCTTTGTCAGTGGATAGGTCAGCATATCATCCTCCATCTGGTATTAACAAGAAAAATTAAAATGGATATTTTAATAATACCAGTTCCAACTATAATACAGCTATACCGCGATTGCAAGGACTTTTTGGTCCGGCGCGGAACAAATTTTGTGAGGTGCAAGACCATGTCCGACAAGAAAATCAGAACGATGGTAATGGCCGCCGTGCTGGCGGCACTGGCCTGCGTGGCCACGATGGTGGTGCAGATCCCCTCTCCCATGAACGGCTTCGTGAATCTGGGCGACTGCTTCGTGCTGCTGAGCGGATGGCTGCTGGGTCCCTGGTGGGGCGGTGCGGCCGGCGGTATCGGTTCCATGCTGGCGGACCTGGTGCTGGGCTACGGCCACTACGCCCCCGGCACCCTGATCATTAAGGGTCTGATGGCGCTGGTAGGCGCCCTGATCTTCAAGGCCTTCGGCAAGAGCTCCGTGGGCGCTCTGATCAGCGGCCTCGTCAGTGAGATCATCATGGTGGCCGGCTACTTCGGCTACGCCGCACTGCTGCTGGGTAAGGGCATCGGCGCTGCGGCCAGTGTCCCCGGCAATCTGGTGCAGGGCGCCGTGGGTCTCATCGCCGGCTTCCTGCTGCTGCAGGTGGCCCGCCGTACCCATCTTGAAGAAAAGGTCAGTGTGTGATATACTATATGGCGAGCCGGTTTTTCGGCTCGCCATATCTCTTTTAATCTTTATATGAACGGGGTGTTTTTTATGGCAGGTATCGTGCATGAGCTGGAGCAGAAGGGTCTGCATGAACAGGTTCAGCGGGAGGCGGCCAATGCGGCGGCCCAGTTGGCCGAGGCGGCCCAACTCCACAAGGGGCAGATCGTGGTGATAGGATGCAGCACCAGCGAGGTAGTGGGCAAAAAGGTGGGCAGCTGGTCCACGCCGGAGATCGCCGCCGCCATCTTTGAGGGGCTGAGCAGTGTGTTCGGGCCCATGGGCGTCTATATCGCCGCCCAGTGCTGTGAGCATCTGAACCGCGCCATCATCGTGGAGCACGAGGCCGTGCCAAACGCCGAAATTGTCAACGTAGTGCCCCAGCCCAAGGCGGGCAGCTCTTTCGCCACCGCCGCGTACCAGGCGTTCCGGCATCCCGTGGCGCTGGAGGAGATCAGGGCCGATGCCGGTCTGGACATCGGCGGCACGCTGATCGGCATGCACCTGAAAAAAGTGGCGGTGCCGGTGCGTCTGCCCCAGGACCACATTGGCGATGCCATCCTGCTGGCGGCGCGGGTGCGGCCCAAGTTCATCGGCGGTGACCGCGCCATGTACGACGAGTCCCTGAAGAACGGCTATCCCGAGTTCTGAGCGCCGCCGCGCGGCAGAAGCCGTCCGGTGCAGGCATAAGCAGAAAAAACGCGTTCCTCCACGGGGACAATCGTGAACAAAAAAGGCTCTGACCGCTTGGTCAGAGCCTTTTTCGCTTATGTCACAGGGAACATGAATTTCAGCGCCAGAAATACCACCAGTGATACCGCCGCTGCGATTAGCAGGACGCGCACCCGCTTGTGGTCCTTCTCCGCCATTTCCTTGTCCTCGTGCTCGTTTTTGTAGCGGACGTAGGACCATGCCGCGCACAACAGGCACAGCAGCGGCACGAAGTACAGTCCGATCAAAGCCACGAAGCCCATGAAATCCCTCCTCCCGTTTGGGACAGTATACCGAAAAACCGCCCTTGCGTCAAGGCAGTAAATGCTATCCCGCAGACAGTAAATATCTATCTCTACGTCAGGCGTTCCGGCAGGCTGTTTGCACTCCGCCGTTTTCGGAAAAATGGAACGGTTGACGCCCGCTCCGATATAAGCAAAGACCTCCGCCTGTACGGCGGAGGTCTTTGCTGGGTATCAGGAAAAAGAGTTACTTCGCGGCCTTGGCAGCCTTGATGGACTCGATCAGCTCGGGAACGACCTTGAACAGATCGCCGACGATACCGTAGTCAGCCACCTCGAAGATGGGAGCGGTGTCGTTCTTGTTCACGGCGATGATGCACTCGGAATCCTGCATACCAGCCTTGTGCTGGATAGCGCCGGAGATGCCCAGAGCAACGTAGACCTTGGGATGGACGGTCTTGCCGGTCTGGCCCACCTGATGGTCGGCGGAGATCCAGCCAGCGTCCACGCAGGCGCGGGAGGAACCAACCACGCCGCCCAGAACCTCAGCCAGCTCCTCGGCCAGCTTGATGCCGCCCTCCACGTCCTTGGAGATACCGCGGCCAACGGACACGATGAAGTCGGCGCCGATCAGGTCCACCAGCTTCTTGGCGGCCTTGACGGTATCCACCACCTCGGTGTGGATGTCAGCAGCGGTCAGCTCGAACTTGGGCTCGATGATCTCCACGTTCTTCGGGCACTCACGCTTCTTCATCACGCCGGGGCGAACGGTCGCCATGGCGGGACGGAAGCGGGGGCAGATGATGGACGCCATCAGGTGACCGCCGAAGGCAGGACGGGTCATCTTCAGGTCGCGGGACACATCGTGATCCTCACCGGCGATCTTCACGGTGCCCAGCTTCTCGATGCGCTCCTCGGGCAGCGTGGAGGCTTCCTTCAGGAAGCCCTTGTAGTTGGGCATATCGATGTCCAGATGGGTGCAGTCCGCGCACAGACCGGTGTGCAGGCGGGCGGCGCAGCGGGGAGCCAGATCACGGCCGATGTTGGAGGCGCCGAACAGCAGCACCTCGGGCTTCAGCTCCTCAACGGCCTCCACGATCACCTTGGTATAGGCATCGGTGGTGAAGTCCTTCAGCAGCGGGGAATCATACACATAGACCTTGTCTGCGCCATACTGGCCCAGCTCAGCCGCGATGCCCTTGACGTTGTCGCCCAGCAGAATGCCGCACAGCTCCACGCCCAGCTCGTTGGCCAGCTTCCGGCCCTCGGAGATCAGTTCGAAGGTGGTGGGCATCATCACGCCCTGACGCTGCTCGCAGAAAACCCATACGTTTTTGAAGGACTGAATGTCCGAACTATTAAAAGACATATTTTTAAGTTCCCTTCTTTCAGATTTGACAAGCATTTCAGCACGTTTCGATTCGGCAAGCTGCAATCACGTTTTTTCGCCGCGGCGTGTACGTGGCGAAAAATACCGCTCGGCAAGCGGAGTGTGCGAGCGCAGCGAGTGCGCGCAGTCTGCCGAAATGCTCACAAAAATGCTTGCATTTTTGTGAAGTATTTTTAGATGATGTGCTTGGCGGCCAGAATGCCTGCCAGCTTGTCGGTGGTAGCCTTGTCAGCGCCCTCGAGCATCATGCCCGCGCCCTTCTGAGGGGGCGTGAAGGAGGTCAGAATGTTGGTAGGAGAACCCTTCAGACCGATGGTGGTAGCATCGATCAGCTCGTGATCCTTCAGCGTGTCATAGGTCATGGTGACCAGAGGCTTGCTGTAGCACTCGAACGCGCCGCCCACGGACAGGTAACGCGGGGTGTTCAGCTCCTTGATGCAGGTGATCATGCAGGGGGTCTTGACCTTGATGGTCATATAGCCGTCCTCCAGCATGCGCTTGACGGTCAGCGTGTCGCCGTCCTTGGTGATCTCACCGGCATAGGTGACCTGGGGCAGATGCAGCTTCTCAGCGATCTGGGGGCCCACCTGTGCGGTATCGCCGTCGATGGCCTGACGGCCGGCCAGGATGATGTCATCCTCGTCGATGCCGTAGGTATCGATGGCAGCGGCGATGATCTGGGAGGTAGCGTAGGTATCGGAACCGCCGAACTCACGAGCGGTGACCAGAACGCCCTCGTCCACGCCCATGGCCATCAGCTCACGCAGCATGCCCTCGGCGGGAGGGGGACCCATGGTGAACGCCACGACCTTGCAGCCCAGCTCGTCCTTCAGAGTCAGAGCGGCCTCAACGGCGTTCATGTCATCGGGGTTGATGATGGTCTGCATGGACGCACGGTCCAGAGTGCCATCGGGGTTCACGGCCACCTTACCGGAGGTATCGGGAACCTGCTTCACAGTGACGATGATTTTCATTTTACCTTTTACCTCCTCAATTACTTAACGCCCAGATTGCTGGCGATGACCATGCGCTGGACCTCGGAAGTGCCCTCGTAGATCTCAGTGATCTTGGCATCGCGCATCATGCGCTCCACAGGATACTCACGGGTGTAACCGTAACCACCGAACAGCTGCACGGCGCGGCGGGTCACATCGGAAGCGGCCTCAGCGGCGAACAGCTTAGCCATGGCGGCATCCATGGAGTACGGCTCGTGGTTCTGCTTCTTCATGGCAGCAGCGTAAACCACATACTGAGCGGCCTGCATACGGGTATGCATATCCGCCAGCTGGAACTGGGTGTTCTGGAACTGGGAGATGCGCTTGCCGAACTGCACGCGCTCCTTGGTATACTTGATGGCTTCCTCAACGGCGCCCTCACCGATACCCAGAGCCTGGGAAGCGATGCCGATACGGCCGCCGTCCAGCGTCTTCATAGCGATCTTGAAGCCCTCGCCCTTCTTGCCCAGCATACGATCCTTGGGGATCACGCAATCCTCGAAGATCAGGTCGCAGGTAGAGCTGCCGCGGATACCCATCTTCTTCTCATGCTTGCCCTGAGAGAAGCCCTTGTCGTCCTTCTCCACGATGAAAGCGGAGATCTCCTTCATGGTGCGGCCGCGCTTGTCGGTGGTCTTGCCGGTGACGGCGATGACGACGAAGGTATCAGCCACATTGCCGTTGGTGATGAAGCACTTGGAGCCGTTCAGGATGTAGTTCTCGCCGGACTCATCCAGCACAGCGGTGGTCTGCTGGCCCTGGGCGTCGGTACCGGCGCCGGGCTCGGTCAGGCCGAAAGCGCCGATCTTCTTGCCGGAGCACAGGTCGGGCAGATACTTCATCTTCTGCTCCTCGGTGCCGTTCTCAAAGATGGGGGCAGCACACAGGGAGGTGTGGGCAGAAACGATAACAGCGGTGGTGCCGCAGACCTTAGCCAGCTCCTCCACGCACATTGCATAGGACAGCACATCGGCGCCAGCGCCGCCGTACTGCTTGGGGAAGTAAATGCCCATCATGCCCAGCTTCGCCATCTTCTCGACGGTCTCCATGGGGAAGCGCTCTTCCTCATCGATCTCAGTGGCCAGGGGCTTTACTTCGTTCTCTGCAAATTCGCGGTACATCTTGCGAACGAGCAGCTGTTCCTTAGTCAGATGGAAATCCATACTCTTTTCTCCTTTTCCTGATTTTTACTTATTGTAGTTGAAGAAGCCTTCGCCGGACTTAATACCCAATTTGCCCGCACGAACCATCTTCCGGATCAGCACGTTTGCGCGATACTTGCTATCGTGAGTCTCGTTGAACAGCACGTCCATAATGTTCAGGACCACGTCCCAACCGATCAGGTCACCCAGATGCAGGGGGCCCATGGGGTGGTTGCAGCCCAGCTGCATAGCAATATCGATATCTTCCGCAGAGGCAACGCCTTCCTGCAGAACGCAAACGCCTTCGTTGCAATAGGGGATCAGGATCTTGTTGACCACGAAGCCGGGAGCCTCGTTGACCACCACGGGGGTCTTGCCGATCTCGGTGGACAGGTTCTTGATGTAATCCACCAGCTCCGCGGGGGTGTTGCCGCCGGCGATGACCTCCACCAGCTTCATGGCAGGCACGGGGTTAAAGAAGTGCATACCGATGAGGTGGTGCTTCAGGCCCTGGCCCATCTCGGTGATGGACAGAGAGGAGGTGTTGGAGGCGAAGATGGTCTCATCCTTGCACAGAGCGTCCAGCTTGGCCAGCAGCTCCTTCTTGACGGCCATGTTCTCGGCGACGCACTCGATGACCAGATCGGCATCGGCGGCGGCGTCGAACTCCTCGACCAGAACGCGGCTCATAATATCGTCAGCCGCTTCCTGGGTCATCCTGCCCTTGGCGACCTTCTTATTCAGGGAGGCTGCCAGCTTATCCTTATGACGCTGTGCGCTGGCCGTGCTGGAAGCATACATCAGGGCGGTGTGGCCCTTCGCTGCGAAAACCTGAGCAATACCACTGCCCATCGTACCTGCACCAAATACTGCTACTTTCATGATAGTTCCTCCTAAATCAAATTTTTACATGAATGACTTAATCATCAGGCAGATGCCTGTCAATTAACCTGTGTTACTTGTTCTGATAGGGCTCGTGCTTGCGCTTCTCCAGGAAGGCGCCCATGCCCTCGATCTGATCGGCGGTCTGGAAGCAGCTGCCGAACAGCTTCTCCTCGATGACCACGGCCTGATCGATGTCGGTCTGAAGGCCGTCGTTGATGGCCTTCTTGCAGGCGCGCACCGCGATGGGTGCGTTCTTGGCGATGGTCTGGGCCAGCTTCTCCGCGGCGGGCATCAGCTCCTCCAGCGGGTACACGGCGTTGACCAGGCCGATGCGGTAAGCCTCGTCCGCCTTGATGTTTTTGGCGGAGTAGATCAGCTGCTTTGCCATGCCGGGGCTGACCAGACGAGCCAGACGCTGGGTGCCTCCGAAGCCGGGGGTGATACCCAGACCGGTCTCAGGCTGACCGAACACGGCGGTATCGGCGCAGAGGCGGATGTCGCAGCTCATGCTCAGTTCGCAGCCGCCGCCCAGTGCAAAGCCGTTGACTGCGGCGATGGTGGGGATGGGCAGGGTCTCGATGCGGCGGAACACGTCGTTGCCGTGCTTGCTGAAGGCCTCGCCGCCCTCCTTGGTCAGGGTGCTCATCTCGGCGATGTCGGCGCCGGCCACGAAAGCCTTCTCGCCGCTGCCGGTGATGATCAGCGCATAAATGTCCTGGTCGGCGGTGACAATATCCACCAGCTCATCCAGGTCGGACAATACCTCGGAATTCAGAGCGTTCAGCGCCTTGGGCCGGTTAATGGTAGCCACGGCGATATGCTCCTTCTTTTCCAGCAGAACATGGGTCATATCCATTCCTCCTTCATCCTCGTGCGCCGCAGCCCGCAGGCGGCGGTAGCTGTCGCGGGCGGGATCGCGCCCATAGGGCATGACCCTCCCATACATACTGCATTATAGTAGACTGTTAGAATTTTATCAAGTGCAACTGACGGTGCTTTTTCTTTTTCAGCAGTTCTTACAAAAGTTGCGGCCGTTCTTTGCGCATTTTGAAGGGTGAACTGTCGGAAACGCCTCAAAAATCCGGTCACCTGCGGAACAGAGGTTTACAAACAGGCAGCAGATATGGTAGAATGACCGCCGGTATTCACCATATACAGGAGGAGTTCTGTGCCATGCGTATGCGTAAAAAGAAAAATCTGCTGCCCCGCATGGAGGCGTGCAGCAGCTGTCTCGTCCGCGATCCCTTCACCATGCGCGGCCAATGGCGGACGCTGATGCCCGATGCGAGGGAACTGCGGGTGGAGCTGGGCTGCGGCAAGGGCCGCTTCACCGTGGACACGGCGCTGTCAGAGCCGGATGTGCTGCTCATCGCCGTGGAGAAGGTGCCGGACGCCATGGTGGTCGCCATGGAGCGGGCCATGGACGCCGGCCTGAAGAACGTGTTCTTCGTGGACGGCGATGCGGCGCTGCTGCCGGACATGTTTGCCTCCGGTGAGGTGGACCGGCTGTACATCAACTTCTGTGACCCGTGGCCCAAGAGCAATCAGAAGAAACGGCGGCTCACCCACGGCAATTTTCTCAAGCAGTACCGCAGGGTGCTGGCCGACGGCGGGCAGATCCACTTCAAGACAGACAATGACAAGCTGTTCGCCTGGTCAGTGGAGGAGATCCCTCAGTTCGGCTTTCAGCTGTCGGAGGTCACTACGGACCTGCATAAGGACGGCGCCGTGGGCGTCATGACCGACTATGAGCGGAAGTTCTTCAATGAGGGCAAGAATATCAACCGCTGTGTGGCCACCATGGTCCCGTGGGAGGAGCCCGCAGAGCCGGAGGCTCCGGAGGTCGCGGCAGAACCGGCGGAATAACGGCATAAAGGCGCGGCAGGGTCTCCCCTGCCGCGCCTTTTGCGTCCGCTCACATATTCCGCCGGATAGCGCTGATGGCCCCCTTCTCCAGACGCGATACCTGGGCCTGAGAGATGCCGATCTCGCCGCTGACCTCCATCTGGGTCTTGCCCTGGCAGAACCGCAGGGCCAGGATGCTCCGCTCACGCGGGTCCAGCCGCGAGATGGCCTCCTTCAGCGCGATGCGGTCCAGCCAGCTCTCGTCGGTGTTCCGGTCGTCCCGCACCTGATCCATGACACACACCGCATCGCCCCCGCCGTCCGCGTACACCGGCTCGTAGAGGCTGACGGGGTCCACGATGGCGTCCATGGCCATCACCACGTCCTCCCGCGGGATGTCCAGATACTTGGCGATCTGCTCCACGGTAGGCTCCCGCTGGGTCTCCGCCATCAGCTTTTCCCGCCCCTGCAATACCTTGTAGGCCGTGTCCCGCATGCTGCGGCTGACGCGGACGGCACTGTTGTCCCGCAGATAGCGGCGGATCTCCCCCACGATCATGGGCACGCCGTAGGTGGAAAACCGCACCGGCTGGTTGATGTCAAAGTTGTCGATGGCCTTCATCAGGCCGATGCACCCCACCTGAAAGAGATCGTCCACGTTCTCGCCTCTGCCCAGGAACCGCTGTATCACCGACAGCACCAGCCGCAGGTTACCGCAGATCAGCTGCTCCCGCGCCGCTCTGTCGCCCTCCTTGGTGCGGCGCAGGAGGGCCGTCATCTCATCGTTTTTCAGCACCGGCAGCTTGGCTGTGTTGATGCCGCAGATCTCCACCTTTCCCCGCATGTCCGCCCGTCCTTCCACTGTGATAGTGGCAGTATTTCCCGCCGCTGCAGCGGCTATTCCACGGGGCGGAATGTTCCCGGAAACGACAGCATGGGACAGGCGGCGCGGCGCATAGGCTTGCACGGGGTGAGCGCGATGCTGTGTAAATTTTCCATGCTGCGGCGCAAGGAGGTCATCAATCTCTGTGACGGCTGCCGCCTTGGCTGTGTGGGCGATCTGGACGTACAGGTGCCGGAGGGCACGGTGAAAGGCATCATCGTCTTTGGGCCGTGCCGGTTCTTCGGGCTGTTCGGCCGCGGAGAGGATTTTTATGTCCCGTGGGACTGCATTCAGAAGTTCGGCGACGACATCATTCTCATCGACAAGCCCTTCCAGAAGCGCCAGCCGCCACCGCCGCCCCACCGGAAAAAGGGGTGGTTCGGGTAAAAAAGAGCGCCTCCGGCTCCGCCGGAGACGCTCTTTCCGTTTACTTTTTGAAGCTGTCCTTCAGGGACACGCTGCGGTTGAACACCAGGTGCTCCGCCGTGCTGTCCCGATTGTCCAGGCAGAAGTAGCCCACCCGCATGAACTGGAACGTGGGGGCGTTGACGCCGGTACGTCCCTCCTTCTTGTCGAAGGCGGCGGCCACGGCGGCCATCTCCGGCTCCACCTTGCAGCCTCTGAGCACCGTCAGGCTCTCGGGGTTCAGGCAGTCCAGGAAGTCCTTGTCGGGGCCGTCCGGCGTGGCGTCGGAGAACAGGTTGTCATACAGGCGCACCTCGGCGTCCATGCAGTTCTCCGCGTCCACCCAGTGGAGCGTAGCACCCTTGACCTTGCGGCCGTCGGCGGGGTCGCCGCCGCGGGAATCGGGGTCGTAGGTACACAGCACCTCCGTCACACGGCCATTCTCATCCTTGACGCAGCCGGTGCAGGTGACGAGGTACGCGCCCTTCAGGCGGCACTCGGGGCCGTTGGGGGTCAGGCGCTTGTACTTGGGCACCGGTACCTCCATGAAGTCGTCCTCCTCGATCCACAGGTGTCGGGAGAAGGTGATGTCGTGAGTGCCCTGGGTGGGATCGGTGGGGTTATTCTCCACAGCGAAGGTCTCGCTCTGTCCCTCGGGGTAATTGGTGACCGTCAGCTTCACCGGATGCAGTACCGCCATGGTGCGCTCGGCGTTGGCGTTCAGATCCTCGCGGAGACAGTGCTCCAGGAAGCCGTACTCGATGACGTTGGGGGATTTGGCCACGCCGATGCGCTCGCAGAAATTGCGGATGGACGCGGCGGTGTAGCCCCGGCGGCGCAGGCCGCACAGCGTGGGCATCCGGGGATCGTCCCAGCCGGAGACATAGTTTTCCTCCACCAGCTTGCGCAGCTTCCGCTTGGACATCACCGTGTGGTCGATGCCCAGACGGGCGAACTCGATCTGGCGGGGACGGGCCGGCAGCTCGCAGTGCTCGATGACCCAGTTATACAGGGGGCGGTGGGCCTCAAACTCCAGAGAGCACAGGCTGTGGGTGATGCCCTCCAGCGCGTCCTGGATAGGGTGGGCAAAGTCGTACATGGGATAGATGCACCACTTATCGCCCTGCCGGTGGTGGCTCATGTGGTTGATGCGGTAGATGACGGGATCGCGCATGTTGAAGTTGCCGCTGGTCAGGTCGATCTTGGCCCGCAGCGTCATCGCGCCGTTGGGGAACTCCCCCGCCCGCATGCGGGCGAACAGGTCCAGGCTCTCCTCAATGGGCCGGTCACGGTATGGGGACACGGCTGGGATACCGATATCTCCGCGGTTGGCCTTGAATTCCTCCGGCGTCAGCTGGCACACGTAGGCCAGCCCCTTCTTGATGAGCAGCACCGCCTGACGGTAGTCCTCCTCAAAGTAGTCGGAGCCGTAGAAGAAGCGGTCGCCCCAGTCGAAGCCCAGCCAGTGGATGTCCTGCTTGATGGCCTCCACAAACTCCTCGTCCTCCTTGGTGGGGTTGGTGTCGTCCATTCGCAGGTTGCACAGGCCGTTGTACTTCTCGGCAGTGCCGAAGTCGATGGTCAGCGCCTTGCAGTGTCCGATGTGCAGGTAGCCGTTGGGCTCCGGCGGGAAACGGGTGTGGACGGTCATTCCCTGGAACTGACCACCCTCTGCGATGTCCTCGTCGATGAAATTCAGGATAAAGTTTTTGCCGGACTCCTCCGTTTCGGGGGTCTTGATTTCCTCGGCCATGATCTTTCTCACACTCCTTGTATGTCGTTATTTGTTTTCGCGCGAAAACAATGGTTTATTATACCCGCCGCTGCCGGAAATTGCAAGGGGTTTGCCCGCACTCCCGTAAAAAACTCACAGCGCATCGAATTCCTCTCGGGTCAGCAGCGTGTCCAGCGCCTCCATGAGGCCGTTGGCCGTCAGATGCTCCGGCAGTCCCAGCCGCCGCTGCAGCGCCGCCCGCTTCTCCGCAGACGCGGGGCCGATGAGCCCCTTTTCCAGCATGTCCGCCTTGGTCAGTCCCGCCCTCTGCGGAGCCTCCGTCCCGTCCTCAAACGTAGCGCCTGCGCGGCGCAGCGCCTCGATCAGCACCTGCGGCGGCATGCCCTCCACGCCTAATTTTCCCTCTTTCCCGCCCTTTTTCTTGCGGCGCTCCTTGCCGTACACGTCCTGCACATAGGCCTGCTTCACCTGCTCCGGCGGCAGGATGCCCTTGAGATGGTTCCGGATGACGAAGCCCGCGCCGTCGGGATCTGTCAGCAGGATCACTCCGCGCTTCTCCGCCAGCCGCCGCAGGTACGCGGCCTTTTCCCCGTTGCGGAACACGGCGAAGCCGCCGGTCTCCACCACCACGGCGTCCACCGCCTGCAAAAGTGTGTTCTTATCGTAGCGGCCCTCCACCACGATGACCTCGCGGACGCGGGGCTTCATCGCCCACCTGCCAGTTCCATGAGGAGCAGCTTCAGCTCGCCCTCACTATCCATATTGCGCTCGCTTTTCATACGGCGGTCCAGCACCTGACAGCGCTTCACCGCCTGACGGCACCAGTCGTGATCCACGTTCCGCGCCGCCTGCAGCAGCAGCTTGGCGGGATAGTCGCTGCTCATGCTCCACAGCTCCTTCAGCCAAACGCGGTCCTTACCGCCGTCCAGCGCCAGACGCGCCGTATACAGCCGCCGCAGCTCCTTGCCCAGCGCCGCCAGAATGGCGATAGGCTCCATCTGCATCCGCAGCAGCTCCGCCAGGACACCGGCGGCGCGGTCATAGTTCCGCGCCGTGACGGCGTTGGTCATGTCAAAAATGCGGGCGTCCAGCACCGGCTCCGCCACAGCGTCGATGTCCGCCATGGTGATGCGCTCGTGCTTTGCGTAGGCGGCGATCTTCTCGATCTCCGGTATCAGTCCCCGCATCAGACTGCCGCAGGTAAACAGCAGGTGGTCCGCCGCCGTCTGGTCGATGTCGTGGCCGACGGCGGCGAACCGCCGCTTCAGCCAGTTCAGCAGGTCCTTTCGCTCCTGCTGGACGAACTCCACCTCCTGCACGTACTCGTTCAGGGCGGCGCACAGCTTCTTCATCTTCCCATCCCGCTTGTAGGTCAGCTGTTCGTACAGGAAGATCAGCGTGCAGTAGGGTGGAAAGTCGGACAGCAGATCGATCAGCGCCGTCCGCTGTCCCTCGTCCAGCTTGAAGATGTCCATGTCCGTGACGGTGATGAGGGTGTGCTCCGCCATCATGGGCATGGCCTCTGCCGTCTCCGCCAGCTCCTGTACCGTCAGGCCCTTACCGGTGAGACGGTGGTAGTTGAACTCCTCGAAGCCCGCAGGGATCAGCAGTTCCTTCAGCCGCTGCGCCATGGTCTGGAGCAGATAGCGCTCCTCACCGTAGAAAATATAGAGATTAGCCGGTACGCCTGCCTTCACGGCGGCCCGCAGCGCCTCATAGCCGCCGCTGCGGCTCTCCTTTTTTGCCATGTCAGTTCTCTCCCTTCACCGTGACGCGCACCGTGCCCTGCCTGTCCGTGCGCCAGATGTCCGCGCCTATGTCCTCCAGCCGCTCCATAGCCTGACCGGAGGGGTGGCCGTAGCTGTTGTCACCCACGCTGATGATGCCCACCTCCGGCCGGATAGCACGCAGGAACGTCTCGTCCGAGCTGTACCGCGAGCCGTGATGGCTCACCACCAGCACCTCTATATCCGGCAGAGGATATGTCTCTGCCAGCTTCCGCTCGGTGTTCCCCGCCATGTCGCCGGTGATCAGCAGGTCGAAATCGCCCGCCGTGGCCAGCGCCGACAGGCCCTGTTCGTTGAGGTCTCCCTCCGCCGCCACCGGCGGATAGACCGTCAGCGTCATCTCCCCCAGCGTCAGAACGGTGGAGGATGTCACGAACACCACGTCCGTGCCCTTGCGCGCCGCCAGCTCCACCAGCCGCTGCCGCACGCCGTATTCGTCCTCGATGTCCGGCAGATACAGCGTCTCCACCGGCAGGCGCTCCATCACCTCGTACAGGCCGTTGGTGTGGTCGGCGTGGTAGTGGGTCACCACCACGCACCGCAGCTTGCGCACGCCCAGACTGGCCAGCTGATCCGCCGCCACGCCGCCTGCGTCCACGTAGCTGTTGCTGCTGCCGCAGTCCACCAGCGCCGCCTCTTTGCCGGACCACAGGGCCACGCTCTCGCCCTGCCCCACATCCAGCGCCAGGGCGTTCATGACACCGTACCGGCCGGTATCTCCCAGCCATACGGACACCGCCAGCATCATCGCCGACAGCACCGCCGCCATGGCGTACTTCCGCCGCCGGTCCTTCGTGACGGCGCAGCCGATAAACGCGATATAGCTGTACAGCATCCAGTAGATGAGGATGCGGTTGTTGAAATAGACGGCGTGGAACGGCAGCGCCGTCAGCGTCCGCGCCACCCACAGGATGTACTTCACCAGCGCGAAGGACACCCAGCCAAGCACCTGCCCCAGCGGCAGCCACACGAGCCCCAGCAGGGTGGTGATGAAGGCCGCCATGAAGCTCCAGCCCGCGGCGGGCACCGCCAGCAGTCCGGCCAGCGGCGCCACGATCACGAAGATGTTGAAGTACCATGCGATCAGCGGCGCGGTGAACACCATAGCTCCCAGCGTAGCCGCCAGGTTGGCCGCTAAAAAGCGGATCATCCGCTCCACCAGCCGCCGCTGCCCGTGATACCAGCCGCTCAGCGTCTGATAGAGCCGCGGTGTCAGCAGCACCATGCCCAGCGCGGCGGCAAAGCTCAATTGCAGGCTGACGCTCCCCGCCGAAAAGGGGTTGGCCAGCAGGATGACGCCCAGCGCCGCCGCCAGAGCGGTAAGGCCGTCGCTGCTCCGCCGGAACAGCGGCGCAGTCAGCAGGAATATCTGCATGATGCAGGCCCGTACCACCGATGGCGACAGGCCCACCATCACCATATAGAACAGCAGCGCCGGTATGGTCACGGCGCACAGCGTCCGCCGCCGGTTTCCCGGAGTCAGCAGCCCCAGCAGCGTCACCAGAAACGCACAGTGCAGGCCGGATACCGCGAACAGATGGGCAAGTCCCGTCTCCTCCATCACCACGGCGTCGCCCTCCGGCAGCGCCGCACGGTCGCCGATGAGCTCCGCGATCAGAAAGCCCTGCACCGACTGGTCGTCCCAGATGGCGGCGGCCCTCTCCTGCATGGCCCGCGCCGCTCGAAGCGGCAGCCAGCGGAGCTTTCCTGCGCTGCCCTGCCCCACCTCCGGCTCGTCTCGCTGATAGAGCAGGGCGTATACGCCTCGGGCCGTGAACTGCGTCAGTTCTGTGCCTCGGATATTGGAGGCATCCTGCCACCACGCCGCGCCGGACAGCGTCTGCCCCGGCTCCAGCGTCAGCAGCTCCTCCCCGCCATAATACGTAGCCTTGGCCCCGTGCATCCCATGGAGCCGCACCGTCACCGCAGCGCCTCGCTCCGTCTCCCACGGCCAGGTGCAGACGGTGCCGGCAAACGCCGTCTCCGTGCCGCAGAGGTCCAGCACCGGCTGCTGCACCACCGCCTGATACGCAGTGAAATACACCAGCGACGCCGCCAGCGGCCACAGGATCAGCTGGCTCCGCCGGAACCGCTTCTGCGTCCGCCCCCACAGATACAGGCCCAGCGCGGCCAGCGCCAGCCCCGCCGCCGCCCACAGATACCATCCGGACCACGGCAGCAGCAGTACCAGAAACAGTCCTGCCGCAAAGGAGAACGCTATGGTGGCCAGTACGCGCATATGCTCTCCCCTTTCCGCTTTCTTAACCTTGTTATTGTACCAGATATGCCGCGCCGCCGCAAGGGCGCAAAAAAGGACTTCCTGTACCCTCGTACAGGAAGTCCTTTTTGCCGTATCTGCTTTACTTGACCTTATGCAGCTTGTCGCTGCACTTCTGCTGGAACCGCGCGTTGTCGATGACGGCGCGGGTATGAGTGCCCTCGCCGATAAGCCCGTCCTCGTCGGAGGCGCTGACCTTGAAGGTGATCATCTTGCCGTTGGCGGAGACGCCCGTCACCTCGGCGGTGGCGGTGATCTTCATTCCCACGGGGGTGGGAGCCAGATGGCTGGACGCGATCTCCACGCCCACGGTGCCCTTGCCCTCCGGCAGCTCGTTCTGCACGCACCACATGGCGGCGCACTCCATCAGGGCCATCATGTAGGGGGTGCCCAGCACCTCCAGCCCGCCGGAGCCGATGGCTTTGGCGGTCATGTCGGCGGTCACGGTCTTTTCCACGGTATGGGTCATGCCGGTCTCGATCATGTTCGTACCTCCTGATTCAAAATTTTCCTCGCACCTTGGCCGCAGCTGTATCCGCGGCCACAGGCGCGGTGCTGTTTTGTCCTCAAAGAGCCTGCGGTGTTAAACGCCCAGCTGGGTCCACAGCTTGTCGTAGTATTTCAGCGTCTCCTGGGGCAGGTTCACATACAGCTCGCAGCGATCCAGCACGTCAGCCGGTGCCGCCATGATGTTGTAGAGCTCCTGATCCAGCGCCTCGCCGTTCTGCTCCTCGTAGTAGGCGGGGTACTCCGCCAGCGCCTCGGCGTTGGGGGAGGCATACCAGATATAGTCCATGTTGGCCAGGCTGGCGTCCGTTCCGGCGATGAAGTTGATCCACTCCATGGCCTCGTCCTTATGCTGGCTGGACTTCAGGACGCACATGGCGTCCACGAACCAGTTGCTGCCCTCCTCGGGCACCACGAAGGCCAGATCCTCGTTGTTCTCCAGCATGGTCAGATAGTCGCCGGCGTAGTACATGGCGATGGCCGCGTTGCCGCCCTCCATCTTGCCGAAGATCTCATCCATGACGAAGGCCTGATACACGCCCTTATCCTTGGCGTTCTTCACCAGCTGGAACGCCTCATCGAGCTGAGCCTCGTCGGTGGTGTTGATGTCGTAGCCCAGATAGCACAGGGCCGCCATCAGCGCGTCGCGGGAGTTGTTGATCATCAGCACCTGTCCGGCGTACTTCTCGTCAAACATAGCCCCCCAGCTGGTGATGGGCTCATCCACCATCTTGGTGTTGTAGATGATGCCCACAGTACCCCAGCTGTAGGGCACGGTGTACTTGTTCTCCGGATCGAAGCTCAGGGACTTGTACTGCGGATCAATGAGGTCATAGTTGGGGATGGCGCTGTAATCCAGCTCTGCCAGCATCCCCTCGTCGATAAGCCGCCCGATCATGTAATCGGAGGGCACGATCACGTCGAAATCCGCGCCGCCGGTCTGGAGCAGGGAGTACAGCGTCTCGTTGCTCTCCGCCGTCTGATAGTTGACATGGATACCGGTCTGGGCCTCAAATTCACCGATAAGAGACTCGTCGATATACTCGCCCCAGCTGCACACGTTGACAACACGCTGCTCCTTGCCTCCGTCGCCGCAGCCGGCCAGCAGTCCCACGGTCATCATGACCGTCAGCGCAAACGCGATGATTCTTTTCAATGCTTTATCCTCCTGAAATAGAACGTTATAAAATAGTCAGAGCGCCTGCTCACCTCTGCTGCATGGCCTTGCGCTCCTGGCGGGATTCCCGCACATTGATGATGACCAGCAGCAGCAGCACCGTACCGAACAGCAGCGCTGAGATGGCGTTGATCTGCGGGCTGACACGCTTTTTTGTCATGCCGTAGATGGTCATGGCCAGCGTGGATACGGACGAGCCCGCCGTAAAATAACTGATGACAAAGTCATCGATGGACATGGTAAATGCCGTCAGTGCCCCGGATACGATGCCCGGCTTGATCTCCGGCAGGATGACCTTCCAGAACGCCTGCATCCACGTACAGCCCAGATCCTGAGCCGCGTCCACCAGATTCTTGTCCATCTGCCGCAGCTTGGGGCCTACGGACAGGATGACATATGGGATGTTGAAGCACACATGGGCGATAAGCAGGGTACCGAAGCCCATGGTCAGCCGCTCCGGCAGGACTACCAGACTCTGCCAGCTGTTGACCCAGCCGGCAAAAGTGCCCCATCCGTTGAAAAAGGCCACGAACAGCAGGCACAGACTGACGCCGGTGACAATATCGGCGTTCATCATGGGAATGCTGTTCACCATCATCAGCGGGTCGCGGGCCCTGCGGCGCATGGCATGGAAGCCGATGGACGCGAAGGTGCCCGCCACCGTGGCGATGACCGTGGCCAGCAGGCTCACCAGCAGCGTGGTATATACGCTCTGCATAATGATGCGATTCTGGAACAGCTTTGCATACCACATCAGGGAGAAGCCCTTCCACACGGTGTTGCTGTTTCCCGCGTTGAAGGAAAACACGATCAGCAGCACGATGGGCGCATACAGGAAAATGCCGATCAGCGCCATGAAAAAGCGGCTGCCGAACCGCACGTCTCTTTTCTTTTTCACAGCATCACCGCCTGTTCCTCGCCTTCACCGAAGCGATTCATCACCAGCATGCAGATGACCACGATGACCATCATCACCAGCGAGATGGCCGCGCCCAGCTGTGGGTTGTACGCGCCGCCCAAAAACTGCCGCTCGATGAGGTCGCCCAGCAGCAGCTCCGTGCCGCCGCCCAGCATCCGGCTGATGGCGAAGGTGGACACCGATGGCACGAACACCATGGTGATGCCCGACAGCACGCCCGGCAGCGACAGGGGCAGAATGACCTTGCGGAACACCGTCACCGAGTTGGCGCCCAGATCTCTGGCCGCCTCCAACAGTGAGCGGTCCATCTTTCCGATGACCGAGTAGATAGGCAGGATCATGAAGGGCAGATAGTTATACACCATGCCCAGCACCACCGCGCCCTGGGTATCCATCATCGGAAAAAACTCAATGCTGCTGCCCGTGATGCTGTTGTACAGCGCAATAAGCCCGATCTTCTGGAACAGCTGGTTCAAAAGCCCGTTGTTCTCCAGAATGGTCATCCACGAGTACGTCCGCAGCAGGAAGTTGATCCACATGGGCAGCATGATCAGTACCATGGCGATCCGCTGGAAGGCTGCGCCCTCGCGGCTGATGAAATACGCCACCGGGTAGCCGATGAGCAGGCAGATGGCCGTGGCGATGATGGCCAGCTTAAAGGACCGGCCGAACACGGCGGCGTAGCCGCCCATCTGCACGAAGTTGTCCAGCGTAGCCCCGCCCGCTCCGTCGGAGAAGGCATAGACGACCATGATGATGATGGGTGCCACCACGAAAATGGCCATCCACACCACATACGGTATGGCGAAATGGGAGAGCTTAGTCTTCATCCTCGCTCTCCTCCTCTTCCAGCTCCACGCTGGCGTCCGCCAATTCCTCATACTCCTCGGAATAGGAGGAGTAGTCGCCGAACATTCCGGAGTATTCGCTCTTCTTCATGATGTGGAAGCCCTCGGGGTCGATCTTCACGCCGATGCGTGCGCCCACCGGCGAGTGGTCGGTGGTCTGGATGAGCCACTTGAAACCCCGGAAGTCCACGATGATGTCGTACTGCATCCCCTTGAACGTCACGTTGGTGACGGTGCCGATGAGCTGGCCCTGCTCCACGGGGACAATGTCGATATCCTCGGGGCGGATGACCACGTCCACCGGCTCGTTCTCGGCGAAGCCCGCGTCCACGCAGGGGAACTCCTTGCCGTACATTTTCACGACCTTATCCCGGACCATGACGCCGTTGAGGATGTTGCTCTCGCCGATGAAGTCCGCCACGAAGGCGTTCTTCGGCTCGTTGTAGATATCCTCCGGCGTGCCGATCTGCTGGATGCGGCCCTTGTCCATCACCACCACGGTGTCGGACATGGTCAGCGCCTCCTCCTGGTCGTGGGTCACATATATAAACGTTATGCCCATCTGCTGCTGGATACGCTTCAGCTCGTTCTGCATATCCTTGCGCAGACGCAGATCCAATGCGCCCAGCGGCTCGTCCAGAAGCAATACCTTCGGACGGTTCACCAGTGCGCGGGCGATGGCCACCCGCTGCTGCTGGCCGCCGGACAGCTGGTCAATGCGGCGGCGGTCAAAGCCCTTCAGGCTGACCACCTCCAGCATTTCGGTGACACGCTGCCGTATCTCCCCCTCCGGCACTTTGGCGATGCGCAGGCCGAAGGCGATGTTTTCAAACACATCCAGATGCGGGAACAGCGCATATTTCTGGAACACCGTGTTGATCTGCCGTTTGTGTGGCGGAACGTCATTGATCCTCACCCCGTCAAAGGTCACATCACCGGAAGTGGGTGTGGTAAATCCACCGATGATGCGCAGCGTTGTGGTCTTGCCGCAGCCGCTGGGTCCAAGCAGTGTGAGGAATTCAGAATCGTTGATATAAAGATTGATGTTATCGAGAACCAGCTCGTCGTCAAACGCCATGCAGAGATCCCGCAGGCGAATCAACTCTTTGGCCATTTATCCTCCCCCGTTCATACATAAAATAACCCTCCTCCCCGGAAACCGCCGGCGCCTGTTCCTGCGCCGCTTTTTCCGTCGAAAGAAAGCAGGTACAATATATATGGTATCCCCCCAAAAGTCAATGCCTTTTCCCGCTTTTCCCAAAAAAAATCGCGCGGGGCTGCGTCAGCAGCTCCGCACGACGTTTTCAGCCGAAATATTTTGCCCGGAACGGCACGTTTTCCACCGTGAAAGTCCTGCCCCGCAGGTAGTTCAGGATCCCCGCGTCCGTGGGCAGGTCGAAGGTCAGCTCATAGGCATACAGCGCCTGCCGCGTCTCCCCGTACCGGCGGTTGACGTCGCCCCGTCCGTACTTACCGTCCCCCAGCAGCGGACAGCCCAGATCGGCAAAGGACGCCCGGATCTGGTGGGTACGCCCTGTCTCCAGTCCCACCTCCACCAGAGACAGCTCGCCCCGTGTCTCCAGCGTGCGGTAGTCCGTCACGGCGGTCTTGCCCCCCGGCACCGGTTTATGGTAGACGGACACCTGCTTTTTCTGCTCGTCCTTCAGAAGGAAGCACTGGATGCGCCCCTCTGCCGGCTTGGGACGCCCCACGGTGATGCACAGATACCGCTTGTCGATCTCCCGCAGCCGGATCTTCTCGTTGATCATGCGCAGCGTCTCGGCGTTCTTGGCGGCGATGACCATGCCTCCTGTGTTGCGGTCGATGCGGTTGCACAGCGCGGGAGCGAAGGCGTTCTCCCAGCGGGGGTTCCACTCCCGCTTCTGATAGAGGTACGCCTGGATGTGGTTGATGAGTGTGTTCACCTTCTCCGTCTCGTCAGCGTGGACCACCAGCCCCGGCCGCTTGTTGACCAGCAGCAGGTTCTCGTCCTCGTACACGATGTCCACCTGAGGCTTGAACAGCGTCAGGAAAAGATTCTCCTCCGACGGCTTGTCAAAGAATTCGTCGTTGATGTATAATTGCACCACATCGCCCTGGGCCAGCCGCTGGTCCCGCTGGGCCCGTGCGCCGTTGACCTTGATGCGCTTGATGCGTATGTACTTCTGCATCAGCGCCGGCGGCAGCAGCGGCAGCGCCTTGGACACGAAGCGGTCCAGCCGTACTCCGGCGTCGTTTTTCCCGATGGTCAGCTCCCGCATGGGCGCACCTCCCTTGTGTTCTCCGTCCATTGTAACCGCTTTTGGAAAAAAGTCAAAATATTTGTGAGAAAATGTTTGACAAGGGATTTTGTGTCGGCTATAATACTACTCGTGTCATTGCGAGGTGTACTATGCGTCTGAACGTAAACAAGCTGCTGCATACCCCCGGCTCCCGGCAGGAGATCCATTTTGAGATGGACCTTTCCGATCTGGAGTTCGGCGGTACTTATCCTGTAACGCGACCGGTTGTTGTGGACGGCCAGCTGCGGAATCAGGCGGGTATGCTGCTGTGTGAGCTTCAGATCACCACCACGCTCCACTGCATCTGCGACCGATGCGCCCAGGCGTTCGATCAGGAGAAATCCACGGACTACGCCTGTGTGCTGGCCGAGGAGCGTCAGTCCGATGAGGATGACGACATCGTGCTGTTGGACGACGATGAGGTGGATGTGACGGAACTGGCGCGGGACGCCTTTATCCTCGATATGGACACGAAATTTCTCTGCTCTGAGGACTGCAAGGGACTATGTCCCGGCTGCGGTGCCGACCTGAACCGCGAGAGCTGCCGCTGCAAGAAGGCGGTGGATCCCCGGCTGGCCAAGCTGGCGCAGCTGTTGCAGAAGGACGAGTGAATCCATTATAAATTGCTGCTCAGGCAGTTAATACCAAGGAGGTGTCAACATGGCAGTCCCTAAGGGAAAAGTATCCAAGCAAAGACGCAATAAGAGACGTTCTTCCGTATGGAAGCTGGCAGCTCCCGCTCTGGTGGCATGCCCCAAGTGCGGTGCTCTGCATCTGCCTCACAGAATGTGCCCGGAGTGCGGTACCTACAACGGCCGCGAAGTCAAGGTCGTCAAGTCTGTGGCAGCGGACAAGTAAATTCTTATGTGTCCACGCAGGAGGGAAGCGCAGCTTCCCTCCTGCTTTTTTGCGCGTTTTGTCCCCCACGCCGCCCGTTTGATTTTCTTCCGTCCCCGCAGGCGCGGAGCCCTTCCCTTCTGCAGGCCCGCTCCCCCACTTTCCCTCATGAGATGCATCGAAATCATGCGTTTTACAATCCGCTCGCCGCTGTTTATACTGGACACGATAAATAGCTTGCGTCCTGCCATAAAAGCGGCTATAATGGAATGGTTATCATGTGGGCGTATGCCCTTTTACGAGAGAGGACGCATCTATGAGCACCATCATCACCGCCATTGACCGGCACAGCCCTGCGGAAAAAGCCGGTATACAGGTGGGCGAACAGCTTCTGACCATCAACGGCCATACCATCGTGGATGTGCTGGATTACCGGTTCTACGGCTACGACCCCCTGTCCCGCGTGGAATTGAAAACTGCGTCGGGCGATGTGCGTACCGTCACCATCCGCAAGGCGGAGGGGCAGGATCTGGGCCTGAACTTCGACACCTATCTGATGGACGAGATGCGCTCCTGCGCCAACCACTGCATCTTCTGCTTCGTGGACCAGATGCCCCCCGGCATGCGCTCCACGCTGTACTTCAAGGACGACGATGCGCGGCTCAGCTTCCTGCTGGGCAACTACATCACCCTGACCAACCTGACGGAGCGGGAGGCCCAGCGCATCATCGACCTGCACATCAGCCCCATCAACGTCTCCGTCCACACCACCGACCCCCAGCTGCACTGCACCATGCTGGGCAACAAGAACGCAGAGCGCTCTCTGGACTACATTCAGGCATTCTGCAAGGCGGGCATCGTCATGAACGGCCAGATCGTCATCTGCCCGGGCTGGAACGACGGCGACCAGCTGCGCCGCACTCTGCGTGACCTGACGGAGTGGCAGTTTTCCAGCTGCTCGCTGGTGCCGGTGGGCATCACCAAGTACCGGCAGGGTCTTGCGAAGCTGCGCCCCGTCAGCGCCGAGGATGCACGGGACATCATCGCCATCGCCGAGGAGTTCGGACAGGAGAACCTGCGGCGCTTCGGCACACGGCGCTTCTTCTGCGCCGACGAGCTGTACCTGCGGGCGGGGCTGCCGCTGCCGCAGGAGGACTATTACGAGGGCTACCGCCAGCTGGAAAACGGCGTAGGCATGCTGCGCTCCTTGGAGCAGGACTTCCTCTCCGCCATGCGTCTGGAGGATCCCGCCGCCGCGCCGCCCCCCTTCACCATCGCCACCGGCACCGCCGCCGCGCCGTTCCTGCGGGGACTGCTGGAACAGGCCAAGGCGTATTTTCCCCGTCTGGAGGGGCAGGTCATCGCGGTGGAAAACGATTTCTTCGGTCACACCATCGACGTGGCCGGTCTGCTGACAGGGCAGGACCTGTCGGCGCAGCTGCAAAGGGTCCCGTCCCTGGGGCGGGTGCTGCTGCCGCTGCATATGCTGCGCCACGGCGAAACGGTGTTCCTGGACGACTACACCGTGGCGCGTCTGGCGGACGAGCTGGGCTGCCCCGTGCAGATCGTAGGCATCGACGGCGGCGACCTGCTGGACGCCATGCTGGACGCCTCCAGCACCGTCAGTTGAAAAGGAGGGTAAACTTATGGCAAAACCTTTGATCGCCATTGTGGGCCGCCCCAACGTGGGCAAGTCCATGCTGTTCAATAAGCTCATCGGCAAGCGCCTGTCCATTGTGGAGGATACCCCCGGCGTCACCCGCGACCGTATCTACGGCGAGAGCGAGTGGGCCGGCCGGAAGTTCCGTCTGGTGGACACCGGCGGTATCGAGCCCAACACCGACAATCAGATCCTCGCCTTCATGCGGGAGCAGGCGCAGATCGCCATCGACAACGCCGATGTCATCATCTTCGTCACGGACATCAAGACCGGCCTCACCGCCTCGGACCAGGAGGTGGCCGGCATGCTCCAGCGCAGCCGCAAGCCCATCGTGCTGGCAGTGAACAAGATGGACGCCACCGGCACCATCGACCCGGATTTCTACGAGTTCTACAATCTCGGTCTGGGCGACCCCATCGCCATCTCCGCCGTCCACGGCCATGGCACCGGCGACCTGCTGGACGCCTGCTTCCAGTACCTGCCGCCGGACGACGGCGAGGAGGAGGACTCCGACGTGGTGCAGGTGGCCATCATCGGCAAGCCCAACGTAGGCAAGTCCAGCCTCACCAACAAAATTCTGGGCGAGCAGCGGGTCATCGTCAGCAACGTGGCCGGCACCACCCGTGACGCCATCGACAGCTACTTCGAGAACTCCTACGGCAAATATAACTTCATCGATACCGCCGGCATGCGGAAAAAGTCCAAGGTGGACGACAGCATCGAGAAGTACAGCGTCCTCCGCGCCACCATGGCCATCGAGCGCAGCGACGTCTGCCTGATCCTTATCGACGCGCAGGAGGGCGTGACGGAGCAGGACACCAAGGTAGCGGGTCTGGCCCACGACGCCGGCAAGGCCTGCATCATCGTGGTGAACAAGTGGGATCTCATCGAGAAGGACGGCAAGACCATGGACCGCATGCGGGAGGACATCCGCCGCGACCTGAGCTATATGCCCTACGCCCCCATCCTGTTCATCTCCGCTCTGACGGGCCAGCGGGTAAACCGCCTGTTCGAGCTGATCAACTATGTCAACGATCAGGCCGCCGTGCGCATCACCACCGGTATGCTCAACAGCGTGCTGGCCGACGCCCAGACCCGCGTGCAGCCGCCCACGGATAAGGGCCGACGCCTGAAGATCTACTACATGACACAGGTGGGCGTCAAGCCGCCCCACTTCGTGATCTTCTGCAACGACAAAAAGCTGTTCCACTTCTCCTACCAGCGCTATCTGGAGAATCAGATCCGCAGCGTGTTCGGTCTGGAGGGCACCCCCATCACCATTACCATCCGCCAGAAAGGAGAGGATGACGGTTGACCTACCTCGTTTGGGCAGCGGTGTTCGCCATGTTCGTGGTGGTACTGCTGGGCTATTTTCTGGGCTGCCTCAACGGCTCCGTGCTGGTGAGCCACTTCATCATCCGCGATGACGTGCGGCAGCATGGCAGCGGCAACGCCGGCCTCACCAATTTCTACCGCACCTACGGCGCCAAGTACGCTCTGGGCGTCATTCTGCTGGACATGGGCAAGACCGTGGCGGCCTGCCTCATCGGCGGTGTCATCCTCAACTATCTGGCGGGCGACTGGACGCTGGGCGTCCTGCTGGGTGGGCTGGGCAGCGAGCTGGGCCACATGTTCCCCGTGTTCTTCGGCTTCAAGGGCGGCAAGGGCATCCTGTCCGGCGCCGTGCTGGTGTGGCTGCTGAACTGGCGGGTGGCGCTGATCGCCTGGAGCCTGTTCGCCCTGCTGTGGCTGACCACGAGATACGTCTCCCTGGGCTCCATCACCGCCGCCGTCAGCATGCCGGTGTCCACCTGGTTCCTCTGCGGCCACAATGGCCTGTACACATCGCTGACCGTCATCATCGCCGCGCTGGTGCTGTGGTGCCACCGCGAGAATATCCAGCGCCTCCTGCGGGGCCAGGAGCGGAAGTTCCACTGGCACACCGGCCCCGAGAAATAACCATTTTTTTAGAGAGAGAGAAAGGAAACTGACCCATGAAATACAATCAGATGCGTCAGGTAGTGTTCCCGATCCTTGCCGCGTTCATTTGGGGCACCGCCTTCGTGGCGCAGGACCTGTGCGCCGACTCCATCGGGGCCTTCGCCTTCAACGCCACCCGTTACTTTATCGCCGTGCTGGCCCTGCTGGTGGTCATTCTCATCAGCGACAAGCTGAAGAAAAACAAGCCCACCCTCACCGCTCAGGAGAAGAAAGCCGCCAACAAACAGCTGTGGCTGGGCGGCCTGTGCTGCGGTGCGGCGCTGGCCATTGCCTCCAACTTTCAGCAGGCGGGTCTGGTGGCCGGCACCGATGCCGGTAAGGCCGGCTTCATCACGGCGCTGTACGTGGTACTGGTCCCCGTGTTCGGTCTGTTCTTCAAGCGCAAGGTCAGCCTTCCCACCTGGATCGCCGTGGTGCTGTCCGTGGTGGCTCTGTACCTGCTGTGCATCAAGGGCGACTTCTCTCTGGCCCCCGGCGACCTGTTGGTTCTGGTGTGCGCGGTGTGCTTCGCCGTCCACATTCTGGTCATCGACCACTTCACCGCTTATTGCGACGGCGTGAAGCTCAGCTGTCTGCAATTCCTGTTCGCCGGCATCATCTCCACCATCTGCATGTTCATTTTTGAGGACGTGGACTTCGCCGCCATCCTCAGCTGCGCCCTGCCCCTGCTGTACGTGGGCATCTTCTCCTGCGGCGTGGGCTACACGCTTCAGATTTTGGCCCAGAAGGACTCCAACCCCACCGTTGTCACCATTCTGCTGAGTCTGGAGAGCGTGTTCGCCGTTATCGCCGGCGCCATCATCCTGAAGCAACAGATGACCGTGCGGGAGTACATTGGCTGCGCCATCATGTTCGCCGCTGTCATTCTGGCCCAGATCCAGTTCCCCACCAGGCAAAAAGCGGAATAATTACATACACAAAAAATACCTTGGACGTTTTCGTCCAAGGTATTTTTTATTCACCCTCACAGTCCAGCACACCGACGGTCGTTTCCATATAAATATCCTCGGCCGCTAACAAAGCCTTCTGCAGCTTATCTCGGCACCGCATGGCCAGCGGAATATCCGCCAGTTCATCTGCCGCATCACTTGCTGCAGCGCACAGGATGACGTACATTTTTTGATAGTCTGCCATATTCCCCCTCCTCATAGACTATGCATAGCCTAATAGTAGCATGCGTAGCCTATAATTGCAATCCTTTTCGGCTATTCTGAGGAAAAACACAGGAGGCCGTTATGACTACCACCGAAGCCGTCAGGGACCGCATCCTGCACCTCTGTGAGGAGCGCGGCCTGACTATCAACCGCCTTGCGACCATTTGCGCCCTGCCGCCGTCCAGTATCAAGAACATTCTCTACGGCAAAAGCCAGAACCCCAAGCTGCTGACCATCAAAATGCTCTGCGACGGTCTGGACATCACTCTCGGCGAATTTTTCTCCACGCCGGAGTTCGACGTACTGGAGCAGGAGCTCCAATAACCGGCAAAACCCCAGCGGTCTGCCTGTGGCAGACCGCTGGGGTTTTCATATTCACTTACCGCAGCCGTCTCCGATCGCCGCCAGCAGCTCCGCCTTGCCGATCCCCTTCTCCGCGGAAAACGGGATAAGCACCGCGCCCTCGTCCAGCGACAGCGTCTCGCGGATGCGCGCCAGATTCGGCTCGATCTCGCTCTTTTTCAGCTTGTCCAGCTTGTTGGCCACCACGATGACGGGGCAGCCCGTGCCCTTGAACCAGTCGCACATGGTGACATCATCGGCGGTAGGCTTGTGCCGCGCGTCCACGATCAGCACGCCCAGCGTGATGAGGTCCGGCTCAGCAAAATAGCTCTCCATCAGCCGCCCCCACCGGTCCCGCTCCTCCTTGGACACCTTGGCGTAGCCATACCCCGGCAGGTCGGTAAAATAGATCTTCCCGTCGATATCGAAGTAGTTGATCTGGTTGGTCTTGCCCGGTGTCGCGCCCACGCGGGCGAAATTCTTCCGCCCCAGCAGCCGGTTGATGACGGAGGATTTTCCCACGTTGCTGCGTCCGGCGAACGTGACCTGCGGTTTTCCGTCGCGGATAAAGGTGCTTGCCTTTACAGCTGACAGCACGAACTCCGCCTTGTTAAAGTTGATCGCCACAGCGCACCTCCTGCCGTTCCAGTCCGGCCATGGCGGTAAGATGCTCCACCGCCGCCTCCTTTTTCGGCAGCGCCAGCGCATGGGCGAACACGGCGTCCACCGTCTCCGCCGTCACGAACCGCAGCGCCGCCCGCACGGTCTGGTCGATCTCCTCCAGATCCTTTTCGTTCTCCTTGGGGATGATGACCGTCCGGATACCGCTGCGCTTAGCCGCCATGGTTTTTTCCTTCAGCCCGCCGATGGGCAGCACGCGTCCCCGCAGCGTGACCTCGCCGGTCATGGCCACATCGTGGCGTACCGGCCGCCCCGTCAGAGCGGACAGCATGGCCGTGGCGATGGCGATGCCCGCCGACGGCCCGTCCTTGGGCACCGCACCCTCGGGGAAGTGGACGTGGATGTCCTTGGTCTTGTAGAAATCCCTGGGGATACCCAGCTCCGCCGCGCGGCTGCGCAGGCAGGTGTAGGCCGCCTGCACGGACTCCTGCATCACCTTGCCCAGATTGCCGGTGAGCTCCAGCTTGCCGGAGCCCTCCATCACGCCGGCCTCCACCTCCAGCAGCTCGCCGCCTACCTCAGTCCAGGCCAGTCCATTGACCACGCCGATCTGGTCCTGACGGCTCCGTGCGTTGTCCTGATAGTGGGGCACGCCCAGCAGCTCCTGTAGATCCCTTTGTGTAATGTCAACTCGCTTTACATCCGTTTCCACCAGACGCATAGCGGCCTTACGGCACAGCTTGCCCAGCAGACGCTCCAGCGTCCGGACACCGGACTCCCGTGTGTAATCGGTGATGACCGCGCGGATGGCGTCGTCGCTGATGCGCAGCTGGCTTTTTTTCAGTCCATGCTCCTTCATCTGCTTGGGCAGCAGGTGGGTTCTGGCGATCTGCAGCTTCTCCTCGTCGGTATAGCTGGTAAGCTCGATGACCTCCATCCGGTCCAGCAGCGGGCGGGGAATGGTGGACGTGGTGTTGGCCGTGGTAATGAACATCACGCGGCTCAGATCCACCGGCACCTCCAGAAAATGGTCGCGGAACGAAGTGTTCTGTTCTCCGTCCAGCACCTCCAGCAGCGCCGATGCGGGGTCGCCCCGCATGTCGCTGCCCAACTTGTCGATCTCATCCAGCACCAGCAGCGGATTCATAGCCCCTGCGCGGCTGATGGCCTCGATGATGCGCCCCGGCATGGCTCCAATGTAGGTCTTGCGGTGACCGCGGATATCCGCCTCGTCCCGCACACCGCCCAGACTGAGCCGCGCCAGCTTCCGGTTCATAGCCTTGGCCACCGAGATGGCTACCGAGGTCTTGCCCACGCCCGGAGGGCCTACCAGACACAGGATCTTGCCCTTGGCGTCCGGATTCAGCTGCCGCACGGCGATGAACTCCAGAATGCGCTCTTTCACCTTCTCCAGACCGTAGTGATCCCGATCCAGCAGCTTTCGCGCCTGCTCCACATCCGCCCGTTCGCGGCTGAACCTGTTCCACGGCATCTCCAGACACACGTCCAGATAGTTCCGGATAACGGAGGCCTCCGCGCTGCCGAAGGGCTGCTTCGCCAGCCGTTCCACCTCTTTGGTCAGCCGCTTATGTACCTCCTCGGGCAGCTTGGCCCGCTGGATCTTCTCGGTGTACTCGGCGATCTCCTCGTCGCCGTCATCGCCCAGCTCATGCTGCAGCACCTTCACCTGCTCCCGCAGGATCATGTCCTTCTGCACCTGAGCCACCCGCTGGCGCACCTTCTGCTCCATCTGCATCTCCAGCGACAGCACGTCCACCTCGTGGGTCAGGATATCGTTGACGATCTGGAGCCGCCGGTTGGGCCGCAGCTCCTCCAGCGCCCGCTGCCTATCCTGATGGCGCAGGGTGATGTTCTGTGCGATGAGGTCCGCCAGCCGTCCCGTGTCGCGGCAGTCCAGCACCGCTGCGATAAAGTCGTCGCTGAGCTGCGGCGCCAGCTCCTTATACGCGCCGAACAGCGCGTAGGTCCGCCGCAGCATGGCCTCCACCCGCGGCGTGATCTTGCCCGGGAACTCCTCCTCCAGCACCTCCACATTGGCCTGCAGGAACGGCTTTCCCTGCCACATCCGGTGCAGCCGCGCACGCTCCTCTCCCTCCACGATGACCCGCACGCTGTTCTCGGATGTCTTGATGATTTGCAGAATATGGCAGATCGTGCCAACACGGTACAGGTCCTCCTCGGTGGGATCTGCCACCGAAATTTCCTTCTGGGTCACGAGGAACAGCCTGCGGTCATTCTCCATGGCGTTGTCCAGGGCGTAGATGGAGATGTCCCGTTCTACATCGAAGGACAGCGTCTCGTTGGGAAAGGCCGTCAGGCCCCGCAGTGCCAGCACGGGTATGTTCATGGTAATGGGTTCCATAGGTACTCCTTTCTCACCGGAGCGAAAAAGAGGAGAAGCGTGTCGCCTCTCCTCTTTGCCGGTCCGTCAAGAGGCCGGTGCGGTCTGTTTTTCCGCAGCGCCGGTCTTGAGTTTTGCTTTGCGCGTCACCTTTTCGGGGTCGCGCTCCACCACCGGCTCCGCGCCGTTGACGCAGTCCGCCGTGATGGTGACTTTTGTGATGGTAGGGTCGGACGGGATGTCATACATCACCTTGGTCAGCATCCCTTCCATCACCGCCCGCAGTCCGCGGGCGCCGATATTCCGCTCGATGGCCTTATCGGCTACTGCCTCCAGCGCTCCCTGCTGGAACTCCAGCGCCACGCCATCGTAGGCCAGCAGCGCCTTGTACTGCTTGACCAGCGCGTTCTTGGGCTCCGTCAGGATGCGCACCAGATCCTCTCTGGTCAGAGCCTCCAGCGGTGAGATCACCGGCAGACGGCCCACCAGCTCGGGAATAATGCCGAACTTCAGCAGGTCATGAGGCTGCACCTGTTTGAGAAGCTCACTGGTGCTGGCCTTGTCTGCCTTGCTCTGCACCGTGTTCTCAAAGCCGATGCCCTGCTTTCCCACGCGCTTCTCCACGATCTTCTCCAGACCGTCGAAGGCGCCGCCGCAGATAAACAGGATATTGCTGGTATCGATCTGAATGAACTCCTGATGGGGGTGCTTCCGCCCGCCCTGAGGCGGTACGTTGGCCACAGTGCCCTCTAAGATCTTCAGCAGCGCCTGCTGCACGCCCTCGCCGGACACGTCTCGGGTAATGGAGGTGTTCTCGCTCTTGCGGGCGATCTTGTCGATCTCATCCACATAGATGATACCCCGCTCCGCCAGCTCCACATCGAAATCCGCCGCCTGCAGAAGCCGCAGCAGGATGTTCTCCACGTCGTCGCCCACATAGCCGGCCTCGGTCAGCGTGGTGGCGTCGGCGATGGCGAAGGGCACCTTCAGCACCCGCGCCAGCGTCTGGGCGAACAGCGTCTTACCGGATCCTGTGGGTCCGATCATCAGAATGTTGCTCTTCTGCAGCTCCACATCCTCGTTGCCGCCGAAATAGATGCGCTTATAGTGGTTGTACACCGACACGGACAGGGCGATCTTGGCCCCCTCCTGACCGATGACATACTGATCCAGCACCTCTTTGATCTGCTGCGGCGTGGGCAGATCCTCCACGCTCTCGAAGCCTTCGTCCATCGCCGCACTGTACCCATCGTCCAGAATGGACATGCACAGCTGCACGCATTCGTCGCAGATGCGCACGCCGGGGCCCTGGATCATGCGGTGTACCTGCCCCTCCGCCTTTCCGCAGAAGGAGCAGCGCAGCACCTTTTTTTCTTCCGCCATGCTTGTTTACCTCTTGTAAATGACCTTATCCACCAGGCCGTATTCCCTGGCCTCCTCGGCGATCATCCAGTGGTCGCGCTCAGAGTCGGCCTTCACCTGCTCCACCGGCTTGCCGGTATTCTCGGACAGGATCTTGTTCAGCCTCTGCTTGATCTTCAGGAAGTGCTCCACATCGATCTCCATGTCCGTCACCTTGCCCTGCGTACCTGCGGAGGGCTGATGGATCATGATCTCGGCATTGGGCAGCGCGATGCGCTTGCCCCTGGTGCCGGAGGACAGCAGAAAGGCGCCCATGCTGGCGGCCATGCCGATGCAGATGGTGGACACATCGCACTTGATATACTGCATGGTATCGTAGATAGCCATGCCCGCGGTCACGCTGCCGCCGGGGCTGTTGATGTACATCTGGATGTCCTTATCGGGATCCTGCGCCTCCAGATACAGCAGCTGCGCCACGACCAGGCTGGCGGTGGTATCGTTCACTTCTTCGCCCAGGAATACGATACGGTCGTTGAGCAGACGGGAAAAAATGTCGTAGGACCGCTCGCCGCGGTTGGTCTGCTCCACAACATAGGGAACTAAGCTCATAAAATAAACCTCCTGTAAAAGATAGCTACCAGATTATACCCACCCGCATATGATTTTCAAAAGCGCTCTCTCTTATTCTGCGTCTTTTTCCGCGTCCTTCTTAGCGGGCTTCTTGGCAGGAGCCTTCTTGGCAGCCTTCTTCTCCACGACCTCGCCCTCGGCCTCCAGCTCGGCCTTCTCCTCGGCGGGAGCCACAGCCACGGCGCTGTCCGCCACCAGCTTCACGACCTTCTCGCGGATGACCTGCTCCTTCACATCCTCGGGACGCAGGTACTTCTTCACGGTGTCCAGATCCATGCCGTATTTCTCGGCCACGGACTTCATCTCGCTCTCCACGTCCTCGTCGGAGGCCTCCAGGCCCTCGGCCTTGATGATGGCTTCCACTGCCAGATCCATCTTCACCTGATCGGCAGCGGGACCCTGCGCCTGCTTGCGGAAGTCGGCCTCGGCGGTGTTGGTCATCTTCAGATACTGGTCAAAGGGGATGCCCTGAGAGGCCAGCTGCTGCTTGAACTGCTCCATCATACGCTCGGCCTGCAGCTCCACCATCTCCTCGGGGATGTCGGCCTCGATGCCCTCGGCCACCTTGGCCATCAGCACGTCCTCGAAGGCGCGCTGGGCGGACTCGGTACGCTCGGCGGTCAGCTTCTTCTTGATGTCGGCCTTCAGATCCTTCAGGGTGTCGAACTCGGACACATCCTTGGCGAACTCGTCGTCAATGGCCGGGACCTGCTTCTCCTTGACCTCGTTGACCTTCACATGGAAGACCACGGGCTTGCCGGCCAGCTCGGGGGTATAGTTCTCGGGGAAGGTGATGTCGATGTCCTTCTCCTCGCCGGCCTTCATGCCGATGAGCTGATCCTCAAAGCCCGGCACGAAGCTGCCGGAGCCGATCTCCAGATCGAAATTCTCACCCTTGCCGCCGTCGAAGGCCACGCCGTTGTCGAAGCCCTCGAAGTCGATGTCGGCGGTGTCGCCCTTCTTCACGGCGCGCTCCACGGACACCAGACGGCTGTTGCGGTCGGCCATCTCCTTCAGGCGGGCGTTGACGTCGGCGGCGACCACCTTGACCTCCGCCTTGGGTGCCTCCAGACCCTTGTACTGGCCCAGCTTCACCTCGGGATACACGGCCACGGTGCACTTGAACACCACGCCGTCCTTGGTGCAGGACTCCAGCTCCACCTGGGGATAACCCACCACTTCCAGCTCCTGCTCCTTCACGGCCGCCTCGTAGGCGTCGGGCAGGATGATATTGACAGCCTCCTCGTAGAAGACCTCAGCGCCGTACATCTTCTCGATGATCTTGCGGGGGGCCTTGCCGACACGGAAGCCGGGTACGTTGATCTTACCGCGCATCTTCAGATACGCCTTATTGACGGCGGCCTCGAACTCCTCGGCGCTCGTCTCGATGGTCAGAGCAACTCTGCTTTTCTCCAGTTTCTCACAGCTTTTCACAGTCATTTGTTTATTCCTCCGTTCCGCATCGGCCTGTTTTCATAGCAACACCAATGCAATATAATATGATACCAGATAAGAATGGGAATTTCCACTGTTTTTTCTCTTATTCGCAAATTTTTTTAGGGACGAAGTCCAGCCGATCCCCCGCCACCAGTGAAAAATCCGTGCCGTAGTGCATCCCCTCCAGCGCCCGCTTGTGGCTGGCGCCGTGGAGATGGCCGTAAAAGCACCGCTTCACGCCGTAGCGCTGCAATAGCCGCAGGATCTCGGGACACTCGTAGCCCTGATACAGCGGCGGATAGTGCAGGAAGCACAGCTTCTCCCGATCCCCCGCCGCCTGCAGCGATGTCTCCAGCCGCCCCGCCTCACGGGCCAGCATCTTGCCGTTATGGGTCCCCTCGCTGTCCAGCTCGTAGAACCAGCCCCGCGTACCGCACAGGGCCCTGTCCCCGTAGAACAGGCAGTTGTTGTGCAGGATCTCAAAGGAATCCAGTCCGTTCTCGTCAAAGAACCGCTGCATCTTGGCCACGGTGTTCCACCAGTAGTCGTGGTTCCCCTTCATCAATATCTTCTTTCCCGGCAGGGCGTGGATAAACCGGAAGTCCTCCAGCGACTCCTCCAGACTCATGCCCCAGCTCAGATCGCCGCACAGCACGGTAACGTCGTCCTCGTGCAGCGGTGCGAACCCCGCCCTGATCTTGTCCACATAGCCATGCCACTTCTCCCCGAAGATGTCCATGGGCTTGTCGCTGTTCAGCGACAGGTGCAGGTCCCCGATGGCGTACAGCGCCATGGCGTCCCTCCTTTCTCCGGCCGCCGCTTCACAGCAGCCTGCGCAGATTGTTCCAGAATATGTCCTCCAGCAGGGCTTTCCCGTACCCCCGCTCCTCCAGCGCCTCGTACAGCTGCGGCACGTCCTCCGCGCCGTTCATCCCCGCCGCCAGCGCCTCACAGCCGTCCAGGTCCCCGCCGATGCACAGGGTCTTTTCCCCATCCAGATGCAGGAAGTGCTCCACATGGGCCACCAGCGCGTCCATGGACGCGCCGCCCACAAAGCCGCGGTACAGGTTGAGTCCCACCACGCCGCCGGTGTCCCGTATGGCGCGGAACATGTCGTCCGTCAGGTTCCGCCGCTGGGGACACAGGGCCCTGGCGTTGGAGTGGGACGCCACGATGGGCCGTTCCGTCATGCGGTACAGCTCCCAGAACCCCGGGTCCGACAGATGGGACACGTCGGCGTAGATGCCCAGCCGCTCCATCTCTCGAATAAAGCCCCGGCCCTGGGCTGACAGGCCGCGATCCGGATCGTCGGCGCAGCTGCCGCTGAGGGCGTTGGCGTTGTTCCACACGGGGTTCACCAGCCGCACGCCCCACGCCGCCGCCTGACGCAGCTTTTCGGTGTCGCAGTCCAGCAGGTCCGCGCCCTCCACGCTGAGGAATGCCGCCGTCCTGCCGCTCTCCGCCGCCGCGTCCGCCTCCGCGCCGCTGCGGCACAGCACGGCCATGTCGCCGTTCTCCGCCAGCTCCCGCAAAAACCAGTCGTGCATCTGGCAGCAGCGCTGCCACGCCGTGCCCTCCGGCAGGCGCTTCACGTCGTCGTACAGGGCGAAGAACTGGCCACGTCTGGCAAAGCCCCTGTCCCGCAGCAGGTCCACGTGGCCGCAGTTCTGCCGCAGGCCGCCGCCGGTCTTGAAAAAGGCCCTCTGCTCCTGCTCCGTCTCACCGTAGTCGGCCACCGGCCCCGTCTCCATGCAGCGCCAGATGGTGTCGCAGTGGGCGTCGAAATATGATATCACCGTTTGGTCACTCCCCTATTCAAAGGCGTTTTCCAGATATTCTATGCGGACGTTCTCCCGGCTATAAGGGCTGTCCGCATAGACCTCCGCCACATCGAAGCGTGCCGGACAGTCCAGCTGCTTCTCGCACAGGTAGTACAGTGCCGTCTTTTTCAGCCGTCTCTGCTTGGCCGGGGTCACATACTCCCGGGGCAGACCCATGTCCGTGTTGGAGCGGGTCTTGACCTCCACGAAGCACAGGACGTCCCCGTCCCAGGCGATAAGGTCGATCTCGCCGAACCGGCAGTGGTAGCTGTGGGCCGCCAGCCGGCAGCCCCGCTGCCGCAGGTACTCCGCCGCCAGCGCCTCGCCCCACGTCCCCTCAGACCGTCCGCCCTTTTCCGGGGCGGGCTTTACCGCGCTCATCGCTTTGCCTCCCATTTTTTCAGGAAGCTCCGCCGATGCTCCGGACAGGGGCCGTATTTGTCCAGCATCTCATAGTGCAGCTTGGTACCGTAGCCCTTGTGTCGGGCGAACTGGTACTGGGGATACGCCTTGTCCAGCACCTCCGTCACGTAGTGGTCACGGCTCACCTTGGCCAGGACGGACGCCGCCGCGATGGACGCGGACTTGCCGTCGCCGCCCACGATACACCGGTGCGCTGTGGAGATGGCGGCACTGTGTCCCTTGTCCCGATTGCCGTCGATGAGGGCCATGTCCGATGTCACGGAAAGGCCGTTGATGGCCATCTGCATGGCCTTCATGCGGGCGCTGAGGATGTCAGTCGCATCGATCTCCGATGCCTCCACCCATGCAACGGACCAGGCGATGGCCCGCTCTTTTATCAGGGGAAACAGCATTTCCCGCTTTTTCTCCGTCAGCTTTTTGGAGTCGTTCAGCTCCGGCAGGTCATAGTCCTCCGGCAGGATCACCGCCGCTGCATATACCGGCCCCATCAGCGGGCCCGCGCCGGCCTCGTCCACGCCGCACACCGCGGTATAGCCCTGCTCCCGCGCCTCCCGCTCATAGGCCCAGAGGTCCGCCGTCTCTCTCATTTTCCGCAGTCCTCCACCGTCTCCAGTGTAAAGCGTCCCAGCTTGCCGCCTCTGAATTCATCCAGTAGGATACGGGCCATGCGTTCAGTATCCACCTGCGCGCCCCGCATAAGGAAGCCCCGCTTCCGTCCCGCTTTTTCCAGCAGCTCATAGCCGCTGTCGCCTTCTTCCACATCGATCCTGTACCGCTCCCGCAGCACGTCGGCGTAATGGGCGGCCAAATAGTCCATCAGATAGCAGGCCAGTTCCTCGATGTCCAGCACGTCATCCTTGATAGCGCCTGTAAAGGCTAATCGCTTGCCAACCTCTGTGTCATCAAACTTTGGCCACAAAATACCCGGCGTATCCAACAGCTCCAGCGTGGCGTCCACCGGCACCCACTGCTTGGAGCGGGTGACACCCGGCCGGTCCTCGGCTCTGGCAGTCTTGCGCTTGGCCACCTTGTTGATAAACGTGGATTTTCCCACGTTGGGGATGCCCAGCACCATCACGCGGATGGTGCGGCCCACCTGCCCCTTCTCGGCGTAGGCCGCCAGCTTATCCTTCAGCAGCTCCCGCACGGCGGCGGCGAATTTCTCCGTGCCCACGCCGCCCCTGGCGTTGGCCTCCAGCACCGCAAAGCCTTGTGCGCGAAAGGCTGCGGCCCACTTCTTCGTCTCGGCGGGGTCCGCCTGATCCACGCGGTTCAGCACCATCAGGCGGGGCTTGCCCGCCGTCAGCTCGTCCACGTCGGGGTTGCGGCTGGACTGGGGGATACGGGCATCCACGATCTCGCACACCGCGTCCATGTGGCCGATCTCGGATACGATCATCCGCTTGGTTTTTGTCATGTGCCCGGGAAACCAGCTGAGCCCTTCGATCTGCACGGCGCACACCTCCTCTGGTAAATATTTCCGTTCATCATGAATGCATCAGGAAGCTTTTATTTCCGTATTTGCCCTTCATGATGAATTTTCCAACAGTATAGCATAATTTTCCCCTGCTGCAAAGGGGGAAAGACGGCAAAAAGCGCCCACAGACGTGGGCGCTTTTCTGATCTCAGGGGGTCGCTTACAGCTTCTCGCGGATCTTGGCTGCCTTACCAACACGGTCGCGCAGGTAGTACAGCTTGGCGCGGCGGACATAGCCGTGACGCACCGTCTCGATCTTCTCGATGGACGGGGAGTGAACGGGGAACACCTTCTCCACGCCGACGCCGTAGGACAGGCGGCGGACGGTGATGGTCTCCTCGATACCGCCGTGCTTCTTGGCGATGACAGTGCCCTCGAAGACCTGGATACGCTCACGGGCGCCTTCCTTGACCTTCACGTGTACGCGGACGGTGTCGCCCACCAGTACCTGGGGTACTTCCTTCAGCTGCTTCTCGTTCAGAGCTTTGATGAGATCCATGGATTTTTCCTCCTAAAAATATAGGTGTTCATGCCGCTATTTGTGTGATGTCCGCACTTTTCGGGACACCGGCGACAGAGGACCGCCCTTTTTACGCCATGATAGAATAACACAGAAGCTCGGAAAATGCAAGAGATTTCTTCATATTTTTCTGCAATTTTGTGTGATTTCTCGCTGAATCCGGGAAATGACGGGGCATTACCGAAAATCCCGCCCCTCGGCATCCAGAATGGCGCGGCGGCGGACGCGGAGGAAGTCCGGCGTCAGCTCGGGCAGATACCGCTCCACCGCCTTTTCCAGCAGTTGGGGGTTCAATCCGGGATTCTGGGCCAGCACCGTCACCGTGCCGGTGACAACGCCCTCTCCCTCTGTAAAGGAAAAGTCCTTTATCATGGGCGCGATATCAACGTCTGCCAGATCTTTGCGCTTGGTGCGCTTCTGGATCACCAGCTCCTGACGCCCCAGCAGCTCTGTCAGACGGGCGACGGCATTTTCCGGCACGCCGTTATCGTACTCCAGTGTCAGGTCCGCCCGCAGATATGTCAGCTCCCGCACGGGACGGACGGCGGGATAGCAGTCCTGCACCCGCAGGCCGCTGGGCATGCCGGTGTTCAGCTTCTCCGCGATGCCGCTGCCGTCGGTATCCTGCGTCACCTCGAAGTCCAGCAGCTCGCAGTCACTGGACTGGCCCACCGGCAGGGGCAGGACGATGGAGATGATGGGATGGGGGTGATAGCCCTGGGAGTGCTTGATATCCAGCTCTGTGCGGGGAAAGGCGCGCTGGAACGTGCGCAGCAGGTCCAGGTGGGAGATATAGGACGCCTGCGCCTCCTTGATAAACAGCAGCCGCAGCTTAGACATCGCACTTTCCTCCTACCAGCAGATTGGCACCGCAGCCATTGCAGTGGGTGCGGCAGTCCGGTGTGGTCACGGACTCATAGGCTTTATGGCGCTCCCGCAGGAGGTACTGCTCCGTGACGCCGGAGGAGATCATGCTCCACGGCATCAGCTCGTCCTCCGGACGGGTGCGGTTGGCGTAAAAATGCGGGTCAAGGCCGCACTCGTCGAAAGCCTCCAGCCAACGGTCCAGGGAGAAATACTCCTCCCAGGCGTCAAGCTTTGCGCCTTTACGCCACGCCGTTTCCAGCACCTTCCCCAGCCGCCGGTCGCCACGCGCCAGCACGGCCTCCAGAAAGCTGGTGTCGGAGTCATGCCAGTTATAGGTGACGGTCTTGGTCTTGATGGCCTCCCGCAGCAGGGCCACGCGGCGTTCGTACTCCTCCTTGGAGATCTGGGGCTCCCACTGGAAGGCGGTGTGGGGCTTGGGCACGAACCAGCTGGTGGACACGGTGATGCGGACGCCGCGCTGCTTGTTCTGGGCGCTCTCCCGCCAAGCGTGCATGACGCGGGCGGCCACATCGGCGATGCCCAGCACGTCCTCGTCCGTCTCCGTGGGCAGGCCCAGCATAAAGTACAGCTTCACGGCGCTGTATCCGCCGGCAAAGGCGGTGCGGCAGCTTTGCAGCAGGTCATCCAGCGTCACGTTCTTGTTGATGACATCCCGCAGGCGCTGGGTGCCGGCCTCCGGCGCGAAGGTCAGGCCCGTCTTACGGCCCTTGGCCAGACGCTGCATCAGCTCCATGGAGAAGTTGTCCGCCCGCAGAGACGGCAGGGACAGGCTGACGTGGCGCTGGTCGCAGAAGGGCTCCAGCTCATCGCACAGCGTGGTCAGCGGCGGGTAGTCGCTGGTGGACAGGCTGGACAGCGTCACCTCCTGATAGCCGGTGTCATCGCAGGCGCGGACGCAGTAATCAGCGCACAGGTCGCGGCTGCGGTTGCGGACAGGGCGGTAGACGTAGCCCGCCTGACAGAACCGGCAGCCCCGGATACAGCCGCGGAACAGCTCCAGCGTCACGCGGTCCTGCACGATCTCCGTGCTGGGGACGATGGTCTTGACGGGGAAATAGGACTTGTCCATGTCGTGGACGATGCGCTTGGTCACCTTGGCGGGCGCGCCGTCCTTCGGGGTAATGGCGGCCACGGTGCCGTCCTCGTGGTATGTGACATCGTAGAGGCTGGGAACGTAGACGCCGTCCAGCCGGGCGGCGGCCCGCAGCAGCTGCTGCTTGCTCCACCCCTCCCGCCGGGCGGTGCGGTACAGCTCCACCAGCTCCACCGTCAGGTCCTCGCCCTCGCCCAGGCTCACAAGGTCGATGAAGTCGGCGATGGGCTCGGCGTTGTACATGGCGGTGCCGCCGGCGATGACCAGCGGCGAAAGGCCGGTGCGCTCCGCCGCGTGCAGCGGGATGCCCGCCAGATCCAGCATGTTCAGGATGGCGGGGAACGCCATCTCATAGCCCACGGAAAAGGCCACAATGTCAAAATCGGTGATGGGGTCACCGGATTCCAGCGCGAACAGCGGCATAGCCGCCTTGCGCATCTCCTCCTCCATGTCGCCCCAGGGGGCGAACACGCGCTCACACCAGACGCCGTCCATCTCGTTCATGACGCCGTACAGGATCCGCATGCCCAGATTGGACATGCCGATCTCGTAGGTGTCGGGGAAGCAGAAGGCGATGCGGGTGTCCACCTGCGTCTTGTCCTTCAGCACGGCGTTATATTCGCCGCCCACGTAGCGGGCGGGCTTCTGCACCCGAGGCAGGATGCGTTCCAGTCGCTTATCCACGGTCATTCTCCTTGCGGTGTATTTCGGTAACAGTTTATTTTACCTGTTTTTTGTCGGTTTGGCAAGGCGGCGGGGCAAAAAAACTTCCGGCGGCAAACTGCGGTACGCCAGCCACAGCGCTCCCAGCAGGAGGAACAGGCCGCTGCCGGTGGTCAGCACCAGCCAGAGGCACAGCGCCAGCAGCGCCGACGATGCGGCCAGCCCTACGGCGGCGGCCACGCGGTCGGCGGTGTAGGGCTCCGTCAGGTATGCCGTGGCCAGCCACAGGATGCGGCCGCCGTCCATGGGACGCACCGGCAGCAGGTTCAGAACGCCCAGCACCATCTGGGCGCCGGCGAACAGCGTCAGTTCCTCTCTGCCGGTAAGGCTCAGCAGCACCCACAGCAGCAGGTTCATCAGCGGCCCCGCGGCGGCGCTGAGCAGCTCCGCGCCGTAGGACAGGCGGTGCAGCTCCGGCACGTACAGCGACGCGCCCAGACCGGTGAGGGTGAAGCGGGCGGTACGGACGCCGCACAGGTGCAGCACCGCGTAGTGGGCCAGTTCGTGGAGCAGGGCCGCCGGCAGCAGCGCCGCCAGCAGGATGGGCGTATCCGTCAGCAGCAGGAAAAGCGCCGGCGTCAGCAGCGCGGAGGGACGGACGCAGACGGTGACATCAGGAGAACGTGACATAATAAACAGGGTTCAGGTAAGTGCTGCCGCGGTGCAGCTCAAAGTGGAGGTGAGGACCGGTGGCGCGGCCGGTATCGCCCACCTCGGCGATGGGATCGCCCCGTGACACCCGCTGTCCGGCGGAGGCGGTGACGCGGGTGCAGTGGGCGTACAGCGTGGAAAAGCCGTTGGCGTGAGAGACGGCGACGTAGCGGCCCAGCTCGCTGCTCTCCCCCACCGCCGTCACCGTCCCGTCGGCAAAGCTGGACACCACCGCGCCCTCCGGCGCGGCGATGTCCAGCCCGTAGTGAAAGCGGCTGACGCCCTCCAGCGGATCGGTGCGGAGGCCGAAGCCGGAGGACAGCTGCCCCTCTACCGGCGCAGTATAGGCGAAGCCCAGTACCTGCTGGAGCAGCTCCGCATCGGCGGGCTGCGCCTCCGGCGTGCAGACGGCGGACGTGGGCGACGGCGACGCCGTCACCTCCTCCGAGCCGAACACCGCGGTATAGGCATCGGTCAGCGCGCCGCCGATGGCGCCCTCCTCCGAGAAGGCGCGGCCCGCAGCAGAGAACACCTCCACAAAGTCGGTATCGGCCCCCAGCAGATCCAGCACCCGTGCGCGATAGCGGTCCAGCACGTCGGGCATCAGCAGCTTGACGGCGATAGCCACCACCAACAGGACACCGCTGACCAGCAGCTGTACCATGCGGCGCTTCTCCTGCGGAGATGCCGGTTTCCGGGCTGCGGGCTTGCCCGCAGCAGGGCGCGGCGGCTGGGGCGGACGGCGGCTGTCTGCTGTGGTGCGGACACGGGCGCGGTAGGCCGCGCGGCGGGCCGCCGTCCGGCGCTGCGGCGCCGTGGAACGCTGTGCCATACGGATACACCTCCCTTCCGGCACAGTGTATGCGCGCCTGTCCGGCATTAGACGCCGGAATGGCTCCGGATCGGCAGCAAAATACAGGGGGTGTAGGGGCGGCGAAATTTTCCTTGACAGCAGGCGCATTTGCGCCTATAATAGAACGGCTGACGGGGTGTAGCGCAGTTGGTAGCGCGCTTGGTTCGGGACCAAGAGGCCGGGGGTTCAAGTCCCCCCACTCCGACCACAAAACAGGCACGACCTCCAGTCGTGCCTGTTTTGCCCTGAAGATTTCGCCGATATTTCGGCTTTTATGAGGTATTTCGATGGTACATAACAAAAGAAAACAGGGCTTCACGCTGATGGAGATGCTCATCGTGGTGGCCATCATTGCGGTGCTGGCGGCGATTGCCATCCCCGCCATGGGCAGAAGCATCCACAAAGCCAAGGAGTCGGCAGATCTGGCCAACGTGCGGGCCTATTACGCCTATTTGCAGCAGGACTACATGTCCACAGGAACCTACCGCGACTTCGGGCTCAGCTGGGAGTACAACGTCACCGATACCATCACGTACGACGATGGCACCACGGTGAAGCTCCAGACCGGCTACGTGGCCGTGGCCGTGCCCACGGCGGAGGCACAGAATACCACCTCCGGCTATCAGGTCCACTACATCTGCAGCAAGGGCGATCTGACCTACACCTTCGGCGAGAAGTGAGCCGTCTGCGGAGAATCGCATCATACATGTTATAAAAGGAGAGTCTGTGACGCAATGCCACAGGCTCTTTTTATGTGCGTTGGGCGGCCGGCGTCACGTCATCCACGCCGCCGAAGCTGTCGATGGTCTCCCTGTACGTGAGGATGTCCTCTGCGCTCCTGATCCACGTATGCGCGCCCAGCTCAGGGTCGAACGGGTTGCTTCTCTCGATGGTGGCCAGCTGCGCCGCCTTGCGGGCCGCCGCATGATTGGTGTTGACATTTCCGCCGGAAGCGTATACACTATTCGCAGAAGGTTTTGGCGAGGTTACTTCCGAATGCGTTTCCGCAGAGAAGGAAGTTTTGCTGATTACCTTCTTTTTTTGCACATCCAGCAGGTCGTACAGGTACGATCTGCCATCTGCGTCGTTCCGGATCAGAAGCGTACCGCCATAGACCGTGTAGTGGTCTATGGCTTTTTTTGCGTTCAGGACCGGAACGGTGAATATGGAACAGCAGCACAGGTCATCGCCTTCTGCGGTGTATGTCCATGCCGTTGGCATCCACCAGCTGCGGCAGCCGCGCATACTTGACACCGGTCGCCTCTTGTGGTACATTGTCTTCAGCGAATTCAACGTTTGCCAGCAGCTGGAGGGATCGTATCTCCGTGCCGGGCAGCAAGCGATTGAGTTCGCTGCTGTTTTTCCCGGCACAGGCACATCGCTCCCCAGACGTGTACCAAGCTCCATCCCCGCAGTTCCAAGGTAAAGGCTATCGCTGCTTTTCAAACTCCGTTGTAATAGCCTGTGATCCGGTTCTGCCACGGCATCGGTCCGGCCATGATCTCCTGCACCGTCATCAAGGTATTCTCCGGCCACGCCAGGGACGTGTCCGCCCTGACCTACGTCATCTCCCTGCTGTTTCTGGTGAAATGCTTCGCCGTGGCATAACGGCTGACCGCAAAAGCGCCGTCCTTTCACACAGGACAGTGCTTTTTTCTTTACAGGCCCTTGGCAAACGGCGGCAAGAGGTCTATAATACCCGCAACAGAACGGGAAAGCCGGAAAAAAGGAGGCAACCACATGTACTATCAGGTATCCCAGGAATTTTTTGAGAAGCTGCCCAACGCCTGCTTCGGTGCGGTGGCCGTGCGGGGTCTGGACAATACCCACGACATCCCCCAGCTGGAGCAGATGCTGGCGGAGAACGTGGCCGCCTGCGAAGCGTATTTCGCGGGAAAGAAACCCAAGGAGACGGAGGATATCCTCCCCTACCGCAACGCCTTTACGGCGCTGGGCATCAACCCCAACAAGTTCCTGTGCTCCATTGAAGCGCTGCTGACCCGTATTGCCAAGGGCAAGGGCTTCCCCCACATCAACGCCGCCGTGGATCTGGGCAACGCCGTGTCCATCAAGCACCGGCTGCCCATGGGCGCCCACGATCTGGACACCATCGATGAGGGGCTGGACGTGCGCCTGGCCAAGGAGGGCGACACCTTCATTCCTTTCGGCAGTACGGAGGAGGAGACACCGGACATAGGCGAGGCGGTGTACGCCTCCGGCAGCGAGATCCGCACCCGCCGCTGGACGTGGCGGCAGTCGGAGCGGGGCAAGATCACAGAGGAGACGAAAGCCATCCTGTTCCCCATCGACGGCTTCTCCGATGTGAACGCCGACGAGGTGCAGGCCGCCGCGGACGAGCTGGCGGCGCTGCTGCACAGGTTCTTCGGGGATGGCATCGAGATCGAGGCCGGCGTTGTCACCAGGGATTCCCCACGGTTTGAGTTCTTCAAATGAGCAAGAAAATCCCCCACGGCGGTGCCGTGGGGGATTTTTTATGCGTATTTACCGGGCCAGCAGCATCTCCAGCCGCGCGCGGATGAGGGCGATAAGCCGGTCATTGTCCGGCATCTCCTTCAGCTCCGCCGGGTCGCACAGAGGCGCCAGATCCTCGGAGAGATAGCCTTCCTCAAACACGTCCAGCCCCGCCTGATAGAGACAATCGGCAAAATGCACCAGCGCATCGCTGCCGTCCAGCTCGCCCCGCTTTTTCAGGGCGCCGGACCACGCCGCTATGGTGGCCAGCGGGTTGGTGGACACCTTCTCGCCCCTGCGCCAGCGGTAGAAATGGTCGGTGACGGTGCCGTGGGCTGCCTCGTACTCGAAGTTGCCGTCCGGCGACACCAGCACGCTGGTCATCATGGGCAGAGAGCCGGACGCGGCGGCGATGAGGTCGCTCATCACATCGCCGTCGTAGTTCTTGCAGGCCCAGATGATGCCGCCGGAGGAGCGGATGACCTTGGCGGCCACGTCGTCGATGAGGGCATAGCGGTAATGCAGCCCCGCCTGCTCAAAGGCGGCGCGGTACTCCTCGTCGAACACCTTCTGGAACAGCAGCTTGAAGGTCTGGTCGTAGTCCTTGGAGATGGTGTCCTTGGAGGAGAACCAGACATCCTGCCGCACGTCCAGCGCGTAGGCGAAGCAGCAGCGGGCGAAGGACAGGATGGAGTCGTCCCGGTTGTGCATGGCCTGCAACACGCCGGGGCCGTTGAAGTCGTAGACGGTCTGGCGGCTCAGCTCCGCGTCGTGGTCGTCGGTGAACACCAGCTCCGCCTTACCGGGGCCGGGGACGCGGTACTCCACGGCCTTATATACGTCGCCGTAGGCGTGGCGGGCGATGGTGATGGGCTTTTTCCAGCAGGTCACCACCGGCTTCACACGGGAAATGAGGATGGGGGCGCGGAACACCGTACCGTCCAGCGCCGCGCGGATGGTGGCGTTGGGGGACTTCCACAGCTGCTTGAGGCCGTACTCCTCCTGCCGCTGGTAGTTGGGGGTGATGGTGGCGCACTTCACGCCCACATGGAGGCGCTTGATGGCCTCCGCCGCCTGCCGGGTCACGGCATCCTCCGTCCTGTCCCGGTTGGGCAGGGACAGGTCGTAGTACTCGGTGTTCAGGTCTACAAAGGGCTTTATCAGCTGGTCCTTTATCATTCCCCACAGGATGTGGGTCATCTCATCGCCGTCCAGCTCGGCGATGGGGACAGGCATTTTGATCTTTTCCATCGTTACCTCCGGTTCTGCGCGGCGTAGTGGTTCATGAGGCAGCCGGTGAGCAGCAGCTCACGCTCCTCCGCGCCGGTGTTTTTCAGGTACAGGGTCAGGGGCTGCGTCTTTCCGTCATGGACGAGGACGGCGGGGAATTCCTCGTCGCCTCGCGCCACCTTTTCCCGGACGGCGGGGACGAAGATGAAATCCCCCGGCACAGCGTTGAAGGGCGCGCCATCCGCCAGCGTGAAGGGCAGCATGCCCCAGTTGACGCAGTTGGAGCGGTAGCGCTTGGTGGCGAACTCATAGCAGATGTTGGCGCAGCCGCCCAGCACCCGCTGGCAGGAGGCGGCCTGCTCCCGTGCGGAGCCGTCGCCGGGTTTATTGGCGAAGATAACGGAGCCGATGTGCATGCGTTCCAGTGCGCTCTCCGGCAGGTGCAGCGCCAGCAGCACCGCTTGCAGCTCCGGCGGCACCGTACCGGCGGCACGCGCCGTCTCCAGCGCCTGCGTGGCCTTGGCGCGAGGCACATAGTCCGGGTCGCGGCGGGACAGAGCAAACTCCGCCAGCTTCAGGGGATTGGAGCGGTAGGAGGACGTCTCGCCGGAGGGGATCAGCTCGTCGGTGGTGGTGACCTCGTCCCGCAGGACGGAGGCCACCTGCATGAGAAGGTCGTCGGACAGGGCGGGAATGGCGGGCCACTCGGCAATATTGGGGCCGTACTTCAAGGGTGCGTCCGGCTGCGCCTTACCAAAGCCGAAGTAGACCCGGCGGTCGTACACCGCACGGTCGAAGCGGCGCTGCACCGGCGCGGGCGGCGTGTAGTCCACGTCGGCGGCGGAGGTGAGGACACCGTGGTTCCGCGCCGTGGCGGCGATGGAGCGGGCGTCCATGAGGATGACGCCGGCCAGCTGACCATCGGCGGGCTTGGAGCCTTCGCGGTTGGGGAAGTTACGGGTGGTGTGGCGGATGGACAGGCCGTTGTTGGCGGGGACATCCCCCGCGCCGAAGCAGGGGCCGCAGAAGCAGGGCTTGAACAGTGCGCCGGAGGCCAGCAGGGACTGCTGGACGCCGTTTTCCATCAGCTCCAGATTCACGGGGACGGAGGGCGGATACACCGACAGGGAGAAGTAGCCGCTGCCGGTATCGTGGCCCGCCAGAATGGCGGCGGCCTCGGCGATGTTGTCGTACATGCCGCCGGCACACCCGGCGATGATGCCCTGATCCACTGTCAGCTTGCCGTCCGCCAGCTTGTCCGTCAGGTGCAGGCCGGCCTTGCCGCCGAACTGGGCGGCGGCCCGCTTCTCCACCTCCCGCAGGTGGTCGCCGGGGTCATGGAGCAGCTCGCGGAGCGTCACCGCCTCGGAGGGGTGGAACGGCAGGGCGGCCATAGGCTCCATGCGGCTGAGGTCGATGGTGATCATGCCGTCGTAGTACGCGCCGTCCTGCGGGTGCAGGGCGGTGAACGTCTCGGGGCGGCCATGGAGGGCCAGATAGTCCGCCACGGCATCGTCCGTCTCCCAGATGGAGCTGAGGCAGGCGGTCTCCGTGGTCATCACATCGATACCGATGCGGTAGTCCATGGGCAGGCGGGACACGGCGGGACCGGCGAACTCCAGCACCTTATTCTTCACGAAGCCGTTTTTGTACACCGCGCCGCACAGGGCGATGGCCACGTCGTGGGGGCCGACGCCGTGGGGCGGCTCACCGGTGAGCCACACCAGAATGACCTCCGGCGCGGCGATGTCGTAGGTGTTCCGCAGCAGCTGCTTGACGATCTCGGGACCGCCCTCTCCCACGCCCATGGTACCCAGCGCGCCGTAGCGCGTGTGGCTGTCGGAGCCCAGGATCATGCGGCCGCAGCCGCTCATCATCTCCCGGGCGTATTGGTGGATGACGGCCTGGTTGGCGGGGACGTAGTCACCGCCGTACTTGATGGCAGCGGACAGGCCGAACACATGGTCGTCCTCGTTGATGGTGCCGCCCACGGCGCACAGGCTGTTGTGGCAGTTGGTCAGCACGTAGGGAACGGGGAATTCCGTCATGCCGCTGGCCTTGGCGGTCTGGATGACGCCCACGTAGGTGATGTCGTGGGAGATGAGACTGTCAAAGGTCAGGTGCAGCAGGCCGTCCCCCGCAGGCTTGTCGTGGCGGCGGAGGATCTGGTAGGCCATGGTCCTGTCACGCAGGGCCGGTGCGGCAGTCTTGGCGGGCGCCGGCACCCCGTTTTGCAGGGTGACGCCGCCGTGGTGCAGCTGGATCATATGGTCACGCTCCTTTTCGGAGAATTTTTGACGTATCATTTTTGATGGGTATAGTATAGCAGATAATTTTGCGTGTGCAAGCCCTAAAATGAAAGTTAAAAAATTAATTATTGCATTTTATGTGTCGCGCCCCCTGATTTTCCCCTGTTTTTAAGAAATTTTTCCGTCATTTATGAATTTCACGCATTTTCATCTTGCAAAACACAAATGGGCGCGTTATAATCGCCCCAACAGGATGAAAGCCCGCGGACGCCGCAGGAGAAAGGAAAGCATTATGGTTGAGAAGGATACCGGTATTCTGGAGCGCTACACAGAACCGCTGAGCCGCCGCATTCAGGAGGAGTATGCCATCGGCCCCCAGTTCTATCAGGGTGAGGTCAAAAAGGGTCTGCGCAACAGCGACGGCACCGGCGTGCTGGTGGGCGTCACCAAGGTAGGCAGCGTGCAGGGCTACCTGCTGCAGGACGGACAGCGCATCCCTACCCCGGGCCGCCTGTACTACCGCGGCATCGAGCTTACCGACATCGTGGAGGCCCACCGCAGAGCCGGCACCTTCGGCTATGAGGAGGTGGCGTACCTGCTGGTGATGGGCTACCTGCCCACGGAGGCCGAGCTGAAGCGGTTCAAGGACATCATGAGCCAGGCCCGCAAGCTGCCGGAGGGCTTCACCGAGGGCATGATCATGCGGCACCCCAGCGGCAACATGATGAACGAGCTGGCCCGCAGCGTGCTGAGCCTGTACTCCTACGATGCCAGCGCCGACGACACCTCCATCGAGAACCTGCTCCTGCAGTCGGTAAAGCTCATCGGCTGCTTCCCCTCCATCGTGGCCAACTCCTACGCGGTGAAGCGCCACTATTTCCAGGGGGACTCCCTGCACATCCATTTCCCCGTGGCGGAGCTGTCCACTGCGGAGAACTTCCTGCGGATGATCCGGCCCGATACCAACTACACCGAGGAGGAGGCCCACCTGCTGGATATGATGCTGATGGTCCACGCGGAGCACGGCGGCGGCAACAACTCCACCTTCGTCTGCCGCGCCATGTCCTCCAGCGGCACGGATACGTACAGCGCCATCGCCGGAGCCGTGGGCTCCCTGAAGGGCCCGCTCCACGGCGGCGCCAACGCCAAGGTCATGGAGATGTTCCGCTATGTCAAGGAGAATGTGGACCCCCACGATGACGGCTCCATCCGCGACTATCTGGTGAAGCTGCTGGACAAGGAGGCCGGCGACAGATCCGGCAAGCTGTACGGTCTGGGCCACGCGGTGTATACCATGTCCGACCCCCGCGCCGTGCTGCTGAAGAAATACGCCCAGCACATGGCGGAGATCAAGGGCTACGCCGAGGACTTCGCCCTTCTGCAGAAGGTGGAGGAGCTGGGCATCCCGCTGGTGCAGGAGCGCCGCGGTGACAACACCCCCATGTGCGCCAACGTGGACATGTACTCCGGCCTGGTGTACACCATGCTGGGCATCCCTCAGGACGTGTTCACGCCGCTGTTCGCCTCCGCCCGTATCGCGGGCTGGTGCGCCAACCGCATGGAGGAGCTCATCACCTGCCACCGCATCATGCGTCCGGCGTACCGCGCCGTCACCACCCACGGCCACTACATCCCCATGGCGGAGCGTCAGTCCCACCACGAGGCCGAATAAAGCGCAAAACACTCCCGACCATCGGTCGGGAGTGTTTTTTTCATCGGATCTGTCCGTCGCCGGTGACGACATATTTATAGGTGCTGAGCTCGTCCAGCCCCATGGGGCCGCGGGCGTGGAGCTTCTGGGTGGAGATGCCCATCTCACAGCCCAGACCGAACTCTCCGCCGTCGGTGAAGCGGGTGGAGACGTTGACGTACACGGCGGCACTGTCCACCTGACGGGTGAAGCGGGCCGCAGCGGCGGCGTCCTCCGTGACGATGCAGTCGCTGTGATGGGTGGAGTGGGCGGCGATGTGGGCGATGGCATCGTCCAGACTGTCCACCACGGCCACAGCCAGAATGTAGTTCAGGAACTCGGTGTCGAAGTCGGTCTCCGATGCGGGCGTGCCGCTGATGATGGCGGCGGCGCGGCGGTCCAGCCGCAGCTCCACCGGCGGCTGTCCTGCGGCGATGCGGTCGGCCACCAGTGCCTTGTGCAGCATGGGCAGGAGCTTCTCCGCAACGGCGGTGTGGACCAGGCACACCTCCTCGGCGTTGCACACAGAGGGACGGCTGGTCTTGGCGTTGGTGATGATACGCACGGCCTTGTCCAGATCGGCGGCGGCATCCACATAGACGTGGCAGATGCCGGTGCCCGTCTCGATGCAGGGCACGGCGGCGTTCTCCACGCAGGCGCGGATGAGTCCCGCGCCGCCACGGGGGATCAGCAGATCCACCAGCCCCCGGGCCTGCATGATATCGTTGGCGCTCTGGTGGGTGGTATCCTCCACGATGTTCACGATGTCGGCATCGCCTCCGGCGGCGGTGATGCCCGCCTTCAGCGCCGCCACGATGGCGCGACAGGAGCGGTACGCCTCCTTCCCGCTTCGGAGCATACAGACGTTGCCGCTCTTGACAGCCAGTGCCGCGGCGTCTGAGGTGACGTTGGGGCGGCTCTCGTAGATGATGGCCACCAGACCCAGAGGCACCTGCACCTTGGTGATGGTCATGCCGTTGGGGCGGGTAAACTGCGCCAGCGTGCGCCCGGTGTGATCCGGCAGCGCCGCGGCGGCGCGGACGCCGTCGGCCATAGCGCGGATGCGGCCCTCGTCCAGCCGCAGGCGGTCCAGCATCACGGCGGAAATGTGCCCCTCCGCGTCCGCCATGTCCTGCGCGTTGGCGGCCAGAATGGCGGGGGTGCTCTCCTCCAGCGCATCGGCCATAGCCAGCAGCAGCCGGTTTTTCTCCTCCGCAGGCGCGGCGCTCAGCGCCGGCCACGCGGCCTTTGTCTTTTGCAGAAGCTCGATCGTGGTCATACAGCAGCCCTTCCTGTCAAAAATCTGGTGCCCGCAGGGCGGCCCGCGGCGATGTCATACAGCACCTCCGGCTTGCTGCCGTTGGCGATGACCATCTCGCAGCCCGCCTCCGTGGCGATGGCGGCGGCCCGCAGCTTGGTGATCATGCCGCCGGTGCCCAAGCCGGTGCTGCTGTCCTCCGCCAGGGTGAACAGCTCGTCGTCCACCCGCTCCACCGTGGGGATCAGGCGGGCATCGGGATGGCGGCGGGGATCCTTGTCGTACAGCCCGTCGATGTCCGACAGCAGCACCAGCAGGTCCGCGCCGATGGCGGCGGCCACGATGGCCGACAGGCTGTCGTTCTCGCCGATGGTGTTCTCCACGCCGATCTCGTCGGTGGCCACGGCGTCGTTCTCGTTGATGATGGGCAGCGCCCCCAGCTCCAGCAGGCGGGACAGCGTGTTGCGGACGTTGCGGCTGCGCTGCTCGCTTTTGATGTCCTCGCCGGTCAGCAGCAGCTGGGCTACGGTGTGGCTGTACTCCGTGAACTGCTTGTCGTAGGTATACATCAGCTCGCACTGGCCCACGGCGGCAGCCGCCTGCTTACTGGGCATGTCCGCCGGACGGCCCGGGAGATTCAGCTTCCCCACACCCATGCCGATGGCGCCGGAGGACACCAGAATGATCTCATGCCCCGCATTTTTCAAATCGCTCAGCACCCTGCACAGCCGCTCCATCCGCTGGATGTTCAGCCGCCCCGTGGCGTGCGCCAGCGTGGAGGTCCCCACTTTTACAACGATACGCATACCGCTGCCCCCTTCCGGCCCCTGCGGGCCTGTGTTTTTGCACATTATATTTCATCGACTTGCAAAATGCAAGAGACCCTGTTTCAGGACCACAAAAAATATGTCTTGCATTCTGTGGTAAAGTCTGGTATGATGGACGAGGTTAGAGTAGTCTAACTGAATTTCAAATTGAAGGAGGCGGCGTGTATGAGCGTTGTCATATTGGGTGGAAATGAGTGCATGGAGCGCCGCTATAAGGAGCTTTGCGGCGCGTACCAGTGTCAGGCCAAGGTGCTGACCAAGCCCTCCGGCGGGCTGAAGAACAAGCTGGGACGGCCGGACCTGATGATCTTTTTCACCAATACCATGTCCCACAAGCTGGTGCAGGGCGCCCTCAGTGAGCTGAAGGGCAGCAGCACCATCATTGAGAGATGCCACACCAGCTCCCTGTCGGCGCTGCGGGGCATTCTGGAGAAATACGCGGTGCAGGAGGCGTGAGCCGCCTGCGCAAAACGACACTGCGGAGGTTTTCCCCTCCGCGGTGTTGCTTTTTGCGGGGAATGTGCTATAATGGCCGCGAAATTATCCAAGGAGGTGCGGTAATGAAGGCATTACTCATCAACGGCAGCCCCCATCCCAAGGGCTGCACCTACACGGCGCTGGAGGAGCTGGCCCGCACGCTGGAGGCCGAGGGCATCGAAACCGAGATCGTGCAGGCCGGCGGCAGAGTCGTCTGCGGCTGTACCGGCTGCGGCGCCTGCCGCAAGCTGGGAAAGTGCGTGTACGACGATGCGGTGAACGAGACGTCTCCCAAGCTGCTGGAGGCAGACGCGCTGGTCATCGGCGCGCCGGTACACTATGCCTCCCCCGCCGGAGACGCCATCTCCTTTATGGACCGGCTGTTTTACAGCACCGGTATCCGGAACCTGACCATGAAGGTGGGCGCGGCGGTAGTGTCCTGCCGCCGCGGCGGCAACACCTCCAGCTTCGACGTGCTGAACAAGTACTTCACCATCTCCGGCATGCCCATCGCCAGCAGCCAGTACTGGAACATGGTGTACGGCAATACACCAGAGGAGGTGCGCCAGGACAGGGAGGGTCTCCAGACCATGCGGACGCTGGGACGGAACATGGCGTTCCTCATGAAGGCCATCCAGCTGGGCAGGGCCCAGTACGGCCTGCCCCAGCCGGAGCCTCCCCAGGTCACCAGCTTCCACCACTGAGAAAAACTCGGAGTTGCTTTTTCCCGCCGTCGGAGTACAATGGCGGTACTACACATTTGAAACCGGAGGTACACTTTCATGACATATCAGGAGATCCTGAACAACGCCCGCACCTGTATGGGTCCTTACTGCAAGTCCTGTCCCACCTGCAACGGCATGGCCTGCAAAAACACCATCCCCGGCCCCGGAGCCAAGGGCATCGGCACCGGCTTCATCCGCAACTATCAGAAGTGGCAGGAGCTGTGCGTCAACATGGACACCATCTGTGAGAACAAGCCCGTGGACACGTCCTACGATTTCTTCGGCAAGAAGGTCGTGCTGCCGGTGTTCGCCGCGCCGGTGGGCGCCATGCAGCTGCACTACGGCGACAAGTACGACGATCTGACGTATAACGACATTCTGGTGACCGCCTGCGCCGCCGCAGGTATCGCCGCCTTCACCGGCGACGGCACCAACCCCGCCGTCATCGAGGCGGCAGCGGAGGCACTGAAAAAGAACCACGGCTGCGGCGTACCCACGGTAAAGCCCTGGAACATGGCGCTGGTGGAGGAGAAGATGGCGCTGGTCAAGGCCGCTGATCCCATCGCCATCGCCATGGACATCGACGCGGCGGGTCTGCCCTTCCTGAAGAACCTGACGCCTCCCGCCGGCAGCAAGACCGTGGATGAGCTGCGGCAGATCGCGGAAAAGGCCGGTAAGCCCTTCATTCTCAAGGGCATCATGACGGTGAACGGCGCGAAGAAGGCGCTGGAGGCCGGCGCCAGCGGCATCGTGGTCAGCAACCACGGCGGCCGTGTGCTGGACCAGTGCCCCGCCACGGCGGAGGTGCTGCCCGCCATCGCAGACGCTGTGGGCGGCAAAATGACCATTCTGGTGGACGGCGGCATCCGCTCCGGCATGGACGTGTTCAAGGCGCTGGCGCTGGGTGCGGACGCGGTCCTCATCGGCCGTCCCTTCGTGAACATGGTGTACGGCGGCGGCTTCGAGGGCGTGCAGGTCTACGTGGACAAGCTGAAGGCCGAGCTGGCCGACACCATGGCCATGTGCGGCGCTCACTGTCTGGCGGACATCAAGCGCTCCATGCTCTACGGCTATTGAGCCGGCACAACAACGATGAAGGACGGGAGCCTGCGGCCCCCGTCCTTTCCTGACGAGGAGTTTTTATGTATCGGGACATGACCCGCGGCGGCATCACCCGCAGCCTGCTGCTGTTCGCGCTGCCCATGATGGCGGGAAGCCTTCTCCAGCAGCTGTATAATGTAGCGGACACTCTCATCGTGGGGCGTGCGCTGGGCCGCGACGCCCTGGCAGCGGTGGGCTCCGCCTTCACGCTGATGACGTTCCTGACCTCCGTGTTTCTGGGGCTGGCCATGGGCGCAGGGGCACTGTTCTCCATCTATCTGGGCCGGAAGGACATGGCGTCTCTGCATCGGGCGGCGGCGCTGGCCCTCTGCCTCATCGGCGGGGTGACGGCGGCGGTGACGGCGCTGGTATACGTCCTGCTGGACCCCATCCTGCGGTTTTTGCAGGTGCCCGATTCGCTGTACGGCGACATGGCCGGTTATCTGCGCATCATCTTTGTGGGGCTGGCGGCCACGTTCCTCTATAACTTCTTCGCCTGCCTGCTGCGCTCGGCGGGCAACTCCGCCGCACCGCTGTGGTTTCTGGGCGGCGCGGCCCTGCTGAACGTGGGGCTGGACCTGCTGTTCGTACTGGTGCTGCGGTGGGGCGTGTCCGGCGCGGCAGCGGCCACGGTGATCGCCCAGTACGCTGCGGGGCTGGGGCTGACGATCTATGCCCTGCTGCGCTGCCGCCACATGCTGCCGCGGCGGGCGGACTTCCGGTTCGACCGGCATATCCTGCGGGAGCTGATGGATCTGTCGCTGCTGACCTGCGCGCAGCAGTCGGCCATGAACTTCGGCATCCTGCTGATACAGCGTCTGGTGGACAGCTTCGGGCCGGTGGTGATGGCGGCCTTTGCCGCCGCCGTGAAGATCGACGCTTTTGCCTACCTGCCGGTGCAGGAGTTCGGCAACGCCTTCTCCACCTTCTCGGCCCAGAACTACGGCGCGGGGCAGTCCGACCGGCTGCGGCAGGGCCTGCGGCAGGCCACGGCGGTGAGCGCCGCCTTCTCCTGCGCCGTAGCGGCGCTGGTAGTGGTATTCGCCCGGCCGCTGATGGGTCTTTTCGTTCAGGCGGGCGATACGGAGGTCATCGCCTGCGGCGTCCGCTACCTCCGCATTGAGGGCACGTTCTACGCCGGTATTGGCTGCCTGTTCCTGTTGTACGGCTTTTACCGCGCCGTGCAGCGGCCCGGCATGAGCGTGGTGCTGACGGTCGTCTCCCTGGGCACCCGCGTGGCTCTGGCCTATGCCCTGGCGGGGCCGGTGGGCGAAGTGGGCATCTGGGCCGCCATCCCCATCGGCTGGTTCCTGGCGGACGCCGCCGGATACGGCTACTACCTGCGGCACCGTAAGGCGCTGCTGACTCCGAGAGCGCAATAAAACGAGGCGCATGCCAATGGCATGCGCCTCGTTCGTCTGTTCGCAGCTTATTGCAGCAGCGCGGGGATGTCCCGCAGGTCCTCCGCCGTCACGTCCACGCTGTCATTGGCGGGCGCGGCCCCCGGACGGCGGTAGTACACGGTTTTCAGTCCGCACCCCCTGCCGCCGGCCATGTCGGAGGTCAGAGAGTCGCCGATGATGGCGGTATCCTCCGGCAGGATAGGCGTCTCACGGCCCTCGTTGACCTGCCGGAACGCCTCATCGAAAAAGAGCTTCGACGGCTTGGACGCGCCGATGCGCTCGGAGATGAAGAACCAGTCGAAGAAGTCCTTCATACCCGCCAGAGCCAGCCGGTGGAGCTGCTGCTCATAGGGGCCGTTGCTGGCGGCGGCCAGCAGATACCTGCCCCGCAGTGCCTCCAGCAGCTCTCGCGCCCCGTTCACGGGGATGGCGCTCTCGTGCAGGGCGGTGCGGAAATATTTCTCGAACACCACGCCGTCGAAGTCCATGTCCAGCGCGGCGAACACGTTGTTCCACCGGATCTTCTCCAGCTCCGGAAATGTCAGAGTGCCCTCCTCGATCTGCCGCCAGAGCTTGTTGTTCTCGCGGTGGAACACATCGTACATCCACGGCTCGTAGGGCCGCAGGCCGAAGTGGGCGAAGCCCTCCTCCATGGTCCGGCGGATGTAGGCGTCAAAATCCAGCAGGGTGTTGTCGATGTCGATCAGAACCAGCTTCATAGCGCTCTCCTTTTCTTTTCGCTGTTTTCAGGATAGCACATCCCACCCTTCTCCGCAAGATGCAGGCGAAAATTTCAAAAACCGGCACATCAGCGCCGTAAAAATCCACCTCTTTTTCCGTATAGGGGTACATTCTGCACAATCGGCCCCGTTTTTTCATCGGAAAGTCTGTTGGTAAATATGCTTGCTTTGCCCCCGCGCCGGTGATATACTCTGCTCTTGCAGCCATGTAAAGAAACTGGTGCGCTTTATATAAAAAAAGGAACGTTTGGGAGTGAGGAAAGCCGTATGAAAAGCATTGAGATGACCAGCGGGTCTCTGTGGAAAAATATTCTGCTGTTCAGCCTGCCGCTGATGCTGACCCAGGTGCTGGAGGTGCTGTTCAACCTCAGCGACGTGGCCATCGCCGGTAAATATGCCTATAATACCTATGTGGCGCTGGGCGCCGTGGGCTCCACCACCACGCTGGTGTCCCTGTTCACCGGCCTGCTCATCGGCATGGGCGCCGGTGTCAATGTGTCGGTGGCCCGCTGGCTGGGCATCGGCGACAGTGAGAACGTGGAGCGCACCACCCACTCCTCCCTGCTGATCTGCACAGGCGCAGGCGTGCTGGTGTGCCTGATCTGCGCGTTCTTTGCCGAGCCTATGCTGCGCCTGCTGAACACCAAGGAGGAGTTCCTTCCCGGCGCCGTGCTGTACCTGCGTATTTATGCGCTGGGCCTGCCCGGCATCGGCATCTACAACTGCGGCAACGGTATCCTCAGCGCCACCGGCGATACCAAGCGTCCCCTGATCTACCTGTCCGTGGCCGGTGTGCTGAACGTCATTCTGAATCTGGTATTCGTCATCGGCTGCCGGATGTCCGCCGAGGGCGTAGCCATCGCCAGCGCCATTGCCCAGTGGGTATCCGCCGTCCTGATCGTCGTCCACCTGCTGCGGCGGAAGGACGCCTGCCGCCTGAGCATGCGGCAGCTGCGGCTCCACAAGGCGGCGGTCAAGCGCATCCTGATGATCGGCGTCCCCTCCGGCCTGCAGAACGCCATCTTCGCGCTGGCCAACCTGTTCGTGCAGGCAGGTCTGAACTCCTTCGACGAGATCACCGTCTCCGGCGCGGCTGCCGCCGCCAACGCCGATACTCTGGTGTTCAACATGATGGCGGCGTTCTACACCGCCTGCGCCAGCTTCGTCAGCCGCAACTGGGGCGCGGGCCATAAGGAGCGTATCCTTAAGAGCTATCACATCTGCATGCTGTACGGCATCTTCACCGGCGCCATTTTTGGCGCGATGATGCTGCTGTTCGGCCGGCAGTTCCTGTCCCTGTTCGCCAACGAGCCCGCCGTCATCGACGCCGGCATGGACCGTCTGCGGATCATGGCTTTCTCCTACGCCGTAGCCCCACTGATGGACAACAGCATCGCCGCCTCCCGCGGCATCGGCAAGAGCATCATCCCCACCATCGTGGTCATCATGGGCTCCTGCGTGTTCCGCGTGGTGTGGATCTACACGGTGTTCGCCTACTTCCACACGGTGCCGTCTCTGTACCTGCTGTATATCTTCTCCTGGTTCATCACCGGCATGGCGGAGTTCTTCTACTTCCGCATCAGCTACAAAAAGAACATCGTGGCCGCGCAGATCTGGTAAAGAAGCGCAAAAAGAATGACCCGCCGGAGCGGGTCATTCTTTTTGCCTGTTCCGCATCACCCGATGGTGACGCCGTTATTTCAGCAGCTCGTCATAGCTGGTGCCCAGCGCGTCCCGCAGGCCCCGCAGCTGGGCGGCCTGGATATGCTGGGTGCCGCGCTCGATCTTCACCAGTGTCTCTCGGGTCATCTCCACGCCCTCCAGCTGGAGCATCCGCACCAGTTCCGTCTGACCGATGCCCTTTTCCAGCCGGACCCGCCGGATGTTCTCGCCAATGTGTATCTCGTCCTGCTTGATTTTTTGCACCATTCCGCACCTCGCAAATTCGGACCGGAACAAGTCCTATTTGTCTTGATTTTAGAATGGGCTCCTGTTATAATGGGACCAGTTTCAGTCCACATCGTGTCACAAAGGGGGAGGATGCAAATGAAAAACGTATCCATCGCGGTGGACAGTGCCGTGTATGAATTCTACCGGAAGGTAGGGCTCAGCGCCGGCGGGCTCCCGCCGGAAAAGGTCATGGCGGACGCGCTGTTCAAACTGGCGGGCGAGCTGAGCTTACAGGCACTGCACCAAAAAGCGCAAAAAGAATGACCCGCCGGAGCGGGTCATTCTTTTTGCCTGTTCACGTCAGCCGATGGTGACGCTGGTATTCTTGGGCAGCTGCTTCTTGGCCTCCTTGGGGATGGACAGCTGCAGGATGCCGTTTTCAAACTTGGCGGTGACATCCTCGGGCTCCACGCCCTCGCCCACGTAGAACGTGCGGCTGCACGCACCGGCATAGCGCTCCTGACGGATGTACTTGCCCTTCTTATCGCTCTGGTCCTTGTCCAGGCCCTTGGCGGCCTGGATGGTCAGATAGCCGTTCTTCAGCTCCACGTTCACCTCGTCCTTGGTGAAGCCCGGCAGGTCCACATCCAGCTCGTAGGTACCCTCCGTCTCGCGGACATCGGTCTTCATCAGGTTCTTGGCGTGCTTGCCGTACAGCGGGTCGCGGCCCTGAGGCACCATCATGCCAAACGGATCAGAAAAGAAATCATCAAACAGGTTCTCACCAAAAATGCTGGGCAACATATGTCATACCTCCATTCGTATCGCGGCGGACCGGGTGGCCGCCGCCCACTATATTACCCTCATTGTATCAACAGCTCCGAACCTCTCCGGCGGGCTGTTTGCTCGCCCCTCTCTCAAGGTTCGGCTTTATTATAGCGCCGATTTTAGCACTGTCAATAGGAGAGTGCTAATGTTCACAAAAGTAGCAAAGTCTGTTCACAAAATATGCAATAAGTCCCGGATACGCCGGTGTTCAGGAAAAATTTACAGGTTTTTCCGCTGTGCCCTTTGACTTTACAGTACGGCGCGGCTATAATACTTTGAAAAATACGTCTGCAAGGAGGCGCTTGTATGAGAGAGGTCAAGACCCCCAAGAAGCCTTTGCTCTACTACTACATTATTGCGATGCTGGTGCTGCTGCTGTTCAACCTGCTGGCTATGCCCTGGCTGACGGAGCACCAGATCCGCGAGGTGGACTACAACACCTTTGTCACCATGACGGAGCAGAAAGAGATCGGGCAGGTGGAGATACAGGAGCAGAGCAACCGCATCCTGTTCACCGACAAGGACAATAAGACCATCTATAAAACGGCCATCGTTCCCGATGACGGGCTGGTGCAGCGTCTGCTGGACGCGGGCATCTCCACCACCGGCGAGGAGGTGGAGCAGACCTCCCTGCTGATGAGCATTCTGGGCTGGGTGCTGCCGCTGATCCTCTTTATCGGCATCGGCCAGCTCATTTCCCGCAATATGATGAAGAAAATGGGCGGAGACGGCAACTCCATGATGTTCGGCATGGGCAAGTCCAATGCCAAGGTCTACGTCCAGTCCTCCGAGGGCATCCGTTTTGCCGATGTGGCCGGTGAGGACGAGGCCAAGGAGAACCTTCAGGAGGTCGTCAACTACCTCCACGACCCCACCAAGTACAAAGAGATCGGCGCATCCATGCCCAAGGGCATCCTGCTGGTGGGCCCTCCGGGCACCGGTAAGACCATGCTGGCCAAGGCCGTGGCCGGTGAGTCCAACGTGCCGTTTTTCTCCATCTCCGGCTCCGAGTTCGTGGAAATGTTTGTGGGCATGGGCGCTTCCAAGGTGCGCGATCTGTTTACCCAGGCCAAGGAGAAGGCCCCCTGCATCGTGTTCATCGATGAGATCGACGCCATCGGCCAGAAGCGCAGCGGCGGCCAGTACGGCGGCAATGACGAGCGGGAGCAGACCCTGAACCAGCTGCTCACCGAGATGGACGGCTTTGAGGGCAACAACGGCGTCATCATTCTGGCGGCCACCAACCGCCCCGAGTCTCTGGACCCCGCGCTGACCCGTCCGGGCCGCTTCGACCGCCGCGTGCCGGTGGAGCTGCCGGATCTGAAGGGCCGCGAGGATATTCTGAAGGTCCACGCCAAGAAGATCAAAATCGCCGAGGATGTGGACTTCAACAAGGTGGCCCGCATGGCCTCCGGCGCTTCCGGTGCAGAGCTGGCCAACATCGTCAATGAGGCCGCCCTCCGCGCCGTCCGTGACGGACGCCGCTTCGCTACCCAGGCGGACCTGGAGGAGAGCATTGAGGTGGTCATCGCCGGCTATCAGAAGAAGAACGCCATCATGACCGACCATGAGAAGAAGGTCGTGTCCTACCATGAGATCGGCCACGCGCTGGTGGCGGCCCTGCAGACCCACTCCGCGCCGGTGCAGAAGATCACCATCGTGCCCCGCACCTCCGGCGCGCTGGGCTACACCATGCAGGTGGAGGAGGGCAACCATTATCTGATGACCAAGGAGGAGATGGAGAACAAGATCGCCACCCTCACCGGCGGCCGTGCCGCCGAGGAGACGGTGTTCGGCTCCATCACCACCGGCGCCTCCAACGACATTGAGCAGGCCACCAAGCTGGCCCGCGCCATGATCACCCGCTACGGCATGAGCGATGATTTCGGCATGGTGGCGCTGGAGACCGTGGCCAACCAGTATCTGGGCGTCGACACGTCCCTGGCCTGCTCCGCCGATACCCAGACGAAGATCGACCAGCAGGTGGTGGCTCTGGTGAAGCAGCAACACGAGAAGGCGCTGAAGATCCTCACCGACAACCGCGGCAAGCTGGACGAGCTGGCCAAGCACCTGTATGAAAAGGAGACCATCACCGGCGAGGAGTTCATGCGCATCCTCAACGCCTGACGGAGGAAGGAGACCCCCATGGCCCGCACCATCGAGATCACCGATTTTGCTGCACCGGAGCTGGATGTTTATGCCCGCGCTACGGAAAACCAGCTGGTAAACCGCGCAGACCCCGCCAACGCGTTGTTTATTGCCGAAAGCCCGCTGGTCATCGGGCGGGCGCTGGACGCGGGCTGTCAGCCGGTGTCGTTCCTCATGGAGCCCCAGCACATTTCCGGCAAGGGCGCGGAAATTCTGGCCCGCTGCGATGCGGACATTCCCGTCTATACCGCGCCGCTGGAGGTACTGACGCAGCTCACCGGCTTCCACCTGACACGCGGCATGCTGTGCGCCATGCGGCGGCCGGCACTGCCCTCCGTGGCGGAGGTCTGCGCCGGAGCGCGGCGCATCGCCGTGCTGGAAAACGTGATGAATCCCACCAATGTGGGGGCCATTTTCCGGTGCGCGGCGGCGCTGGGCATGGACGCGGTGCTGCTGACCCAGCAGGGCAGCGACCCGCTGTACCGGCGGGCGTCCCGCGTCAGCATGGGCAACGTGTTTCTGGTGCCGTGGACGTATCTGCCGGAGGAGGGCGACTGGACGGGGACGCTCCGCGAAATGGGCTTCGTCACGGCAGCCATGGCGCTGCGGCAGGACTCTCTGCGGCTGGACGATCCCCGTTTGCTGGGCGCCGAAAAGCTGGCCGTGGTGCTGGGCACCGAGGGCGATGGGCTGGCGGACGGCACCATCGCGCAGTGCGACTATACGGTGATGATCCCCATGACCCACGGAGTGGACAGTCTGAATGTGGCGGCGGCCAGCGCCGTGGCCTTCTATCAGCTGGGCCTCCAATGCCGCGACAAGTAAAAAAGAGTCCCGCAGCATACGCTGCGGGACTCTTTTTTCCGGATTTTTACAGGCCCAGCGCCGCCTTCAGGGCGTCCACGCGGTCGGTCTTTTCCCAGGACACGCCCAGATCCTCGCGGCCCATGTGGCCGTAGGCCGCCAGCTGGCGGTAGATGGGCTTGCGCAGGTCCAGATCGCGGATGATGGCGGTGGGGCGCAGGTCAAAGACCTTCTCCACAGCGGCCTCCAGCTTGTCGTCGGCAACGACGCCGGTGCCGAAGGTCTCCACCAGCACGCTGACGGGACGGGCCACGCCGATGGCGTAGGCCAGCTGCACCTGGCACTTCCGGGCGAGGCCCGCGGCCACCACGTTCTTGGCCACCCAGCGGGCGGCGTAGGCCGCAGAGCGGTCCACCTTGGTGGGGTCCTTGCCGGAGAAGGCGCCGCCGCCGTGAGGAGCGCTGCCGCCGTAGGTGTCCACAATGATCTTGCGGCCGGTGAGGCCGGTGTCGGCGGCGGGGCCGCCGTTGACGAAGCGGCCGGTGGGGTTGACGTAGATCTTGGTCTCATCGTCCAGCAGGTCGGTGGGAACGGTGGGCTTGATGACCAGCTCGATCATGTCCTTGCGGATCTGCTCCAGAGACACGTCGGGGCTGTGCTGCGTGGACAGGACCACGGTGTCCACGCGGATGGGGGCGCCGTCGTCACCGTACTCCACGGTGATCTGGGTCTTGCCGTCGGGACGCAGGTAGTCCACCAGACCCTGCTTGCGCACGTCGGTCAGGCGCTTGGCCATCTTCTGGGCGATGGAGATCGCCAGAGGCATCAGCTCCGGCGTCTCGTCGCAGGCGTAGCCGAACATCATGCCCTGGTCGCCGGCGCCGTTGTCCAGTTCGCTCTCGCCCCTGGCCTTGGCCTCGTAGCTCTTGTCCACGCCCAGCGCGATGTCGCTGGACTGCTCGTCAATGTTGGTGATAACGGCGCAGGTGTTGCCGTCAAAGCCGTACTGGGAGCGATCGTAGCCGATGTCCAGCACCACCTGACGGGCGATTTTGGGGATATCCACGTAGCAGCTGGTGGTGATCTCGCCCATGATGTGGATCAGGCCGGTGGAGGCGCAGGTCTCGCAGGCCACGCGGCCATTGGGGTCCTGGGCGAAGATGGCATCCAGCACCGCATCGGAGATTTGGTCGCAGATCTTATCGGGATGCCCCTCAGTAACGGATTCAGAAGTAAACAGATGTCTTGCCATGATAATTTCTCCTTTCTTTTGGGAACACGCAATAAAAAAGCGCTCTGTCCGAACCGACAGAGTGCTGAAGCTTTCTTGCCTTCCCTCATCTTTCGATTCGTTCGCCGGATTTGGCACCTTGAAAAAACAGGTTGCCGTGGCTTCATCGGGCCGGTCCCTCCGCCACTCTTGATAAGGTATTCACTTGTACATGTATCATAGCACATTTTTCGCGGTTGTCAATAGATTTCCCGCAAAACCGCAAATTATCCACTTTCCGGAAACTTTTTTATTGTTCAAAAAAATGACATGACTTTTTTCGTCCTATGCGCTACAATAGGCGTTACTTGAATTGATACAGGAGGACGTTCCCCTTGAAAAAGCTCTATGACGGGGTGCAGCGCTTCTGCGCCGCCCACCCCCGCTTTGGTATTCCCAATCTGATGCGCGTCATCGTCATCGGCAACGCGGCGGTGTATATCCTGTCCATGCTGACAATGTACACCAATCCCGCCGCGCTGGACTTTCTCAAGTTCAACCTGAACGGTCTGCTCCACGGCGAGATCTGGCGCATCGTGACATTCATCTTCTATCCCAGCGCCAGCTCCCCGCTGATGCTCATCATCAGCCTGTACTTTTACTACTGGATCGGCTCCACACTGGAGCAGCAGTGGGGCACCGCCAAGTTCAATCTCTACTATTTCAGCGGTATGCTCCTGACGGTGATCGGCGCCATTCTGGCCAGCCTTATCACCGGCAACAGCTTCATCAGCGTGGCGGGCACCACCTACGTGAACCTGTCCATGTTCTTCGCCTTCGCCATGCTGTTTCCCGACACCACGGTGCTGTTCATGTTCTTCCTGCCCGTGAAGATGAAGTGGCTGGCGTATCTGGACGGTGCGCTGTTCGCCTTCGACATCATCCGCGCCATTGGCCAGCACAACTGGGCAGGCGTGGTGCTGCCGGTGGTGGCGCTGCTGAACTTCGCCGTGTTCATCTGGCCGGAGGTACACTATCTGGCCAACCGCACCAGGCAGCAGTACAACCCCAGGACCGTGCAGTTCAAGCAGGCGATAAAGCAGCAGGAGAAGGAAAAGGGCTATCACCACAAGTGCGCCGTGTGCGGCCGCACCGACACCGACTACCCCGATCTGCAGTTCCGCTATTGCAGCAAGTGCGCGGGCTACCACTGCTTCTGTCAGGATCACATCTTCAACCACGTACACTTCACCGAGGAGTGAGTGCAAAGCGCCCTCCGGCCTGTTGGCCGGAGGGCGCTTTTTTGTTTATTCACGCTCCGCCGCGCCGCTGACGATGTGGTAGTAGGCATTGGAGGTCAGTTTATAGGCCAGCGTATACAGCAGGGCGAAGGCCACGTAGCAGACGACGGTGGTGCCGATGAGCAGCGAGGTGTTGCTGAGGTTGAACAGCAGCAGGAGCTTGTGGATGAAGGGGAAGGCGAAGCACAGGTGGACGCCGGACAGGGCCATGGGCAGGAAAAACACGGTGAGCAGCTGGGAGTTGATGCTGCGGCGGATGTCCCGCTTCGTCATGCCCACCTTCTGCATGATGGCGAAGCGGCTCTGGTCCTCGTAGCCCTCGCAGACCTGCTTGTAGTAGATGATGGACACGGCGGCCAGTGAGAACACCACGCTGAGCATGATACCCAGAAAGAACAGGCCGCCGTAGGCGCCGTAGAAGTCGCTGCGGTTGGCCGCCAGAGACTCCACCTCCCAGCCGGTGGTGAGTCCGGTCTCCGCGTTGACGCTGTACAGGGCCAATTGCAGCGCGTCCGTCAGGTTCCGGGGCGTGCCGCCCTCTTCGTAGGAGGCGGAGCCGCTGTGCTGCGCGTCGTCAGGCAGGTCACTGTCGAACTGGTAGTACCAACGAAGCTGGACGGAGAGGTCGCTGTTGGCGGACAGATCCAACAGCAGCCGGGCGGCGCTTTCGAAGTCGGGCACCACCACGTAGAGGGACGGGGTGACATCGGCGGCGGAGGCGCCATTGACGGCGCAGCGGTCCAGCAGGGACTTCACGCGCCATGTGGTATCGCCCACGGTGAACTGCGGGGCCGTGTAGGTCATGCGGTGGCCGTAGACGTAGACCTCGCCGTCCGACAGCGTCAGCTCCGTGCCCGTAAGGGCGTTGTAGTCCGGCAGAGAGATCAGGGTCACGCGGGTCATCTCCGAAGCCAGGCCGCCGCTGTCGCTGGCGCTGGCGCTGCGCAATGCGCCATCCGGCGTCAGTATGCCGTAGAGCCATGCGGCGCGGTAATCCTGCACATTGTCGCGGGAGGAGCCCATGGCGTCCGCGGCGTCCGCCACGGCGGCGCGGAGGATGTCCAGATGCGCTTCGTCCATCTGGTCCAGCCGGTCGCCGAAATAGCACTCCACGCCGATGTCACGGGGGTAGCGCTGGTGCAGGGCGTCCTCCACGCCGTAGTACATGCAGGTGGTGGAGGAGAGCATCACCAGCACCATGGTGGCCAGCACGCAGATGCTGGCAAGACCCGCGCCGTTGCGCTTCATGCGGTAGGCCATGGAGGAGACGGACACGAAGTGGCGGGGCTGATAGTAGTAGCGGGGGTTCTTCTGGAGCATGCGGCACAGGGCCACGGAGCCGACGATGAACAGCAGGTACGTGCCCACGATGACCATGATGACCGCCACGAAGAACCAGGTCAGTGCCTCCAGCGGCTCGCGGATGGACACGGCCAGCCAGTACGCGCCGCCCAGCAGGGCGATGCCCAGCACGGCCAGCGCCCACCTGGCGCGGGGCGGCTTCTCGCCTACGGACTCGCTGCGCAGCAGGGACACGGCGCTGACGCGGTGCAGTTCCCACAGGGAGCGCAGGAAGATCAGGGCGTGGATGGCGGCGAACAGGCCCAGCGTCACGAGCAGCGAGGGGATGCTGACGGTGAAGGTGTAGGCGATCTGAAGATGAAGGAGATTCAGCAGGGCCGCCTCCGCCAGCTTGGACAGCAGGATGCCCAGCGCCAGGCCGATGAGAGTGGTGGCGCCGCAGGAGAGCAGCGTCTCCCACAGCAGGACGCGGGCGATGTTGCCCTTGCCCATACCCAGCACGTTGTATAGGCCAAACTCCCGGCTGCGGCGGCGGATCAGGAACGAATGGGTGTAAAAGAGGAAGATCAGGGCGAAAAAAGCGATGACCATGCTGCCGAGGCTCATGATCAGGGCCGTGCTGCGGCCGCCGGACATCTGAGGCAGCACAGAGGACACCGACAGGCCCATGAGGATGTAGAACACGGCGGTGACGCCGGTGCAGGTCAGCAGGTACGGCAGGTACAGCCGGCGGTTCTGCTTCATGCCCGTCCACGCCAGACGGGGGTAAAATCCGCGGTTCATCGTGCGTCACCGCCTGCCTGCAGCATGGTCAGGGTGTCGGAGATGACCTGATAGAAGCCGGCGTCGCTGCTGTCGCCGCGGTAGACCTGATGGAATACCTCGCCGTCCTTGATGAACAGCACGCGGCCGGCGCGGCTGGCCGCCTTGACGGAGTGGGTGACCATGAGGATGGTCTGGCCCCGGCGGTTCACGTCGCCGAACAGCGTCAGGAGCTCGTCGGTGGCCCGGGAGTCCAGTGCGCCGGTGGGCTCGTCCGCCAGCAGCAGGCGGGGCTGGGTGATAAGTGCGCGGGCCACGGCGGCGCGCTGCTTCTGGCCGCCGGACACCTCGTAGGGGTACTTTTTCAGCAGGTCTGCGATGCCCAGCTGGTCCGCCAGAGGACGCAGGCGGTCACGCATCTCGCTGTACGGGCGGCCCGCCAGCACCAGCGGCAGATAGATGTTGTCCTCCAGCGAGAAGGTATCCAGCAGGTTGAACTCCTGAAACACGAAGCCCAGATGGTCACGGCGGAAGGCGGCGGCATCCGCCTCCTTCACGGCGGACAGGTCACGTCCGTCCAGACGCACCGTGCCGGCGGTGGGGGTATCCAGCGCCGCCAGAATGTTCAGCAGCGTGGTCTTGCCGGAGCCGGATTCGCCCATGATGGCCACATATTCGCCCTGCTCCACCGTGAACTCCACGTTGTGCAGGGCCTCCACGCGGCTGCCGCCGAAGCGGGTGGTATACACCTTGCGCAGACCGCTGACTTCCAGAATCGACATAAAAACGACCTCCTTTTGTTTGCAGGTCACAGTATAGCAGGGGCGGGAAACGGCTGCCATAGCGTTGGCTTACATTTCCCGCCCGTATTCTAACAGAATTGTAAGATTTCAGACGCTCACTCCAGAGGGCCGGTGCGGCGGCTCAGGTCCAGACGCAGCACGGTGCCCTCCCCTGCCGCGGACGATGCGGTGATGGTATGCCCCAGGTCGCGGCAGATGCGGCGGCAGAGGTACAGGCCGATACCGCTGGCCTGCCGGTAGGTGCGGCCGTTGCGGCCGGTGTAGCCGCGGTCGAAGATGCGGGGCAGATCCTCCGCCGTGATGCCGATACCGGTGTCGCGGATGCAGAGGGTGGCAGGGGCCTCCGCGTCGATGGTGATGCTGCCGCCCTCCGGCGTGTATTTCAGGGCGTTGGACAGCACCTGCTCCACCACGAAGCCCAGCCACTTCTCGTCTGTCACCACCGACAGATGCAGCGGCTCATAGTGCAGGGTGAGCTTACGGTCGATGAATTCCCCCGCGAATTTCCGCAGGCTCTGGCGGATGATGCCGTCCAGATCGCAGGCGCGGATCACATAGTCGCTGGTCCCCTCGTCCAGGCGCAGGTACATCAGCACCATGTCCACGTACTGCTCGATGCGCAGCAGCTGGCTCATGAGCCGGCGGGCATTGGGGGTATCGTCCGGCTGGAGGGTCAGGCGCATGGCGGCGATGGGGGTCTTGATCTGATGGACCCAGGCGGTGTAGTAGTCCACCATCTCCCGATAACGGGCGGCGTCGGCCGTCTCCCGCTCCGCTGCGGCGCGGCGCAGGGCGGCGATGGCGGCCATGCAGTCGGCCTCCCCAATGGAGGCGGGTTCCGGCAGGTCCATGAGCTGGGCGTTAGCCGCCGTCCGGAGCTCCGAGAGCTTCCGGTGGCGGCGGAGGGTACGGGTATAGTCCCAGACTGCGGCGGCCAGACACAGCAGCAGGCTCAATAACGCAGGGTAGGCCACTGCCGCCAGCGGCAGGCCATACAGAGCAAAGCTGGCCGCCAGCAGGCCCCAGCTCAGGATGAACAGTAATATCGCCAGACGGTGCTGGCGGAGATATCGTCCGAAAAATTTCATAGGTCTCCTTATGTCAGTCCTGCGCCACCAGATAGCCCACGCCGTGGCGGGTGGTGATGAAATCCTCCAGCCCCGAGGCGGCCAGCTTCCTGCGCAGGCGGTTGACGTTGACCGTCAGGGTATTCTCGTCCACGAAGCTGTCCGTCTCCCACAGGGTCTGCATCAGCTTTTCACGGCTGACCACCTGTCCCGCCCGCTCCATAAGGCACAGCAGGATGCGGTACTCGTTTTTCGTCAGGTCGACGGACGCGCCGCCGTACTCCAGCTTCTGCACGTCCGTGCGCAGGCGGGCCCCGCGGCACACCGGCACCGGCGGCTGCACCGAAAAGTCGTAGGTGCGGCGCAGCAGGGCCTGCACCTTGGCCATCAGCACGTTCCGGTCAAAGGGCTTGGCGATGAAATCGTCGGCGCCCATGTTCATGGCCATGACGATGTTCATATTGTCCGCCGCCGAAGACAGGAAGATGATGGGCACGCGGCTGGTGCGGCGGATCTGGCGGCACCAGTGGTAGCCGTCGAAAAACGGCAGAGAGATGTCCAGCAGAATGAGGTGCGGGCCGTAGGCCGCGGCCTCCTCCGCCACGCGGCGGAAATCCGAGACGCAGCGGGCCTCCAGCGCCCAGGACTCCGCCTGTTCACAGACGGCCTGCGCGATGGCGGCGTCGTCCTCCACGATGAAAATACGGTACATGGCGCTCCCCTCCCCTGCTTCTTCGCTGCCAGTTTATTATACCCGACAGGAGGGCCGGTGGCAAGCCGCCGGAGCTTACGACTTTTTTAATTTTTGGGGTTGACAGCAAACTGTGTTATTCGTATAATACAGTTGAAGACCGTATTACACAGCTAATACAGTTTCGCAGAAAGGAGGCGAGGCGTGTGATCTCATTTCAGGACTTCCGACAGACGGACGACACCCCCATCTATCTCCAGATCGTCCGATACATCCAGCAGGGGCTGGCGGCAGGCGCCATACAGGACGGCGACGAGCTGCCGTCGCGGCGGGGGGGGTCGGCGCTGCTGGCAGTGAATCCCAACACCGTGCAGAAGGCTTTCAAGCTGCTGGAGGACGAGGGGCTGGCCACGTCCCGTGCCGGAGCCAAGAGCTGTATCCAGGCGTCGCCGCAGCAGATCGAAGCCCTGCGGCAGGCGATGCTGGAGACGGAGATGCAGGCCATGGTGGACGCGGCACGGCGCATGGGGCTGAGCCGTGAGGAGGCCCACCGCCTGCTGGACGCACTGTATGACAAGGAGGGAGCAGAGGTATGAGAAAGCATTTATCCGTACTGGGGCTGGCGGCCCGAGGCGCGGTGGGCCGCATACTGCTCATCACGGTGCTGACGGCGGCGCTGGCAGGCGCGCTGCTGTATCTGGTGCCGGCGCAGACGCCCAGCCAGTCCACGATATATCCCAACGGGGAGGTCGTGGAGACATATACTCCCAGCGACTACTGTTATCTGCCATCCCGCACCGGCGCCACGGTGGTGTGCGCCGTGGGACTGGCGGGTGTGATGGCGGTGCTGAGTCTCAACGGCTGCGGCTACGGGACAAAGACGGATCTGACCATGCGGCGGCTGCGCATCGGCGAGGGCGCGGCCAACCTGTGGTGGATGGCGCTGAACGCCGTGTGCCTGCTGTTCTACTGGGCGGTGATGGCGGCGGTGACGGTGCTGGTATTGCAGCTGCGCATCCGGAACATCGTACCGGACAACGCATTATACACGCCTGGGCGGCAGACGCTGCTGCTGGCGGTGTATGCCAGCAGCTTCCTGCACCATCTGATGCCCGTGCGGGACACGCTGGTGTGGGCGGAGGACGGACTGCTGCTGGCGCTGTGCGCCGCGGCGGCGGCGCGGTTCTCCCAGGCTCAGCGCCAGGGGAAATTCAGCATCGCGCCTATTGCGGCGCTGGCACTGACCATCGGCGGCTTCTTCCCGCGGATGGGAGCTGCCTCCACATTCATATGGGCTTTTGTGGCCGCAGCGGGCGCGGGACTCTGCGTGGTGCTGCTGCAGAAAGGAGAGACGGAGGATGCCGAAAAACAGGACTTCCGCGTGCGGCAGGATGCTTGAGCACGTCCTGCCCCCCAACGTACCGGCGGACACCATGCAGGGCATCATCGTCGGCAGTCTGGCCATCGGCGCACTGACGGCTGCCATCGACTTCACCGTGCATTACGCCGCGACCTACCGCGGCATGTTCTACTGGGACGGACGGCTGATGGACACGGCGCTGATGGGCCCCTTCCCCGCCTATGCGGAGCCGGTGGTCATCGTGTTCGGCGTGGTGGTGCTGCTGGCGCTGCTGTCCGCCGTGATGCTGTACAGCTCCTATTATCTGGGCGGGCGCAGCATCTACCTGATGCGCCGTCTGCCCGATGGGCGGCAGACCCTGCGGCGGCAGGTGTGGACAGTGCCGCTGGTCTGGGCGGTGTGCGCCGTGGCCGCGGCGGCGGTGGTGCTGGGGCTGTGCTATCTGGCGTGGCGGTTCATCACGCCGGAGCAGTGTATTCCCACGGCGGAGAATATCCAGCGGGTCATGAACGCCATTGCCGCGTCGCCCTATGCGCACTACTACGGTTAAGGAGGGATCACATATGCTTGAGATCAGCCATATCAGCAAGAAATACGGTTCCAAGGAGGCGCTGCACGATGTATCCCTGACGCTGCCACAGGGGCAGATCGTGGGGCTGTTCGGGGAGAACGGCGCGGGCAAGACCACGCTGATGAAGTGCGTGCTGGGTCTTGTGCGGCACGAGGGCACCGTGACGCTGGACGGCGAGGCCATCGACCGCACCAACATCGACCGGCTCAGCTTTGCCACCTGCGAGCACTCGTTTTTCCCCGGGCTGACGGCGGCGGCCCATCGGGACTTCTACGCCGCCCACTTCCCCCGCTTCAACGACAAGCGGTTCCATGGGCTGATGGAGTTTTTCTCCCTACCCATGGACAAGAAGCTGCGCAGCTTCTCCGCCGGTATGCAGAACCAGTTCGAGGTCATCATGGCGCTGTCGCAGGGGGCGGACTACATCCTGATGGATGAGCCCTTCGCCGGAAACGACATCTTCAACCGCGAGGACTTCTACAAGGTGCTGCTGGGTATCCTGACGGAGCGGGAGACGGTGCTTTTGAGCACCCACCTCATCGAGGAGGTGAAAGACTGCATCTCCCGGGCCGTACTCATCCGCGAGGGCGGCATCGTGGGGGACTGCTCCGCCGAGGAGCTGGAGGAGTCCGGCAGAGACCTGATGGGCTATATCAAGGAGACATATCACTACCGGCCGGAGCGTGTCAGTCAGGCGCTGGATGCCCTGACGGACGGAGAGGAGGGCGAGGACACATGAAACAGAGCCTTGCGGCTGTGGCGGCCATGCTGGTGCTGGCGGCGGCGGTACTGACGGCGGCCAATACGGCGCTGGACGCCACCGCCGTGCCGATGCCCTACACCGCCGTCCTCTCCCACGGCGACGCCGCAGCGGCGGAGGGCCTGCGCTTCCGCACCGCCGCGCGGTTCGGCAGCTGCCTGCGGTGGGACACGGTGTACGACGTGGGGGCCAATACGTGGGAGTCGGAGGAGTCCTTTGCCATGCGGGTCTACAACAACGCCTACACCCAGTATGACGATGTAACGGATCGTCCATCGTGGGAGAGCTTCAACACGCGGTACATCAATGCGGCGATCCGGCGGGACGATGCGCTGGGTGCGCACCTGCGGCAGGCCGCGGAGGCCCGAAATCGTGGGAACGGCTACGAAAGCAGCTACACCGAGCGGGTAATGCTGCGGGAGTACTATGAGGCGTATCCCCTGTACCTGGCGTCCGATGCGCACAGCGTGGGGCAGCTGTTTGACGACTACAGCGACTACGATGAGCTGACGTTCCCCATGTTCGACAGGCTGCGCATCCCGGTGGGGGATGCGGACTGGATGGAGCCCAGCGTTGTTACCGGCTCCTCCGGAATGATGTATCTCACGGGCGACACGCGGCTGCGCACGCAAAACCGGTTCACGCCGCTGTCGCTGGGGTGCGAGAGCGGTACGCTGGTGACGGTGGGCTTTTCCCCCGACGCGGAACCCCAGGCGGAATGGGCGCCGGAGGGCTTCGGGCTGTGGTACATCCCGTTCATCAAGGAGAGCGGCACCAGCCGGGCCGGAGGCGGCTACACCTACACGCGGGTGGATGCGGACAATGCGCAGCTGGTGTGTGAGCTGGACATCGCCGCGCAGCGGGTGGTGGGCTTGCAGTACAGCGGCGACCGGTCAGAGGTGCTGCTGACCACCGCTGAGGACGGTCAGTACGTGCTGCGCATTCTGGACGCGGCGGACTTCCGCTGCAAGCAGATCGTCCCGCTGGTGGAGGTGGGTGAGCTGCTGCACTGGGAGGGCACCGTCGGCACCGGGGCCGGTTTTGCCTATCAGGAGAGCCGGTCGGACTACCCCACCGTGACCTATCACAGTGAGGACGACCTGCTGGTGGCCGCTGCGGGCAAGACGCTGGTGGTGCTGCTGCCGGAGGGCGGCGGCTGGGCCGTGGAGTTCACCACGCCGCTGCTGTGGCCCACATGGCAGGAGGACGGCACGCTGGACTGGGGCGCGGCCATGCTGACGGACGCTGCGGACGCGTGGTACTACGGCAGCTCCACCATCGATCTGACGGACGAGGTGGACCGCATGCCCATGTGCTGGCAGGACGGGAAGCTGGCGCTGGCCGCCAACGACTACAGCGGCGAGCAGACGCTGGTGGAGGTCTACGACCGGACGGGGCTGCGGTACGGTGCGCTGCTGGACGCGGGGCTAAGTGCGCAGGAGCGCTCCAGCTTCGGCTTCAGCGCGGCGCGGGAGTATCCCGAGCTGGTATGGGAATAAACAAAAAAAGCAGCCCTCCGGCACTTCTGAAGTGTCGGAGGGCTGCTTTTTCTGCTGATTTTGGGGCGTTATTCCACGGTGACGCTTTTGGCCAGATTGCGGGGCTTGTCGATGTCGCAGCCACGGGCCAGGGCGATGTAGTAGGCCAGCAGCTGCAGGGGCACCACGCCCAGCTGGGGCAGGAGCATGGTCTCCGTCTCCGGCACGGTAAGGACGCGGGCCACGCGGCTGCGCATCCGCTCCGCGCCGGTCTCGGTGGTCAGGGCCAGCACCCGGGCGCCCCGGGCCTGCACCTCCACCACGTTGCTCATGGCCTTGTCGAACAGGGGCATATACGTGGCGGCGGCGATCACCGGCGTGCCCTCCTCAATAAGGGAGATAGTACCGTGCTTCAGCTCGCCGGAGGCGTAGGCCTCGGAGTGGATATACGAAATTTCCTTCAGTTTCAGGCTGCCCTCCAGCGACAGGGCGTAGTCCAGATTGCGGCCGATGAAGAAGATCTGCTCATGGCCCGCCAGCTCCCGAGCCGCGGCCTGTATCTCCGCGGTGTCGGAGAGGATATGGGCCATCTGGGCGGGCAGGGCCTCGATGCCCTGCACCATAGCGGTGTAGGTGTCGAAGTCCACGGTGCCTAAAATATCGCCGAAGTACAGGCCCAGCAGGTTCAGCACCACCATCTGGGTGCTGTACGCCTTGGTGGTGGCCACGGCGATCTCCGGCCCCGCCCAGGTATACAGCACGTCGTGGGACTCCCGGGCGATGGAGGAGCCCACCACGTTGACGATGGACAAAATGCGGGCGCCGCGCTTTTTGGCCTCCCGCAGGGCGGCCATGGAGTCCAGCGTCTCGCCGGACTGGCTGATGACGATGACCAGGTCGCCCTTGCCCACGATGGGGTCGCTGTAACGGAACTCGGAGGCCAGGCTCACCTCCACAGGGCGGCGGAGCAGGCGCTCCAGCACGTACTTGCCCACCATGCCCACGTGGTAGCTGGAGCCGCAGGCCACGATGCACACGCGGCCCAGCTCCCGTATCTCACGATCCGTCATGGTCAGGTCGCTGAGCACCACGCGGCCGTCCCGGATGCGGCCGGTGATGGCGCGGGCGATGGCGTCGGGCTGCTCGTAGATCTCCTTGAGCATGAAGTGGTCGTAGCCGCCTTTTTCCGCAGCGTCCACATCCCAGTCGATGTGGTGATGCTCCTTTTCGATGGGGCGGCGGCGCTCGTCATAGATGCGGATGCCGCCGCCTGTGACGATGGCCAGCTCGCCGTCATCCATGTACACGATATCCCGTGTGTGGCGCAGCAGCGCCGTCACGTCGGAGGCGATGAAGTTCTCTCCGTCGCCGTAGCCCAGCAGCAGCGGCGCGTCCTTGCGGGCGGCAATGAGCCGGTCCGGCGCCTCGGCGCAGACGATACCCAGCGCGTAAGCGCCCTCCACGGCGGAGAGCATGCTGTTCACTGCCTCGAACACGTCGCGGCTGGCGGCGTAATAGTAGTCCAGCAGCTGGGCCACCACCTCCGTGTCCGTCTCGGAGCGGAAGGTGTAGCCCTTGGCGGTGAGCTGGGCGCGGAGCAGGGCGTAGTTCTCGATGATGCCGTTGTGGACAACGGCGAACAGGCCGCTCTGGCTGACCTGGGGATGGGCGTTGATGTCGTTGGGCTCGCCATGGGTGGCCCAGCGGGTATGGCCCACGCCCAGCGTACCGGTGAGGGTGCGGCCCTCCTCCGTCAAATCGGCCAGCGCCTGCAGGCGGCCTCTGGTCTTGCAGACCTGCAAGCCCTCGGGGCCGCAGACAGCCATGCCCGCCGAGTCGTAGCCGCGGTACTCCAGACGGCGCAGGCCGTCCAGCAGGATGGGGGCGGCTTCCTGCGTGCCCACGTATCCCACGATTCCACACATATTTGATTTTCCTCCTGAAAGATATGATCTCTGTCGGAAGAACAAACGCGCAGACCATTTGTGTCTTCGCATCCGGTCACAGCCCCTCTGTTTTGCGGTCGCCCGCATATTTATGAGCTGTGTGCGCATCCGGACGATGCGGAGGAGCATCCGCCGAATTTTCGATCACTCCCCACCTCGTTATCCCACGGCGGCGGAAAAGAAAAATATCCGCCGGCCTGCCGGCGAGAGATTTTTCGTCAAGACAAGGCGCAAAAGCGCAGGAATACTTTCTGTATTTCCAGCTTTTGCAACGATGTATTGGCGGAAAATATCCGCCGGCGCGTGGGAGCATGGCGCTTGTGTCGGAACCTGTGTCCGAATCCTCCCTTCACATTCTGCGTATCTATGCAAACGCTGCGGGCGGCATATTTCCGGCCCGCAGGGGCATACTGAGAGAAATACCCTATAGAAAGGGCGTGTATCGCTTGGCAACTGCGTTTTTCCGCACCATCATCCTGTACCTGCTGCTGATCGCGGGTCTGCGGCTCAGCGGCAAGCGGCAGATCGGTGAACTGGAGCCCATCGAGCTGGTGCTGACGCTGCTGATCTCCGATCTGGCGTCGGTACCCATGCAGGACTTCGGGCTGCCGCTGCTCAACGGCGTGGTGCCCATTCTGGCACTGATCGCGCTGTCCACCCTGTTCAGCTGCGCCAGCCTGCGGAACGTGCGGTTCAGGTCGCTGGTATGCGGCGAGCCGGCGCTGGTCATCAGGGATGGCCGCATCCGGCAGGAGGTGATGCACCACAACCGCCTGACGCTGGACGAGCTGATGGAGGAGCTGCGGGGGCAGGGCGTGCTGGACATCAACACCGTGAAGTACGCGGTGCTGGAGACCAGCGGACACCTGTCGGTGCTGCTGCGGGCCGACCGGCAGCCGCTGACGGCGCAGCAGATGGCGGCTGCCGTGGAGGATGACGTGCTGCTGCCCACGGTGGTCATCAACGACGGCCGCGTCATGGCGGAAAACCTGCGGCAGACCGGCCGGGATGAGAACTGGCTGCGGCAGCAATTGCAGAAGCGGAAAATAAAGCATCCCCGGGACGTGTTCCTCCTGTCCGTGGACGAGGGCGGCAACGTGGTATGCCAGCTGAAGGAGGACGCACGATGAAAGCCATACGCATCCCTGTTTTCGTGCTGGCGGTGCTGCTGGCGTTCTCCGTGTGCAACGCCGTACACCTCACCCGCCGGTGCGCGCTGTGGCAGGCGGAGCTGACGGAGGCTGACCGCGCGGCGGCCATGGGCGACACGGAGGCCGCCGGTGCGGCGCTGGCGCGGCTGGAGGCCCTGTGGCAGGCCGATCAGGCGTATCTGCACATCGTGGTGTCCCACGAGGACATCCACGACGCGGAGGCGCTTTTGCAGCGGGCCGCGCTGCTGTGCGGCACAGGGAACGACGAGCTGCGCCCCGCGCTGGCGGAGCTGCGGGCCGCCATGAGCATGGTGGCGGAGACACAGCAGATCAGCGCGAAGAATATCCTGTGACTTACTTCTCGCTGAGGAGCTTATTCAGCTCGCTCATGAAGGTGTTGATGTCCTTGAACTGGCGGTAGACGGAGGCGAAGCGGACGTAGGCCACCTCGTCGGCCTTCTTCAGCTTCTCCATGACCTTCTCGCCGATGACCTCGGTGCTGACCTCGCGCTCCAGCGCGTTCTGCAGCTCCTGCTCGATCTCCAGTGCCATGCGCTCCATGTCCGCCACGGGGACGGGGCGCTTTTCGCAGGAGCGCTGGATACCCCGCAGCACCTTGCTGCGGTCGAAGCTCTGGCGGGAGCCGTCCTTCTTGATGACCACCATGGGCAGGCTCTCCACCGTCTCGTAGGTGGTGAAGCGCTTCTCGCAGGCCAGGCACTCCCTGCGGCGGCGGATGCTGCTGCTCTCGTCAGCGGGGCGGGAGTCCACGACCTTGCTCTCTTTGTATCCGCAATAGGGACATCTCATATGTTGACCCTCCTGATCTTGCGGCAAAATACCGCTGGATGGCAACAGTATAGCATAAATCTACCGGATTTGGTAGAGGGCGGCGCGATTTTTTTACAGGCGCTTATCGCGGCGGCAGCTGCGGCGTCCAGCCGCCGGAAAAGGTGTAGAGGACGGTGCGGCGGCCCTCCCGGTGTGTCACGGCGGCGAAGCAGAACAGCTCCGTCAGCGGGAAGGGGGCCTCCGGCGGCCAGGGTGCGGCAAGCCGCGTGCTGCCGCCCTCCCGATGCAGCAGCGCACCGGCGGGAACAGGCCAGGGGAAGCCGTCCGATGGGGTGAGAGGACGCCAGGGGGCGGTCTGCACCGGCTGGGCGGTGCAGCGCGTGACCGCGCCCAGCGGCGCGGTCATGGCGGCGGAGTAGCGGCGGTGGAGGCGGCCGTCCTCCGTGACGCCCAGCAGCAGCTGCCCGCCGACGCCGCAGGCGTACAGGCGGTACAATCCGGCGGGCAGGCCGGTGCAGGCAGCGCGGAAGGACGTGTCCGTTCCCGCGGGCTCCACATACAGCGTGCCCACGCGGCGGCCATCCAGACAGACAGGCACCTCCACGGTCCTCGCCCCCTTCCCTACGAAAAACAGGTCTGTGCCATGGTATGCACAGACCTGTTCTGCTTATGCGTTTTTCCCGTGCGGGACGGCTACACCAGGTGGCTGCCGGTAAGGCCGAAGCTGACGGCGATAGCGGCATCCACCTGCTCCATCACCGCGCCGTCCACGCGGCCCATCCTCTCCCGCAGGCGGCGCTTATCCAGCGTGCGGATCTGCTCCAGCAGGATCACGGAATCCTTGGGCAGGCCGCTGCCCTGCGCCGCCAGGGCGATATGAGTCGGCAGCTTGGCCTTCCCCATCTGGGAGGTGATGGCCGCCGCGATGACCGTAGGGCTGTGGCGGTTGCCGGTGTCGTTCTGCACGATCAGCACCGGACGCACGCCCCCCTGCTCGCTGCCCACCACGGGGCTGAGATCGGCGTAGTATATGTCGCCGCGTCTGACATTCGTATCCACAAAGTTCACACTCCGCCGCAAGAAGTACCGGAGGGATATGTCCTCAGGTCACTTCCATTGTCCCACGCAGCCGCGGAATTTATACCCTTTGCAGTTCAGTAAATTCCGGTTTTGTTCCGCCCGATGTATCCTATGCGCCGCCGCCCTCCGCCGTGTCAGGCGGTGCGGTGGTACATTCAAAGCTCAGCAGCCGGACAGTCAGAACCATCTGGCCGTCCTGAGAAAACTCGGCATAGCGGGGAAACAGGCCGGACTCGTCCAGCCAGACGGCGCACAGCACCTTGCCGCCGGAGGCGCCGGTGGTATCCAGCGTCAGACGCAGGCAGGGGGCCTCCTCCAGCGTCTCGGCGCCCTGCTCCAGCACGTAGCCGTTCGCCAGCGCCCGCAGCAGGTAGGGCAGGCAGTTGGCGGGGCAGATGTCCGAGGACGCGCCTACCGGCAATTGCAGGCCCTCGCAGGCCAGGGTCAGGTCCTCCCCCGAGGCCACGGCGGTGAGCCCCGCCAGCTCGTGGGGCTGGGTGACGGTGGTGACGGCGTCTCCCGCCGCATCGTAGCTGCACAGCAGGGTGAAGGTGCGGCTGTCGGTGTCCGTATGGCTGGTGACCTCCGCCTCCAGGCGGGCGGTCCGAACGGTGCGGTACTGGTCCTGTACGGCGTTCCCCGCAGCCGCGCCGCCGCAGCCGCACAGCGCCGCGCACAGCAGCAGCGGCAATATGATCTTTTTCACGGTATCCCTCCTTTTTGGGAAGGCTTTCCGCTACTCCACCTCTTTCAGCGCGTAAGGCAGTTTCTCTAACAGGTCGCTGGGGGTCATGCCCCGCCGTCCCTTGTCCGCCGCAGCCAGATCGCCGGCCCTGCCGTGGAGCCATACGGCGCAGCAGCAGGCGGCAAACGGCTCCATGCCCTGGGCCAGCAGGCCGGCGGCGAGTCCGGTGAGGATGTCGCCGCTGCCGCCCTTGGCCATGCCGTCGTTACCGGTGGTGTTCACCGCCAGACGGCCGTCCGGCGCGGCCACCACCGTGCCGCGGCCCTTCAGCACCAGATAGACGCCGCGGCGGGCCGCATAGGCCGCCGCCCCGCTCTCCCGTCCGCGGCTGAGGTCGCCGCCGGCACGGAAAAACTCCCCCTCGTGGGGCGTCATCACCGTCACCTGACCGCGGCGGAGGGACAACTCATCTATATGCCGCTCCAGCGCGTTTATGCCATCGGCATCCAGCACCAGCGGCTTGTCCAGCGTCAGCAGGCGGCGCACCAGCGCATCGCTCTCCTCGCCGCGTCCCATGCCGCAGCCCATAGCCACGGCATCGCACCCGGCGGCGCGGCGGCGGATGTCCTCCTCCGCCGCCAGAGAGAGCCTGCCCTCCAGCGCGGGCAGCGGGTGGGGCATGGCCTCGTCGGACTTCACCGCCGCCACCTGCCAGATGTCGGCGGGGACGCCCAGAAACACCAGCCCGCAGCCGCTTCGGACGGCGGCGCGGGAGCAGAACACCGGCGCGCCGGTGTAGCCCACGCTGCCCCCCAGCACGTACACCTTGCCGAAATCCCCCTTGTGGCCCGCAGGGTCGCGGGGCGGCAGGGCGGCCTTTACATAGTCAAAGTCGATGGTCAGCATGCATATTGCTCCTCCCAGCGTTTTTTGTTCAGTATAGCATGACTGTCAACGGCAGGAAAGCGGTATTCTGTGAAAAAAGTGCTTGCAAGTTTCGGTACGATATGGTATCGTAAGCACCAGCAAATGCGATGAACGGGAAGATCCGCGGCGTAGGCGTCCCCAAGAGAGGGCCGGCCACCGGCTGCAAGCCGGCCTGAGACGTGCTGAGGTGTTCGCCCGGGAGCTGCCGCGAGGAAATGCGCGGACGGGTCATCCTCCGTTAACAGGAAACGAGTGCGCGGGCTGCGGCCCGCGAAGCTGGGTGGTACCACGGAAGCATTGCCTTTCGTCCCATGTCATGTGGGATGAAAGGTATTTTTTTATCCCAAAAACGAAACTCTCAAAAGGAGGACTCACACCATATGAAGGAAAAACTGGAAAAGCTGCTGGCCGAGGGGCGCGCCAGGATCGAGGGCGTCCGCAGCGAGCCGGAGCTGCAGGAGGTCAAGGCGCTGCTGCTGGGCAAGCAGGGCAGCCTGACGGAGCTGCTGAAGGAGCTGCCCAAGCTGGACGTGTCCCTGCGTCCGGAGATGGGCAAGGCTGTGAACCAGGCCAAGGGCCAGCTGACGGAGCTGCTGGAGCAGCGCCGGAACGAGCTGAAGATGAAGGCGTCGGAGGTCTCCCCCGACTTCGACATCTCCGTGCCCGGGACGCTGCCCCTCAGCGGCGGGCTGCACCCCATCACCCAGATGTGCTACGACCTGAACGACGCCTTCCGCTCCATGGGCTTCGAGATCTATGAGGAGGATGACATCACCAGCGAGCTGTACGGCTTCGACAACCTGAACTTCCCCCCCAACCATCCCGCCCGCGAGAGCATGGACACCTACTGGCTGGAGGGTCACGACAAGGGGGAATGCTGGGACAAGCTGTGCCTGCGGCCCCATCTGACCGGCGGCTCCGTCCGCTACATGCAGACCCACAAGCCCCCCTACCGCTTTGTGTATCCCGGCAAGGTGTACCGCAATGAGACCACCGACGCCCGCCACGAGCGTGCCTTCTTCCAGTACGAGGCGCTGATCGTGGACAAGGACTTCACCTTCGCCTCCGGCAAGGTGATGATCAAGAGCATCCTCAGCAAGGTGTTCGGCCGCGATGTTCCGGTGAGGATGCGGGCCGGCTTCTTCCCCTTCGTGGAGCCGGGCTTTGAGATCGACATGGGCTGCCTGGTCTGCGGCGGCAAGGGCTGCAGCGTGTGCAAGCACGTGGGCTGGATCGAGGTCATGCCCGGCGGTACGCCCCACCCCAACGTCCTGAAGGCCGCAGGGCTGGACCCCGACGAGTACACCGGCTTCTATGTCAACATCGGTCTGGACCGACTGGTCATGATGCGCTACGGCGTGGACGACGTCCGCCTGTTCCACAGCGCCGACCTGCGGTTCCTTGAGCAATTCCATTGATAAGGGAGGGCTGCTGAAATGAAAGTATCACTGAATTGGATCCGGGACTATGTCCAGCTCCCGGAGGATATGGATCTGAAGCGTCTGGCCTATGACCTGACCATGTCCACCGTGGAGGTGGAGGACGCCACCGATCTGGGCGCGTCGTTCCACGACATGGTGGTGGGCGAGATCAGAGAGGTCCTGCCCCATCCCAACGCCGACAAGCTGCGCATCTGCCGCACCGACATCGGCGGCGGCACCGTCAAGGAGATCGTCTGCGGCGGCACCAACCTCCGCGACGGCATGAAAGTGGCCGTGGCGCTGCCCGGCTCCGTCTGCCGCTGGCACGGCGAGGGCGAGCCCGTGGAGATCCACGAGAGCAAGCTCCGCGGCGTGGCGAGCTACGGCATGATCTGCGGCGCGGTGGAGATCGGTCTGGCCGACCTGTTCCCCGCGGAGGGAGAGGCCGTCATCCTCGATCTCAGCGACTTCGACGCCCCCGCCGGCACACCGCTGGCGGACGCGCTGGATCTCAACGACATCATTCTGGAGATCGACAATAAATCCATGACCAACCGCCCCGACCTGTGGGGCCACTACGGCATCGCCCGGGAGCTGGCGGCGCTGTACCATCTGCCCATGAAAACGTTCCCCCACTTCGACCGGAACGTAGAGAATACCGCGGGCTTCCGCGTCACCGTGGAGGATACGGAGCGCTGCCCGCGCATGACCGGCACGCAGATTGAAAACGTCTGCGTCAAGCCCGCTCCCTACTGGATGCAGGTGCGGATCTGGAAAACCGGCATGCGCCCTATCAACGCGCTGGTGGATATCACCAACTATGTGATGCTGGCCACCGGCCAGCCCTCCCACGCCTATGATTCTGATCACATCGCCGGGCACATCATCGTTCGCCGCGCCAAAGCGGGCGAGACGCTGACGCTGCTCAACGGCAAGGAGCTGCCCCTCAGCACCGACGATCTGACCATCGCCGACGATGCGGGCATCGTGGGTCTGGCGGGCGTCATGGGCGGCGTCAAGGACTCCATCCTCCCCACCACCAGCAAGGTCATTCTGGAGATCGCCAACTTCCAGGCCGCCGGTATCCGCCGCACCGCCCTGCGGTACGACAACCGTACCGAGGCCTCCGCCCGCTACGAAAAGGCCATCGATCCCGAGCGCTGCGATCAGGCCTTCGATCTGTCCATGCAGCTGTTCCGGGAGCTGTATCCCGAGATGCAGGTAACGGGGCTGGCGGACCAGTACCCCGTGCCGCTGAAGAAGGCGGAGATCGACGTGGCCCTCAGCTGGCTGGAGCGCCGTCTGGGCAAGGTGCTGACGCCGGACGACGTGGCCGCGAAGCTGGAGCCGCTGGGCTTCCAGCTGTCCTTCGACGGCGACAACATGCACGTGGTGGTGCCCACGTGGCGCTCCACCGGTGATGTCAGCATCAAGGCGGACATCATGGAGGAAGTGGCCCGCATGTACGGCTACGAGAACTTCGAGGCCGAGCCTATCACCACCTCCTTCGACGGTGCCATCAACCAGCTGGACAAGGATCTGGAGCGGCATATCAAGGAATATCTGGCCGTCCGCTGCGGCATGCAGGAGATCTTCAGCTATCCCTGGATGGAGGAGAGCTATGTCAACGCCATCCTCCAGAGCACCGACGGCATCCTGGCCCTGTCCACACCGCCGTCCCCCGCGGAGCGCTTCATCCGCGCCTCCCTGCTGCCCAACCTGTGCAGGGCGGTGGCCAAGAACGAGCGCTACTACGGCGATTTCGCCATCTTCGAGACGGCACAGGTGTTCCGCGATGAGAACTACACCGCGCCCTACGATGAGCGCGAGAAGCTGCCCTCCCAGCGCAAGAACGTGGCGGGCGCCTTCGTGTCTGCCGGCAAAGATGTGACGGGCCTGTTCCGCCGTGCCAAGGGCGTGGTGGAGATGATGCCCCGCTACACCCACATGGAGCCGTACAGCTTCCGCCAGGTTTCCAAGCCTGTGTGGGCCGACGAGGTGGTGTGGCTGAACATCTATCTGGGCGAGGAGTACATCGGCGATCTGGCCCTGCTGAGCAAGCGGGTGTCCATGGCGTGCGGCATCAAGAACGTCAACGTCATGCTGTTCCAGTTGGATCAGGATGCGCTGATCCCCCTGCGCTCCCGCACCAACAGCTTCCGCCATCTGGCGGAGTATCCCATGACCGACTACGATATCTCCCTGCTGCTGGACGGTCAGGTGAAGTGGGCGGATGTGGCCCAGACCATCGGCGGCATCAAGAACCCCCTGCTCCACGGCGCAGCCTTCGTGGACGAGTACCGAGGCAAGCAGGTGCCGGAGGGCAAGAAGTCCCTGACGGCACGGCTGACCATCGGCTCCGCGGAGAAGACCCTGACCTCCGCCGAGATCGAGGAGGTGGCCAACAGCGTGCTGAAGAAGCTGGCCAAACGCTTCGGCGCGGAGCTGCGCTCCCGCTGACGCGGCGGCACTTTTTCCCAGACAGCACGTTTTCCCTCTTTACAGGAACGGGGAAATGGCGTATACTTTAAGGGATATTATAGAGGGGCGGTGTCGATATGGACGATTACACCAGGAAGTTCAACGCGGCTGAGGATAAAGACCAGCAGGTGCATTACATTCTCACCACCGTCTATGAGTCCCTGAAGGAGAAGGGCTACGACCCCATCAACCAGATCGTGGGCTATATCCTGTCGGAGGACCCCACCTACATCACCAACCACAACTCCGCCCGCACGCTGATCTGCAAGATCGATCGGGACGAGCTGCTGCAGGTGCTGGTCAAGAGCTATCTGGAGCTGTAAAACAACCGGAAAAATGCCGCGCGCTCAGGCCGCGCGGCATTTTTTTCGCGTTTTCTCCCGATTTCGGCGCAGCTTTCCGAATTTTTCCTGCCTGTGCGCGTTGACAGCAGGAGTCAGATGTGTTACAATTTGGTTACAAAGATTGCAACGGAGGTATTCCCATGGCAGAAGTGAAAAAAGGCGAAGGCCTTGTTTATAAAAATCATCCCCTGCGCCGCGTGGACAATCTCATCTACTACGGCAGCATGGCCGACAAGTATGTCGTGATGCTCCAGATCCTGGACACCAAGAAGGAACAGGACATGAACGTAGCTACCCGCGTGTCCGTGCAGCTGCAGCTCACCGACCCCGACCTGCGCTCCCGCGATCGCGTGGTGAAGAAGTCCGAGAAGGACAGTCTCTACGCCGCCATGGATGTGGGCAGCATCTGGCTGGAGCGGGCGCTGTCCGGAAAGCTGTGAGCCTATGAAGCGGGTTCTGATCGCGGCACTGGCCGCTGTACTGACGGTGTCGGCCTTCACCGGCGCCGCCGTCCTCACCGGACGATTCAAGAATTCCGTGGTGCCTGTGGCCCACGCCATCCCCATGAGCACCACCATCTCCCTGCCCTCCGCCTCCGCCAAGCTGGAGAGTGCGCAAGGTCCGGCTCTGACCTCCGGTGCGGCGCTGTGCGCCGCCGTGACGCCGGCCACGCCTGACGCTGTGGAGGCCGCCATCGCCACCACCGAGCGCAAGGCCGCCGAGGAGCAGGCCAAGGCGGAGGCAGAAGCCAAGGCCAAAGCAGAGGCTGCCGCCAAGGCCAAGGCCGCCCAGCTGACGGCGCTGAAAACCTCCGGCAAGACGCTGGGCAGCGGCGTCATCAACGCTGCGGATGTGCGGCTGCGCAGTGAGAGCAGCACGTCCAGCTCTATTCTGGCCACCCTGTCCAAGGGCACCGCTGTCACGGTACTGGCCCAGAGCGATGGCTGGTACGCCGTGTCCTGCAACGACACCACCGGCTATGTGGCACAGCAGTATGTGACGATGGGCGATTCCCTGCCCGCGGATACCACCACGGACGATGGCGCAGCTGATGACAACAGTGCCAACGACAGCACGGCTGACGATTCCAGCAGCGTACCGTCCAGCGGCTCCGGCAGCTCCGCTGTCAGCATCGCCTATCAGTATCTGGGCGTGCCCTATGTGTACGGCGGCGCGTCCCCCAGCGGCTTCGACTGCTCCGGCTTTACCATGTATGTGTACAGTCAGCTGGGCATCTCCCTGCCCCACGGCGCTACGCCGCAGCTGAACTACGGCACCTCCGTGAGCCGCAGCGACCTGCAGCCGGGCGATCTGGTGTTCTTCTCCGACTACGGCTACGCCGCGTCCCACGTGGGTATCTATGTGGGCGATGGGCAGTTTATCCACGCGTCCTCCTCCAGCAGCAACGGTTACTGCGTGTGCGTGTCGTCCCTGACCAGCGGTTACTACGACAGCCACTACGCCGGTGCGCGCCGGTTCTGAGCGCCGGGTACATAACAAAATGACAAAGAAGGCCCCCGACACACGGTCGGGGGCCTTCTTTATTCGCGTGTTTACTCGGTGGGGCCCTGCGGCTCCGCAGGCGTCTCGGGAGCGGCAGGTGCTTCGGGAGCTTCAGAAGCAGCGGCGGTCGGCTCCGAAACAGGCTCTGTCCGCCCGGCATCTGTTACGGGGGCGGCAGCCGGCTCAGCAGCCGCCGAGGTAGGCGCTTCAACGGTATTCGCTTCAGAATCGGCGGCAGCCGCCGCTTTGCGGGCGGCCACGATGTTGACATACAGCTCCTCCCGCTTGTGGGGACGAAGCTTGATGTTGTAGAACAGCATGAACGCCGACACCAGCACCATCACCAGACTCAGGGCCTGGCTGACGCGGATGGGCTGATCGCCGATGGTCCAGTCGAACAGGTACAGGCTGTCGGTGCGCAGGCCCTCGACCCAGAAGCGGCCAATGCCGTACCACAGGAAGTAGAACCAGGTGTTCTCGCCGTCGAAGCGACGGGCCTTGGATATAATAAACACGATCAGCAGCAGACCCACCACGTTCCACAGGCTCTCATAGAGGAAGGTGGGGTGTACGTCGACGGTCTTGCCCAGCACCGTGGTCAGCTCCATGCGCCAGGGCAGAGTGGTCTCAGTACCGAATGCCTCGCGGTTCATGAAGTTGCCCCAGCGGCCCACGGTCTGTCCGATCAGAAAGCCCATGACCACCAGATCCGTCAGGGCACCCAGCTTCATCCCCTTCTTCCTGCACAGCACCACGCCCACCAGAATGGCGGCGATCACCGCGCCGTAAATGGCCAGGCCGCCGTCCCAGATGGCTACGGCGCTGCCCCAGTCAAAGGAGCCGTCGGATTTTTTGAACAGATCCAGATAGAAGATGACGTAGTACACCCGCGCGCCCACTACGGACAGCGGCACGCCCCACAGCACTGCGTCCAGCAGGTCATCCTCGGTGATGCCATACTTCTCCTTCTGGGTCATGCAGAACCACAGGGCCAGCACCACGCCCAGGGCAATGAGGATGCCGTACCAGTAGATGGC
>CDZB01072142.1_pt1 | contig 102583 bp, 56 predicted proteins | sample 554961 | NCBI WGS metagenome assembly CDZB01 (sample SAMEA3182106, study PRJEB8094) | gut metagenome | biome: human; feature: gut; material: Stool; isolation source: human stools | place: Canada | collected 2013-02-26 | reverse complement strand
ATCGTGCCGTCCTTTTCACACACGATCTTGTCGGGGAAGATGAGCACGCGCTCGCCCAGTGCACAGAAAGTCTTTTCGCTGTCTGCGACCGTCGACTTCTCCTCGCCGTTGACGTAGAGCTTCGTTCCGTATACCTCGTAGAGCTTTCCTGCACTGAAAATGCCGTTTGCCGTCCCCATATCCTTGCGGACGGTATAGCGCCTCGCACGGGGGGAAAGAAGCGGGAAGTATCGCGCCGACAGGTTCTTCATGTCGTAGAGCTCGCCGCCCGCCGCACCGAACGTGTGGTTGATGCCTCCGAATTTCTCTTGCTGCACGCGCCGGTTCGTATATGCCGTGATCTCAGGCAGTCTCATCCGGGCCCTCGCTTTCTTTCTTCTCTGGCGCTTCCGTGCCGTCGCAGATCATCGCGATATTGCGAAGCGACTGCCGCACCGCCGCCACCACGTCCACCGCGTCGCCGTTGACGTTCAAAATGCCGATCAGGCGCATCGCGTGCGCCGCTTCCTGCTTGATCTTTTCATTCATGCTCTTTACCTCCAATCGGGTTGCGAATAGCTCCCGTAATTGTTGACCGGTCGAACCGATAGCCAATTTGTGTTGTAATACGTCCCAATGTTGACGATCGCGCGGTATCTCTTCCAGTTCGGATAGGCATACGTCCCGACGTTGATGACCGCCTTCGCACTGCCTCCGCTGCCGCCGCCGCTGTATGTCGTGGCTGTGCCGGAATCGCTGTAATCTGAGACGATCCACGATCCGCCCCAGTAGTACATGTTGCATATCCACTCGTATGTCGTGCCCGGTGTGAGCCCTGTGATCGTGCCGACAAAGGTGCTCGTACCACCGCCGACCTCGCTCGAATCGAACGAGAACGTCCCGACGCCCGTGATGCGGATGTCGATTGAGCGCTTATACGTGTAATCCGACGCGCCGCCAGTAAACCGTGCGTAGACGCTGAGCTGTGTCCCGTCTCCGTCGACCGGCGACAGCGTACAATAAAAGCTCTCCATGCCTTACTCCTCGATGAAAAACACCGTGCCATACGGCGCGTGGCTCGGCGGCGAAGCGCCGAACGTGTAATTGCCGCTCAGCACCAGATAGCCGCCGCCGAGCGAGACGACAGGGTAGTCGCTGGCATTGTCTTTTCCGATCAATGCAAACGGCCCCAGCTCGGATTCAAGAAAGATATTTCCCGCTGCGTGCATCTTCATGCCACCATAGGTCGCCGTCAGACCGACGCCGACCTGCCCCGTGCCCGTGTAGGCAAGATCCATGCTGCCGACAGGGGTATCTCCGGCCAGCAGGCTCACGCTTCCGCCGCGCAGCGCACCCGCTGTCAGCGTGCCATAGATGTTCACCGCATCCACGCACAGATCAATGCTGCCCGTGCTCGCTACCTGCACGCCGTTGTAGTTGAGTTTGAAGATCGTGCCGTTCTCGCCGCTCGTCGCGCCCAGCGTGAAGCCGGTCGCGCTCTGGTCGAAAATGCTCTGTGCCTGCGTCGCGTCGATCTTGGTGCTTACCGTCGCGCGGATGCCGTTCACGTCGGCCTTGATGTTTGTGATCGCGCCGTCGAGGTTCGAAATGCTCGCCTGCAAGCCCTTTGCCGTTGTGTCAAGCTGCGTGATGTCCCCCTCAGCATCGCTAAGTCGAGCATCTAATCCTTTCGCTGTAATGGAAATTTCATTTACGTTCTTGTCAGTATCTTCGATCTTGGCGTAGATCGGCTCGGAAATATTCTTGATAAACTCGCTCAGTGCATTCTGATTGATGTTGCTCCCGTCCAGATTGAAAAGCGTATACCGAAGCTGTTCCAGAAGCACGAAAAGGTAGTCGTAGACCCCGTTGATCTGCTCCTGCGTGTCTTTGCCTTCGCCGTTCGGGAAGGTCGTCTCCACCAGCTGAAATGTCGTCGGCACTTGTCATCACACCTTCCAGTTGCCCCGGCTTTCTTTCCGGTTGGTCCTGCGCCACCATGCCATAGCATCGGCCACCGCCTCGTTGGCAATGGCGTGGTCGTTGGCATAGAGCGCGCTGTCCTGATTGTAAGCGTCGAGCTGCGCTGCCAAATACAGGTGGTAACACTCGTTGTGCCCGTCCGGCAGCAGCAATTCCATATCCTCGACGCTCGCGGTGTCATCCTCCACGCTCACTTTGATGGCGGGGGCTTCCGCCCCCATCATCTCGGCAATTCGGTGCTCAAGCACCATGAGAATTTCCGCCTTGCGCGGCGTGCTCAATTTGTTAGGCCGCAGCGCGTCCGCGTCACGGATCGCTTTCAGCATTTTCATACATTAGACCTCCGTGAAATACTGCCCCATAAGCTCGTGTGGCAGATACTGCAAGACGATCTTCCCGCCGGCGGCCTCGCCGATACGCTCGCAGAGGTACGTCTTGCCGTCCTCGCTGTCGAGGTAGTACTTGCCATACTCGTACTCCATGCCGCGGCTTGCGGGGATTGGATCATCCTGCGTGCCCGCGTGCGCAACGTCGATCACGACCCACAGCGCGGGCGTTGCGCTCGGCTTCCAATCCTCCTGCGAGGTGTGCGCTTGACGGCACTTGTACACCTTGCCGCCGTAGCTCCTGCGGTCGCCCTCCGCGTAAGCAACAGGATACGCCCATGCCGTGATAAGCTCGGGCACAGTCGCCGCCTCGCCGTCGCTCAGGCTGACCGCCGCCTGCTCGATGATGGGCCGCAGCTCCACCGCACGGGCGTATGTGACCGGCGCGCCCGCAAGGGCGGTAACGGTCGCTTTGGCGTTCTCCGTCTCCGTGGGCTTGCCCATCTTGATAGACACAGTACCGTTGCGGTGGTCAGTGATCGCCCCGCTCAGGCTGTACTCGCTGTTGTCGTACTCGTTGACGACCTCTTTGGTCTCGCCCGTGGGCTGGCCCTGCTCGTCCAGCACGTCCTGCGTCTCGCGCTGCACAATGCTCCACGGGGTATTGTCGGGCAACAGTGCCACTACGGCGTCGTAGGACATGGTCAGATAGATGGTTTTGGTATCACGGCCGTTCCAGTTGCGGTCAACAAGGTTGCCGTTGACCGTAGCGGGATATTCCGTGTTGTTGACTTTTACGTAGATACTCATGTGCTGCTCCTTTCTTATTGCGGCGTGGCGTTGGCTTGCAGCCACGTCAAGAGATCACCGGTGGGTAATTCATCAAAAGTGATGGTGCGGTATACCTCCCCCCGCCAGCCGTTTCGGTAGGCGAGTTCCCTGGTCTCGTTAATCTTTCTATAGTAGATTAAAGTTCTTACACCGTAAGTGTCGTCGTAGTCTCGGATAAGATGGTCGTAGGTAAAGCCATAATAGCCAGACACAAAGCTGACAGCAATCCCGCTACTATACCCCCAGAATTTGTCTGGCTGCGACGTTATATCAATGGTTTCGTTGAAGTACCACGTCAAGCTCACATCCGGCTCAAAGTTGATGACATACCCCGTCCCGTTGATGAGCGTCCTGCCTTTCTTGATGTTGTACACCGTGCCGTTGACGAGGCACTTCCCGCCCTTAACGTCGTAAGCAGTGCCGTTGACGAGCGTTTTTGGTAATGTAGGGGTTTTACTTTTCGTCGTAAAGCTTCCGGATTTATCGTACTGCGATCCTGCTGTCACCCAACCCCCGGACGTATTTTTGTAGTAGAGTGACGCGCTCCAGTTGTACGTTGTCCCCGGCGTCAGCCCCGTGATGTCGAGAGAAAAAGTGTTTTCGCCTCCGCTTGTCTCCGGCGATAACGCAGAAAATGTCCCGACGCCGCTGACGGCAACGTCCATGCGCCGCTGACCTTTATAGCTGCTTGACCCTCCGGAAAACTTTCCGACTGCGTGGGCGATAGTCCCGTTGCTAGAATCCGGCGTTATCTCTACAGTAAATGTAGCCATTTCCGCCTCCTTAGCCGTACACCCAGTTGATCGCGTAGTCCTCGGTGGGCGTGGTCTCCGTGCTCACGAGTGTCTGCTTGACAATGTTGCCGGATGCGATATAGTCGCTGCCGCGCGTCGCCGCCACCAGCCCGCCTGAGCCGTTGCCCTTGATGAGAGAGGTGGTGGAGGGGATATTGACGGGGCCAGCGGGGCCCTGCGGGCCGGTCGCGCCGGTCGCGCCTTTCTCACCCTGCGGGCCTTTCTCACCCTGCGGGCCTTGCGGGCCCATGAGGTTGACGGTCGCGGGATTCGCAAGCCCGCCGTTGTTCGTCCAACTCAGGTCTCCCGCCGCGGACACAGCAGGGGTAAAGGTCGCACCTTTCGCGCCGTCCGCACCGGCAGGGCCCTGCGGGCCCGTCAGGCCTTGCGGGCCGGTTTCACCTTGCGGACCAGTCTTGCCCTGCGGGCCCTGTTCACCCTGCGGACCCCTTGGCCCCTCTGGTCCGGTATCTCCCTTCGCGCCGTCAGCACCGGCAGGCCCCCGTGCGCCCGTGTCGCCCTTCGGGCCCTTGAGGTTCACGGTCTGCGGATTCGCCTTGCCGCCGTCGTTCGTCCACGACAGGTCGCCGTCGTCGCTCATGCTCGGCGTGAACGTCACGCCGTCACGTCCGTTTGTCCCGTCCTTACCCGGCGCACCGTCTGCGCCGTCTTTCCCAGGCAGGCCGTCCGCGCCCTTTGCGCCGTCCTTGCCGGGGGCTCCATCCGCCCCGGCAGGGCCTTGAGGACCAGTCTCGCCGGGATCGCCTTTCGGGCCCTGCGGACCCTCGGGCCCCGTGTCACCTTTCGCGCCCTGCAAGGGGCCGTTGTTGATGAACTCGCCGGTAATACCGTCGAAAATGTAGATGTCGTAGGGCTCCGCCGTGCCCACGCCGTAGGCATCGCCCGCCGCTGCGGTCGCTTTCTGCGCGGCGTCCAGCGCAGCCTTCGTGCCGTAATAGCCCAGCACCTTGAAGCCTTTGCCGGTGTCCCCTTTGGGGCCTGCTGGCCCCGTCTCTCCTTGCGGGCCGGTCTGCCCCTGCTGGCCTTGTTCGCCCTTCGGGCCGCGCGGACCTTCGGGGCCGGTCGGTCCGGTCGCGCCGATGTCACCTTTCTCTCCTTGGGGGCCGGTATCGCCCTTGTCGCCTTTCAGCGCGGCAAGCTGTGCCGCCGTGAAGTCGGAATAGGTAAAGGCATCGCCCTTGTCGCCCTTTGTGCCCTGCGGGCCAGCGGGGCCAATCTCGCCTTGAATGCCCTGCTCTCCCTGCGGGCCGCGCGCGCCGGTTTCACCTTTGGGGCCCTGCGGACCGGTCGCGCCGGTTGCGCCGGTCTCGCCTTTTGGACCCTGTGCGCCGGTTGCGCCCGTGTCGCCCTTGGGGCCGGTCGAGCCTGTGTCGCCCTTTGGTCCCTGTGCGCCGGTGTCGCCCTTGGGGCCGACTTCGCCCTGCGGACCGGTCGCGGCAACACCCGTGTCGGCAAAAGCGCCCGCCGTGGCGTCCCACTTGAACCAGTTGCCCGTGGTCTCGTCGACGTATGGCATCTTGGAAACCGCCGTCTCCGCATCCGCCGCCGCCCGCAAAACTTCATCGACCCAGCTTTGATAGGCCGGAGGCGGTGCCTCTCCGCTGTTTTCCAGCGTTTCGCGCACGCGTGTTTTATATATCTGGCTCTTCACAATGGTATCGCCAACGGTATAGCGCAGCTCTGCCGCGCCCTCACCGGCCACCGCCGTATCAACACTCGATACCAGCCACACGAGCGCGCCGTCTTCTTCTGTCACCGTCACGGGATACGGCTGCGCATCGCCGTTTCGCTGCACAATCAGGCTCGCCACGCCCTCGCCATAGCCCTCGCGCCACTTTCCCAGCACGTCAAAGACGACCTTGCGCGCCTGATTCTCGCCCCTGCGCCCGAGCTTGATCTCTTCGAGCGCGTAAGCATTTTCAATAACCATGTTGTCACCTCTCTTATGGAAAACGGCGCAGCAAGAGCGACTTTTTCGTCCCTTGCTGCGCCGTGTCGCAACTCATTTTTCGTGTCTCGCGGTCGTATTCACTTACGCGTTGTGGGCCTTCGCGCTCTCAACGTAGTCGCTGCTCATCGTCTGGATGAGATTTGCGGTCGAGGCATCCTGTCTCATCTGGTTCTGGATGGCCCACAGGAACTTTCTCTTGACCTGTACGGTCACGCCGCGCTGAATCAGGCAGCTTTCGCCGTTCACGCACACCAGCAGGTCATCCTTGTACTTGCCGCTGTCCTTGAACAGGCGGACGCTGACGTACTCCTCGCCCGCGGGGGCGGCGTTCACAGCCGCAACGGCGTTCTTTGCTTCGCTCATCGGTCTTTCCTCCGTTTCAGTGGCGGGGGCGGCGTTCACAGCCGCCCCCTTGGTGGTTAGGTCAGCGGGGTCTCGTCAAACGTAGAAGTGGTCTCCACGCGAATCATATACGCCTCAACCAGACGTTCGGCGACCTTGGTCGCCTTCCAGCCGACGGTTGCACGCTGGTTCAGCGGGTCAGCCGTACCGGCAGAGCCGAGCGGCTTGACGATGTGCTCAAGGCCACCACCGGTCAGCTCGGTCGTACCGTAAGCCTCCGCGCCCATGATGAGGGTGGAGTAGACGTTGCGGCCCTTCGCACCGGCTTCGCCCGGATAGATGGTGGTCGACGCCGTCGGGGTGGCAGCAGGCGCTTCTTTCAACGTGATCGTCGCGCTGCCAGCACCCGCGGCCGTGGCACTCTCGATCTCAAGAAGTGCACCACCGATGACGACCTCACGGCCAGCCAACTTTGCGGCGTCAGCAGTAGTGATGGCCTCGTTTACGGTCAAGACCTTGCTGGATGCGCTCTTGACGGTCAGGTCGCGTGCGCCCTCAGTCAGGTCATCCGCGTGGAACACCTTCGCTTCGGTCGTCTCGATAAAGCGGACGCCCGCGATCTTGCCGATCTCGTCGTCGTAGATGTTGCTGGTGTCCTTGTACTCGTGCGGGCGCTTCCAATCAGGGTCATCCTGAATGTCGTAGGAACAGTCAGGGTGAATGATGGCCCAGTAAGAACCCTCATAGCGCGGGGCGTTCATGGTTTTCAGGAAGCGAACCGCCTTGCGGACGGCGCGCACCGTGAAATAGTGGTTGCCCGCGGCCTCGCCGCCAACGAGCAGATGACGGCCCGTCACCTGACCTTCGCCGTACTGGACGTTGGAGCCGCCGTTGATGACCTCGCGGGTGATGGTGTCGAGCGTGCGGCCCGCCTGAGAGCCGAGCAGCACCGTCGCTTCCTGCAGGTTGTTGTCGATGGCGGTCAGGTCGAGGATATCGGAAATCTCGACGAAATCGCCGTACTGGTCGACCTGCGCGGTCAGCGTGGTCATGGACAGCTTACGTCCCTTGGGCGTCACGCCTTCGGTGATGGGCGTCAAGGCCTTGGGCAGCGGATCATACTTACGGAACTCGATTTCCTTGCCCTTGCCCTTGGGGATGTTGCGCTTCTGCGCGAAGCGGTCATGCACCAGCTCGGGTTCGGCGTTGTCGATCAGGGTGTCGCAGTAGTAGGTCTTCATCTCGCCCGAGAGACCGGCATCGGTCGTCACGTTCGTCTGGCCCTCAAACAGGCTCAGAATAACGGGCAGAATGAAAATGTCTTTGAACTTCTTCATAGAGTTTTGTCTCCCTTCTTACAGTCGGTAAATTAGGCGGGCATCAGAATACGATGCGCTCGCCGCGCCGAACGCGCCTTGCGATCTCTGCGCGGTCGGCCTTCGTGAATTTGCTCGGGTCACTCTTGACAATGACCCCCGGCTGGGAAGTGGTTCCATTCTCGTTCGGGCGCATTCCTTTCGCGCGGACATTGTCCATCACGCGTTTTTCCATCTCCGCCGCAGCTTTCGCCGCGCTACGAGCCTGAATGTCGCCTAAATGGGATACCTCGTAAGCGTCTTTTACAGGAACGCCAGCACGCAGCATCGCAATGAAACGCGGATTCTCCGCGACTTCGCGCTTGAGGTCGAAGTCAGGGTACTCGCCCGGTGCGTCCGCCGTGCCGACCAGCTCGCTCGCCTGACGGATCCAGTCGTTATAAGTCTCGTCGGCTTTCTGCTGGCGCTGCCTGTCTTCTTCCTGGCGTTTGAGCGCTTCGTTTTCCTGCTGCATCCGCGCATACTCGCGGTACTGTTCCACGCTCATGCCCATGCTCTCCGCTTCCGCATTGTAGAGCACGCTGTTGAGCGCCGCATCGCCCTCAAAAGCCGCACGCAGCTTACTCATATCGCCGTCCGACACGCCATAATGGCGCATCAGTGTGTCGATAATGGGCTGCGAATCTGCGATCTTCTGGTCTTTGGCCTTCTCTTCGCCGAATCTGCGGTTGATGATGCGCTGCGTCTCCGCGGTATAGACGTCCTTGTATTTGCCGTTTACGAGGTCAAGGAACTCCTTTTTCAGGTCTTCCCTGCCTTTTTCCGCAGCCCCGGCGTCGTGCTGCTGCATCTTCGCGCCCTCGCCCTTCGGCTCGCCAGAAGAGGTCCCCGTATCGTCAGGTGTCTCCTGCTTGCCGAACACGACGTTGGCGTATTCGCCCGTTTTGCCCTTCCGGGTGGGAGAAGAGCTTGCATTCGTGGTCTCGCCCTGTGCGCTCGCGCCTCCCTCAGCGCCGCCCGATGCACCGGCAGCGGCCCCCGCAGCGGCAGCGCCGCCATCAAAGAGACTCAGGATCACGCGAAGCGTAGTTTTGAGGTTCATGGTATCCCTCCTGCTTGTCAAATCGCGGATATTCGGCCCTCCGTGTAGGCCGTGCAGCGCTTCCCATCATCCGCAGGGGAGGGGAGAGCGGCGAAAAGATGAAGAAAAACGCCGACCCTCCCTCGCGGGCGTATGAATAGGAGGAAGCCACTCGCACGCCTAAAGCGTAACATGCGGCTTCCTCCGTCTCACCACGGGCGAGAAAAATTTTTTAATTCTCTTTGACGTGCACGCAGATCGCGTCCGGCCTCGTGTCTTCCAGCTGCTTGAGCCCGATGCACGCGGCGATGAATGCCGCCTCGATGCGCTCGTCGCCGCCGCAGTGGATGAGGAAGCGCGGCGCACCATCGTCTATCTCGAAGCCATAGACCTCGCACTCTCCCTCAGCTTCCATGTTCTTCACATAGCCGCCGAAGGCATACATCACACCCGTGATGTAATTGCAGCATTTCTCGTCCGCCGAATGTCCTTCGCACAGGATCATGTATCGACCAATTTCGTGCTCGATGTGAACCATCGTCATGCACTTACACCCCCGGCATTGCCGCGCTGCTTCCCGTGTCCATGTTCGGCTTAGACTGTTCGGCAAGCTTCTGCATGTACGGCGTCTGTGCGCTCTGTGCGTCAGCGTTCTTGCTCTCAATTCCACCGCTGCCGCTCTTACGTGTCGAGCCGCCACTCTGCGTGCCGCCCGCCGTTCCGATGCCCATGTCCTGTCCCGTAAGCTGCTGGATAACCGCGAGCGCCTTTTGCAGCTGATCGCTCTGCTGCTGCACGACGTTGTAGAGCGTCGCGCCCTCGTTGACCTGGCTCTTGATCTTGTCGATTCCTTCGAAGTCCATCATGTCGAGCGCAATCATGCTTTCCTGTGCCCTGTCTGGGGAGAAGAATCCCAGCGAATACAGCTCTTTTGCCCGCTCGTTCTGTTCCGCACGGGAGAAGGGATTCTTCTTCTGCGCCTTGATCTTGATGTCAAAGACCGGCCTGCGGAACAGGTCATTGCCGAGGCTATCCACACCAGTCACCTGATCGCCGAGCTCGTTCACGCCGATCTGCGCATACTCGTAGGGCATTTCATTCGTGATGCGGAAAGTACGCGCTGCGTCGTAGAACTGCCGCATGCGCTCGATGCACAGCTTCACGATCTTCGCCTGCGCGCGGTAGCACGCCGAAATCATATCGCGGCTCGCCTTGTTGCCCGCTTCCTGCAATGCGCTGATCGCCGCAGCAGCTGTCGCGCCGGAGGACGTGCCGCCGTTGGAAACGTCGCGGTTTGCGCTCGTTTCCTTCATCTCGTCGATCTTCATCTGCACGATATTCGCGTAGATGGAATCGAGCGGGCGCGTCGTTACTTCGCGGAGCCTGCTCTCGTCGATCTGGCCGGACACGTGGATGATCGGCTTGCGCCAGTCAAGGAACTCTTCTTCGTTGATGTTCAGGCTTTCACTCGCAAAGTACCGGCGCTTGCTGCCCATCATTGAAGTTTCGAGGATGTTGCCCCACAGCTTGTCGATGTAGAGCTGCGGATCCTTTGCAATGGCCGTATATCCGAATCCCGCAGGTGTGCCCTTTTCTGGGAACAGCACGTCAAACACGAACGGATATTCGCCGTCTTCGTAGAAGCCGCCCTCCGCATATTCTGGGTCATTTTCGCTGGCGTAGATGATATGCTCCTCGTCGATAAACTTCGCGTAGTGCAGTACCGTCCTCCCGTCTGTGGCCTTCTTGCGGTAATACCAGTCGATCACGGCGACCTTGTTGCTCGTGTCCACTGTGTCGTCGTACTCGTATTTTGCCGTTTCAATGCTGCTGCCGCTGAGCTTATCCGCAAACTGCGGGTATTCGTCCTCGATGATGTCGCGGTCGACGAGCGCCACCGTAAACACGTTGCGGCTCTTCTGGATGTCCTCAATACCCGGCTCCCAGAAGATATTCAGCGGGTCAATGCCCTCGATAGCGATGTCGCCGAGCCCGTTGTCTTTCTCCTTGTCCCAAAACACCCCATAGAGCGCCACACCGTGTTTGAGCTTTTCCCACCACTCGAAGCTGTATGTGCTGTCAAATTCGTTGTATTCCATGATGACCGGCAGCACAGACGAGAGCGTCTGCGCGCTTTCCTCGTCGCTCTGCTCGCGAGGCAGGCATACGGGCTCGGGGTAGTTGTCCATCGCGTCGGCGTGCTTATTCATGATTGAGTTAAACAACCACGCACTCGCAGGCTCGGGCGATTCCCCCGCGTCTTTCGCCCCGCGTCGGATATCCTCCCAATGCCGAAGCTTCCACCAGCGCTCCTCGCTGATGATGCGATTCTCGAAGTTGCTCTTGCCCTGCTTGTACTTTTGCAGCGTTTCTACGGCATCACCGATCTCCTTGCTGCCGATGGCTGCGCCGCTGCTCATCGCCGCGTCGCTGTCGCGGAATGCGCCTACAAGCGGCGCTTCTGCCTTTGCATCCAACATCGCAGCAGCGCCAGCCGCGTCGGCCTGCTGCTGCGTCTGCGGGAATTTTCTCGTTCCTGCCATGTCTTCCCCCTCCTGTCAGTTGTGTTGGAACCACGCATATTTGTCGTAGCTCGGCGTATTGATGTCCAGCGGGTCGTACAAGACCGGCTTCGGCGGCTTATTTACCCGCGCCGCAATGGGATTCTCCATGCACACATAGCGTGTCATGTCGTAGATATGATCCTCCTGCTCGGTGTTCACGTCCTCAACGTCCTTTTCGTCATAAACGAGGTTTGGAACCGTTCGGATGAAATTCTTGCACGTATCGAAGATATACAGCATCGGCACGCCGTTCTCATCAAACGCGAATCGGTTGTGCAGCTGCATCTTGCCGTCGATGCGGGCGTTATCCCCCTTCTCGAAGTAGACGCGCTCGCGCTCAAAGAGCGAGCCGATGCTCTCCGTACCCTGCGTGCCCCAGATCGCGGGGTCGCCCACACGGAAGATGTGCCGCCCCTTGAGATTCGGGTCTTCTGCCTCAATGCGCTTCATCTCGCGGGCCACTGCCGTCGGTTCCATCTTCACGCCCTCGTTCGGTGTGCCCGTGCAGCCGTAATATTCCCGGATGTGGTAGAGCCGCCTATCTTGGTCGACCGCGAACCAGCCGATGGCAAACGGCCTTGAATAGCCCCAGTCCATTGCGCACCAGATCGGCCACTCCTTCGGCACCTGAAACGGCGAGATGACGTGCGTATGGATGCGGTCGCGGTAGTGCTTGCTGTCATTGCGCCACTCGGTAAACACCTGCCCGGAGAATGTGTCCCAGTCGCCGTAGAGCAGTGCGTTCTTCTCCGCCTCCGGCATCGACGCGAGGCGCGTCAAATAGCTGTCGTCGTTCTTGAGCAGTATCTTATTGTCGAATACCGTGCTCGGCACAAAGATGCGGCTCTTCTGCCGATGTTCTTCGTGCCCATCTGGAAAGCGCACGACGGCATCCTCGCGGATGGTCCTCATCGGCGGCGCTGCTGTGATGAAACGTTCCTTGACCCATCCGTGCCCCACGCCGCCGGGGTTCGCCGTGCTGCGGATGTATACACGCGTCCCCGGCCCGTTCGGTCGGTTGCGGGAAAAGAGGTAGCTGTATTCCTCCCACGTAAAGTGGGTCAGCTCGTCGAATGCGATAAAGTCATACGCCTGTCCCTGATACTTGATCTTGTCCTTTGCGTACTGCATCGAGCCGAAAAGTATTTTCGCCCCGCTCGGGAAGGTCCATGTGTGGCTGCTGCCGTTGTAGCGCGCGCCCGGATAGATACGCGGATAGTAGTTCAGCGTCTTGTCAATGAGCTCGGCAAGCTGCGGGAAGGTCTTTCGCAGGATGATCGCCTTGTAATACGGGATATTTACTTGACGCAACGCCTCGATGACCAACGCATCGGATTTCCCCCCGCCTAACCGGCTGCGCCGCCGTATAGAGCCTCGTCCTCCCAGCGGCTCATAAAGAGTGCCTGCTTGGGCTGCGGCTTCCATACCACGCTACGCTTCGCCATTCGCATCACCTCCCGCGTCCTGCGGAACAGGCATTACCGCGGGCAGCTCTGCCACACCGCACGTGCTTTCTCCGCCGTCGTCCTTTTTCTCGTCATTTACCCAGCGGAAATTGTATCGCAGGCTGAATTCCGCGCCACGCTGCCCGTCTCGGTCGAAGAGCCGTTCCTCGGCATAAGCCTCGATGCGGGCCTTCGCGCGCGTAACCGTGTCAACAAACCCTTTCTTCGCCTGATAGTTCAGCAGCGCCTGTCTGCTTGTAAATCCAAGTGCGAGCGCCAGCCCCGTCACCGTCGGCGGGCGCTGGTGAATGATAAACGGCTGCCCGAATTTGTCGAGAATCGGCATCCCGTCGTCCCCGATGATTGGCTCGCCTTTGCAATCCTCAAAGTATCGGTCAATGACGGCTTGCATTTCTTCGACCGTCACATATTTGGGAGGATGCCCATTTTTTGCCATGCCGCCACCACCTTTCTTTTTATGCTGCAAGCCCCCCGTCCTCGGCCTTATCGCGCAGCATTCTTATCCCCGCTCGGAGAACCGAGCTTCCTATTTCCGACGGTAACACGCCACCTTTTATTTCTCACCACGGGCGCAGAAACTTTCTCTTTCCTTTCTGCGCTCTCCACTGTATAGTTACATACACACAACATAGATATATCCTGCGTATAGCACCCTCTCCCGAAAGAAAAGAAATATAAAAGAAAAGAAAGGGGTTCTCCCTCACGGGAAAAAAAGAAGCAGGGCTTTCGCCCTGCCTCTTCTTATGCCATTTTGAGCTTTCTCTTGAGCCACGCCCGCAGGCTCCGCCAAACGTGCTCATCGCATCACCTCAATCATCTCCCGCGCTGTCGATCAGCCTGTCAAGATAGAATCTCGCCTTTCGCAGATCTTCCTTGCCGTTTTTCAGCGGCCAGCGCCACATGTACTTGAGCACCTGTCCCGTCAGCCATGCTTGCATCGGGTCTTTTTGGCACGTCAATGCGGCCGCAATGGCGTCGATGCACTCGACCCCTCCCGCCGTGTAATGCGCGGGGTGATTTACATTGTCATGCTCGATGCACGGACTATTGACAGGTGCGCCCCCTCTCGGCGGTGTACTCCATTTAAACGGATCGTTACTCATGGCGCGCCGCCTCCCGTTTGAGCCACTTCCACAAGTTTCGCCACGGGTGGGCTTCTGCGTAATTGGCGCGCTCTCGAGCATCCAAAAGGTCATCATGCAATGCTTGCGCGCTTCCCTGCCATTCGAAAATTTCTTTCGTTTGCTGGTCTTTTTCAACCTGCATGGTAGCAATGCACGCATTCGCCCGCCCAAGTGCCGCCTCGGTGTCATTGAGTTTGTTTTTCAAGTCGGCGGCTTCTCGCTTCGATGCCTGCCACGCTCTCCAATACTGCTGCCTCTGATCGTTCAAATGCTGAGCCGAGTTTTTGGCTGAATCTAAGTCCGCTTTCAGCTTCTCGATCTCGTTGTCCTTGTTGATGGCCTCGCCGTTCACGCCGCCGACCGCCGTTTGCAGCAGGAAGCCCAGCAGCTCCCAAACCTTGTTTCTGATCCGTTTCATGCAGATTTCCTCCCCCAGCTTCTCGTCGTAGTTCTCCGCGCTCACGCAACTCGAGCTCTCCACGATCTCGAAGCCGTTTTTCAGCACCGCGCGCACAACGGTCGTCTTGCCGCCCATCGCCACGGTTTCGTGGTGGTCGATGAATCGCTCGACCATCTCCGCGCTGATGCTCGGTGCCTCAGTCTTGAGCTTGCCGTTCACCTCGAGCGGCAGATACGCGCGCTCGAAGACCTCATTCGGGCTGAAGCTCTCGTACCCGTCCGCATAGCGCACCTTGTAGCCGCGCTCGACCTTGTAGCCGCGCGGCACTTTGTTCTCTGCGAGCGCAACGACCTTGCCGTCCACACGGTAGGCGGGCTCCGCCTCGATGAGTTTCGTTCCGATATACTTTTTCATAGCAAAATTCCTTTCTTTTTCGCCCGCAGGCATTATTTCATTCGTAATTGTTCTTCTTGCCCCCGGTCGCTCTCGACCTTCACGACCTTCACGTCTCCGTATCGCTCAATATCCATGGCGAGGCGCTCCTTGATGCCCTGCGCATCAGCGGCGGGGACGTTGGCTTTAATCGTGATCGTCAGCATTTGCGCCCTCCTTGTCGTCCATCTTTGCGCTCTCTATCTCAAGCGCACGTTCACGTAGATCCCCAAATCCATACTCGTCTTGCCATCCTAACTCAGAAGACGCTTTCTGACAGCTCTCGCACAGATAGCACGTCCACGGCGTCCCATCGAAAACGCAACTGCGCTCCATCATAGCCCCTTGCTCGAATTTGCGCCCGCAACCAAAGCACACATGAGCCGCCCGCGTTTTAACAACCTTTCGCCCAACAACGTCCATGTGTCACACCTCCTTCGGCTCGCCATCGCTGCAAAAACCGTCCGCCCAGACTCCATCAGAACGGTTCATACACCATAAGACGCCTTCGGCATATCCGCTTTCCAGTCTGTCTTTCCGATTCAGCTCCCGATGGTTTCGGCAGTCCTTGCACCGAGTCACGACCACAACGTCAGCGGCGGGAATTGTCAACAAATCCCGTTGAATAATAGATAACTTGCGATTCTGCGCTACACTGTTTGCTGGGCTTCGTTCTCGCAAGACCGCCTTTACAGCAGCGGATCGCTCAATGTATTCAGCCATGTTCAACCCTCCTCCACATAGCGCCAGCTCTGCGGCGCGCGCTTGATGTCATATGGTGCTGCGCCGAATCTCGTATTGCGCAGACCGGTAAACTCGCTCAGTTCGCGCGGCGCGTCGTAGATGCGCAGATCGGTGATGTGCCAGCCGTAGCCCTTTTGCGCGTGCAGATAATCGTGTATATCCTTGAGATCAAGGCAGGACTGCCGTGCGATAAAATTCGTCGTCGGCTGGTCTTCGTTCTTAACGTAGTAGCTGCCGCCGCGCGCTTTGGTCTCAAGCTCGTAAATACGGTCGCAGGTAAATTCGCCGATGACCTTACCGTTCCCAAGCGGGCAGTTCAATGATTTCATAGAGCCGGTTTCCAGATAGTCGCGCATAAGCCGTTCCTGAGAAATCGGAATATTTAAGTCCTGCCCTCCAATGGTGCAGTAGATATAGCACTTAAACGGCGTGTCTATCTTCGGGCGCGTCTTGCGCACCTCAATCGTCTTTTCGCCGCTGGCAATTTTCTCGCACCACTTCGGGCGGATGCTCAGCATAACAGCCTTACTCATCCTTCATCGCCTCCAATGCAGCTTCCGCTTCCTCACGAGTAAGGAATAAAGCGTCCATTTATGCCTCCATTCTATCGATCACTTTTCGAATCACATCGCCGCCGTAAGCATTTTTCGTCAGCTCCAAAAACTCCGTAATCGTCATCATGCCGTGTACAAGGTCAACACCGTGGTTTCGGGCGAACTGCTTTCGTCCCATGTCACACGACCCGGTCAAGCGGTGGTGCCAGTCGTAAAAATACTGCGTCGGATATGCTTTCTCGCGGTCTGTTTCGCGCAGAAACGTATCAATGCGCCCATCTTCCGGCATATCCTCGAAAAGCTTGTCTCGCAACGCCTCCATTGCTTCGCGCAGCGTTTCGCCGTGTGCAAAAACATTGTCCTGCTTGACGATGTAGCACGGCGTGAGCGTCAAATCGCCGTTCAAAATTGCCCCGTGCGCAGTGTTGCCGTGCACGGAACGAATCAGCGTATTGACGCCATCAATTCGATAGACCGTTTCCCGATTGAAACTCTTAATTCCGTCGCCGTAGCCGGAGCCGTCGCCGTAGCCGGAGCCGTCGCCGTAGCCGGAGCCGTAGCCGTAGCCGGAGCCGTAGCCGTAGCCGGAGCCATAGCCGTAGCCGTCGCCGTAGCCGGAGCCGTAGCCGTAGCCGGAGCCGTCGCCGTAGCCGGAGCCGTCGCCGTAGCCGGAGCCGTCGCCGTAGCCGGAGCCGTAGCCGTAGCCGGAGCCATAGCCGTAGCCGTCGCCGTAGCCGGAGCCGTCGCCGTAGCCGGAGCCGTCGCCGTAGCCGGAGCTCACAGTCAGAAAGGCTTTGATTTTATCATCAAGCGTCATCTCTTCCACTCCTTTACGCCGCGAAGCGACACCGATGCCGTATCTGTGCACGGGATAATCTGGATCGCGCCCAGCACGGTCATTTCCGGGATCGTCACGGTAAAACGGCAGTTGCCCGGTGCTTTTGTGCCGTCTTGCGCCAGCTGCTCCACGGCGCACGCGCCGTCCCAGCTCCACAACTTGCGCACCTCGGTCATAGTGACCTCGGAGCCGTTGCGTTCTTTGATCTTGCCAAAGAAAACACCTGCGCGGTCGCAGCGAACGATGTAGTCCTGATTGGTGTTCATGATGAAATTCCTCCTGATTATTGTTAAAATTTAAAACTCTCTCTGAGTTTGTATCCATGTGCCTCCGCCTCCGCCGTAAAGTAGCGGTGCGCCTCGTTGATGTAGACGACGCGCCCGTGCGCAGTCGTCTCTTTCGTGGTCACGCTCATAATGCCGTTGCTGCCTTCAAATGCGGCAGGCTTCCAGCTAAATGGTTCGCCGATGCTCATGGACATTCCTCCCTAATGTAGCGCTTTCGCGGGGCGGCGAAAAATCACAACCATGCTTGGGAATGGGGCACTGTTCTTTTCTCCGCCGAACTTTAATCTCCCACGCACGAAATTGATGGTTGCATATTTGTCGTTGTAGCAGTAATCGTGGAACCAAGCGGTATCCGTCCTCGCCGGAAGCAGCATAACAACCGTTGCGTCTGATTCCTCGGCGGTTCGATGTGCTTTCTCTACCCACGCCCCAACGCCGCGTCCGTATGGGGGATTGCACCACACAACGCCGTCCCAGTCCTGTTTCAGCCCGTCCATCTCCGGGGTGAAATAGCGTTCGCATTTCGCGTTTTCTGGCGTTGCGCAGGCATCCAGCGTAAATTGGAAGAGGTTGTTGAGGTCGTCAAAGAAGGCTTGCGGGGTCTCCCACATTTCAGATTTTGACGAAAACATTAAATCGTTGTTCATTGTCTCCCCTCACAGTCCCTAATGTCTCCGCCCCATTGCTCCGCCATAGCTCTGGCGATGCCGGGGAAGGTTTTGCTTCTTGCTTTTGCCGTACGCGGGTCATTCCATCGCATAATCTTACCAGCCTCGTCTTTTGCATAGTTTGCGCTTGCCCCCACACTGTATCCACCTGGCAAAATATCTCCTGCATCTACAATGTTTGTTGGTCGCAAAGCGGGTAAGCCTTTTAGCCATAGGCAAGTCTTTTTTCTTGCGTGGTGCCCGAATTCATATGGCTGGATAATACAGTCAGGCTTACGATAGTGTGTAGACATATATCCGACCGGATTTTCTACCGCGATTTTACAAACGTTGGCATTTACAAAGGCCATAAAAAACGCCGAAGCTTCTTCCCGCAACTGCAACCGTCTGACCGCCTTTTCGCCATATCTTCCCGTGTTAAACCAGCGATTCCCGGTAACGGTTAGGTATGTGCATGGCGGATGCGCGATCATCAAGTCCCATTTGCCGACGTCATACGTCTCCCCGTCCATGGTAGTAACTTGCCCCCCTCGATGGCCTTGAGCGCATCGCCTAAGATGTGCCACTCCGGATGCCCGCCAGACGGTTCCTGGATATCGCAGGAATATGCCTCGTGCCCCAATGCGCGGAACGCCTTGCAAACTTCCTGCGATTCCCCGCAGGCAACTAAAACCTTCATCGTCTCCCCTCGCATTCTCCGAATAGCTCCCGAAACGTCATGCCCGTCAAATCTTCCAGCGCCAGCAGCAGCCGCACCGTTGTATCGCGGTCGCCGCGCGCCCACGCCGATATCGTAAACTGCGACGTGCCGAGGTATTGCGCCAGCTCTGTCTGGTTATAGTTCATCTTTTCCAACGCTTCCTTGAGCACCGGATAAGTGCAGAACTCAAACGGCGTTTTTGGTCTCACAATCTTGCTCATGCGTGTACCTCCCCGTAGATCAGTGCGTCAAGCGACACGCCCAGCGCTTCGGCAATGTACAGGTACGTCGGCATTTTCGCGTACCACAGTCCGGTTTCGAGGTTATGTATCGTGGTCAGCCCGACGCCCGCCTTGTCGGCAAGCTGCTGCAAGGTCATCCCGCGCAGCTTACGCCATGCCAAAATACGCTTGCCGATTTCCTGCTCAGTCGGAACGCCCTTCGGTATTCCGCTCTCGAGCAGTAACGCGCTTACGGGGACGTCGAACGCCTTCTCCAATCTCCCAAGCGATTCTAACCTCGGGTAACACCTCCCCGTTTCCCATAAAGCGACGGTGCTTTGCGGCGCGTCAATATCCGCCGCAAAGGACAACTGTGAAAGACCTTTCTTCTTGCGCAAATCGCGGATGCGATGGCCTAATTCCATTTCTGTGACCATCTTTTCTTGCTCCCTCATTTCAGTCGTTGATAGCGCTACGTCTTGAATTGGCGCGCGCACAGCCAGTCGCATTTCGCGGCCGTCAGGCGGCGCTTTTCTTCTTTCGCCGCACTCCGCGCGGCGATATCCGCCTGATAGTACGGGCAATCGCTGTGACAGCCCGCGTGCCTCACAGGCGGCAGGCAGCTGTGGCAATGCTCAAAACTCATCTCACACCTCGCGGATCGTGATGCCGTACTTGTCCTGCATCAGTTTCTTTTTCAGCAGATAGTCTTTCGTTTTCGCACCCTTTGCGTCCTCGACCTCGCGCAGCCAATGCACCGTGCCGTTGCGGTCTGGCTCTGTCGCCCGCTCGTAAACAAAATCCGCGCGGTAGACCATCGGCTTGATTCTCTCGCCCTCGATGGCCGTGTAGCCCTCCACGAGCGTGAAATTCGCTTGCAGCCGCAGGTTGCGAATCTTGCCCATCGCTCGCAGCACTTTCAGCTCGCCGAACCGCGCCGCCTCGCGCTCGGAATCAAACTTGATGCCGTCACGCACGACCTTGCGGTTGCCGTACTTGCTTTTCTTCGGCTTTTGCGCGCCCGCCAGTTTATCAAGCACCTGCTTCTGTGCCGCAGGCCCCAGCCTCGCAAGGTCAGCCGATGTCAGCGCCATCGTTAGCCTCCTGCAAATCGCCCTGAGACGCGCTCTGCGCGTTTTTATCCTCCGGTGGTGTCATTTCACGTTTTTCGAATCCCAAACGCTCCTGCGCGCTCTCAGTGGCATTCCCGGCAGTTTCCCGCTTGCCGTCCGCAGGATCGTCACGCAAACCGACGCCGATGATGTAGTTTCCGCCGTCCCTTCTGGCATGCACTTCGTACTGCCGGTAGACCTTCCGCACGTCAAATTTCGGCAGCATCAGGCGCATCCCGATCGTCAGCCCTGTGTCCTCGTCGATCACATCCTCGCCGTAGATGATCGCTACCTGTGCAAGCAGCGCGTCGGTTGCAATACTGATTTCGGCAACGCCTGCGGCTCGCTGGGAAAGCTGTGCGTTCAGTTTCATCAGCTCGCCGACTTTTTTCTGGTATCTGCCGAGCTCGTGCTCAAGCCGTTTTACCTTGTCTCTGTTTCTTTCGCTCATCGGTTCTCCGTCCTTTCGTAGTGCAGCGTCAGCGCCCGAGCGATCGGGCAGCGCCGCCATTCTTCGTTGGCGCAGTAGCGCCGCGTGTATTCGTCCAGCTCTTCTTTCGGTAGCTTGACTTGCGCACCCTCGCAGTTGAGATAGTCGCGGTAGTCCCGCGAGTAAAACGGGCACTTGAAAATGCCCCCGCGATACCCGCTCACGGCGCACCGCCTGCCATTTCGGCATCCGCCGCTTCCCACGTCAGCCCGTGTTCTCTCGCATAACGCGATACGCTCGGCATGAATACCTCCTGTTCGGCTATCCTCTCGATGTATGGCTTCATCCACGCCACCGAGACTCGCGGGGAAGCTGTGCCCCTGATTTTTGCAAGCACTTGGCCGACCTTCGGAGGGAATCCCCTCGTATCCTCGGCAATCAGCGCATTCACCGCTCCCATCGCTTCGGTGGGGTCTTCCCCGTCCAGCATGTCCGACCAGAGGGAAACCAGCTCTTCGGCTCCTGCCCTGGTCATCTTGGCGTAAGCCTGCGGATAAGCCTGTTTTAATCGCCTTAAAATGCTAATTACGTCAGCTCTTTCCACGGTTTTTTTCCTCCTCAAGCATCTCGGCGAATACATCGCCGCCGACAAACGGCCTATTCTGCGGCGCTTTGCCGCCCTTGTCCTGCTCTCTGGCAAGCCAAGCGGTGATGAAACGCTTAATCCCTCCGCGTGTCTTCCGCTTGGTATGGTTTGCATCGCACCACCCTGCCATGTTTCTGAGCTGTTGCAGAACGTCAACGTTCGGATAGAGCTGCGACCATTTGGCCCTGTCGTTCTCCGACACGTCGAAAAAAGTCCCGTCATTCAGCGGCAAAGAAATCACCGGCGGCGCGTCAGCCGCTTGCGGCTCAGCGCATAATATGTACTCTTCTTTACTCTTCTCTACTCTACTTTTCTCTACTTTACTTTGTCGTTCGATGTCAGCATTTTTTGAAAAAATGTTTACATTTTTCGCAGAAATGTAAACATTGGGCAAAATTTGGGCAACATCAACCAGAAGGATGTTGTAATCGACTTCAAGAGTTTTGCGGCGGCTGACTGCCTCGAAGTACCTTTCCTGTATGCCTTTAGAGGTCAATACGTGGTACTTGTCATACTTCTCTTTGTCGAACATCCCTCGTCTGATAGAAGCCTCTATTATTTCGGAAACGACGCTCCCACCCAACCCGACCTTGCGGGCGAACAAAAGCGCAACCTCCTCTGTCCATTCAATGTAGTAACCCGCCTTGCCGTAAATCTCTTGCAGCAAGTGAACGACTACACCAAATCCTGTCAAGCCAAATTCTGCTTCTATCAGTTCAAACTTTGCGTTCAATGTGACATCAAGCGGAAAGTAATCGATCCCGCTCTTTGCCATAGACTACTCCCTTAAAACGGCAGCTCGCCGTCGTCCTCGCTGACCTCTGCAAAGCCGCATGCGGCGCTCTCTGCGGCGTATTGCGGTGCGGCGGTGTTGTTACCCTCCGAGCGCCTGTTATCTGCGAAATACACGCTGTCAGCCTGCACCTCGTAGCTCCTGCGTTTGTTGCCGTTCTTGTCCGTCCAGTCGCGCATCTGCAAGCGACCCTCGACGCCGATCATGCGACCCTTATCGGCGTAGTTGCAGAGCACTTCTGCCGTTCCGCGCCACGCCACAACGTCGATCCAGTCTGTGCCGCCCTCCTTGCCGTTGCGATCAACGGCAAGAGGGAACGACACAACGGATACGCCGCTGTTCGTCTTTTTCAGCTCCAAGTCACGCCCGATGCGTCCCATCAGGCAGATTCGATTCATGCTCATTTCAATTCCTCCTCGCTTTGGTGTTGGTGCAGATAGAGCACGTGGCTCTTGCCGATGGCGGCGTTTTGGGCGATCCATGCGTGCGCCTGCTCGCGGGATAGATGGCTCTCCATTGCGCGGCTCTCATAGCTGAATTCTCCCGCTTCCAGCTTGCGCTTCATGCGCTCCTGTATCTCCTCTTCGCCGTAGTTGGCTTCGATCAGATAAAGGTCATAGGCCTGCGCCACAATGCCGTCCAGCGAGGCGCAGTCCGTCGCATAGAACACGCGCTCGCCGTTTGCAAATTCGATATGCCACGCACAATTCGGGACATCGTGAGGAATGGAATTGTAGGACACACAGACGGGGTAGAGAAGGGAACAGGAGTAGAACAGCACATGGCCTGCCATGCCCTCGTCGGTCACGCGGCGGTCCACGCCGATGCGTCCCATCGGTTCCATGAGCCACGGAGGGACGCACCAGCGCAGCGCAGGGCGCAGGAAGTGCAGGCGCTTGATGGTCTCGGGGTTGAAGTGGTCGCCGTGAACATGCGTCAGCAGGACGAGCCTCAATCCCTTGCAGTATGGTTCGAGTTCCCGAAATGGAACGCCGCAGTCAATGAGTATTTCATCATTCAGCAGTACGGCGTTCCCCTTGGAGCCGGTCGAAATGACCTTGACCTTACAGATCATTCATGCTCACCTGCTTGGTGGTGCCGCTCTTTCCGTCGTCCAGCGTACCGAGGGCGTCAGCGGGAGCGGGCAGCTCGTCCTTGACCTCGCCTGTGGTCTCGTCCACTTCGACGGTCGGGAGATCAAAATACTGCTCGCGGCTCGCGCGTCCCTCTTTCAGTGAGGTATACACATTACGCAGGCGCACGATGCTCTGCGCCGTGAACGCTTCGGCCTTGCAGCCGATGTACTTTTCAAGGCACTCCATCGGTACGCCGAAGTCATCCTTGAACGCCTGTCCCATCTTGCGTACGCGGTCGATCATGGGTTCATCGCTCTTTCCCATCATCGTCTTGGTACACGCCGCAAGAGCGGCGTCTACCACGTCGCCGGGGATAATGCCAAGAATGCACGCGCGCATACGGCGCGCGCCCTGATTGGCGACCATTTCATAGATGTCGCGCGGGTCGGTGAGGGCAACGCTGCCTTTCTTGGTGTAGCGGATATGCGGCACGGTGAAGATCTTCGTCTGGCGGGTGTTGGTCTCCAAATCCCAGCAGTAGGCCATGACGGTACTCTCGCCGTTCTTCTGCTCCAGCTCGGTAATGCCGAAGTCGAGGTTGCCCCAGTTCTGCGCCATGACCTCGGCGAGACGGATCGAGGGGCCGGTCACGTTCTCGCCGCCGCGCGGGTATTCATAGATCGCGCGCTCGGCAAGGCTCTTGCGCTTGCAGGCGTTGAGAATGCGGTTGTTCGCTTCGATCTCGTCACGGGGAAAACGCTTGGCGACGACCATTGCCGCCTGTACCTCCTGCGCCTGACGGGAGATCATCATTTCGGCGTTCACGCTCTTGGCGCTCACAACTTCGGTGCTGTTGTAGGTCTGCATTTCGTTCATGGTAATATCCTCCTTAAAATAATCATTCGTACTGATAGCCATTGCTGACAAGGAATTGCTTCAAAAGGCGCAGGCGCTCGCGCGTATCGGTCACGCGGAACGACACCGTGAGGTGTTCGACCGCCGCCTGCTCCACGCGCTTCGGGACGACCTGCGGGGCCGCTGCGACGGTTACTCCAGCAGCGCGCGCTGCTGGAGTAACCGTGTGGCGTTTCACGGCCTCGCGCTCCTCCTCGGCGCGGCGGTGACGCTCGTTGACAACGGAGATCGCAAGCGAGAGGTCGAGGTTATTTTTGTACTCCACCATGATCTCCGGCGCGTTCTCGCCCATCGTGCCGATGGTTTTCATGTCCTGCGCCACGCCGTCCACCTTTAGCTTGATCTGCTCCATGAGCTTCTTCGGCGTCTTGGCTCTGGCGCTCGCCATATCGACCTTAACGCCGGTCTGCCCGAACGAAAGGAAGTCGATCTCGTTGACCGCGCACAGCTCCCGAAAATAGCCCAGCAGCATTTCCTCGCAGCGGCTCTTGATCTCGCTTTCCGTCGCGTCGATCTTGGCTTTCAGGTCTGCGTCGGCGCGCTTGTACGGGTCGGCGATGCACTCACGGTAGACGGATTCGAAGCTGTCGTACTTCTCCATGATTGCGGATTTAATGGCCTTGCGCTGGGTCTCGGCATCGGCAAACTCGCGGTTCATTTCGGCGCGAATGTTCTTCACGCTGGTTAAGGTCTCGTCGGTGCAGACAAGGCTCATTGCCTCTGCGACGCGCTGCTCCGTCTGCTCCTTCCGGCTCCTCAAATGCTCCTCGATCACGGGGAGTTGAGTCACTTTCATCAGGGTGTTATCCATCTTCGGTCTCCTCCAATTCTTCAAAATACATTTCCTCTGCGCCGCAGTCTGGGCAGAACTTTTCCGTCACGAGGACGTAGCCGCGCTCACCGTCAAGGTTCTCGCGCCTGCGCAAGACGTCGGGCTCGTCAAAGGTCAGCCCGCACCATTCGCAGCGGTACTTCATATCATCGCTGAGACCGCGATGAGCACCGCCGCCAGCAACAGGCAGATACCGGCAAAAAGCATCGCCTCGTCCGCCTTTCGCTGCTCTCTCGTGCGCTTGTCGTGCCGTCTCACCGTCTGCACCCCCTGTCGATAAACGGCAGCAGATCATACAGCACCTTGCACACCGCGCACGCGCCGATGACGGCGAGCCCCGTCGTGAAGTCGCAGCCGTTGAGCGCGATCACCGCAGCGGCGATACCGCCGAAAAACAACGTGTCGATCATGCCTCCACCTCGCGTTCTGCGATCCACTCGTTCACCAGCCGCGTGAAGATCTGGAAGATCCTGCGCTTGCCCTCGATGCAAACGCCGAAGGGGTACGCGCCCTGCTGAATGCCGTCTGCCAATGATTCATTCGAGATGCGCAGGCCGTGATCTCTCAGATACGCCGCGCACTCGTTTAAGTCCATTGTCTGAATCGTCTTCATCTTTCTTCCTCCTTGTTATTCGATCGGTTCCAATTCGAAAATGCTTTCAGGATAAAAGCTCCAACTGCCAAATCTGGATTTGCTGCACTGTGCGTCATAAAGCCATTCGTTTAGCTCGATTTTCTTTGACGTCAGTGCCGCATCTTCTACGGCATTTTTCGCTTCGTGCGTTTCAATGTAGGCTTTCTGCTTGGTAAAGTTGTTAATAGACTGAGGCACTTGAAGCACTCCAACAAGAATCACTATGATCGATATCATCACAATAATTATGCCGACCATTCCGGAAGCAAAAGGAACCCAAGAGCTATCAATCGAGCATTTTCTCAGAGACAGTACCGTGATAATGACCCACACGCAAAGAAAAATAATCCAAGTCATCTTTGCTCCTCCTTACTCCTTCGGGATCAGCCGCGTCACCGGCACATTCAGGTGCTTCGCAATGCGCACGACGGTGTCGATCTTCGGGCTTCTCCCTGCTTTCCACTTCGTCACATTGCTTTTGCTCATGCCGAGCGCAAGGCACACCGCGCTTGGGCTTGTGCGCTTCTTCTTGCACACTTCTTTCAGCAGTTCGTAAAACAAGTCATTCCCTCCATTCAAGTAGTTTGAATTAGAGAACCTTTTGTGATAGAATAAAGCTGCACGTGCGGAAAGGGGTGATGCCCATGCAGGCCACATCGGCTATCGCGGGCTTCATGCCTAATTTCCTGTGTTCCCGGTAACTGAACGGACAGCGGTGCGGTCAGCGCACCCGTTTCTCATACGAAGCCGTTCAACCGCGCCGAGGGGTGCTCGCCTGCACCCGCAACGCGGCGGAAACAAAGTGTGACGAGATACGGCGGGAAGGCGACCTGCCGCATTCTCAACCGCGCGTTTGCCTCACCCTATCACAAAAGGCTCTTGACAGTTCCCAAAAAAGTACTATAATGCAAGTACCACCAAACATTGATTAGTACTTGATGGGGTATCGCCATGCTTAGATAATAGCACCCAGCGGGGTACTTTTCAAGAAGATTTTTACCCAGGGGGGTACATTTGTATCCTTACACAATTTTAGAGGGGCTATTATGTCTAATCTGTACGAGAATATTAAGGAACTATGCGATGAGAAAGGCGTAAAGCCCGGTAAAATGTGCACGGAAGCAAGCGTCAGCAAGGGGCTTATTACCGATTTGAAGATGGGGAGAAAGAAGACCGTCCACGTTGAGACCGCCCAAAAGATCGCAGACTATTTCGGCGTGACTGTCGACCGCGTTCTCGGTGCAGAAAAAAAGAATGAGCCCGCCGAGATTGGCGAACCCATTCCTAAATACGAGCAGTTGAACGACGAAAACAAGGTTAAGGCGCAGGAATATATTGCTCTTTTATTAAGCTCTCAACAAAACGATTGACTTTTTCCTTGTTTTCCTCCGTGAGCAGATGGTATTGAATCTCCGCCTTTCGGTCAAGACCCTGCATATCGTATTGCTCTTTCATCTATGTATCCTCCGTTCAAGTTATTTCACCTATTATCTCTCATAAACTAATCATATTCACCACGGGAAGGTAATGTTAGGAGGTCTTGCGCATGGGATTGTATACCGACCCCGATTATTTTGAAAAGCAATCCAGTTATCAGGAGAGCAAGAAATCAAAAGTCATCAAATCTATACGAGATCACTTCATTCGTCCATGCTATCTCCGCGAATCAGAAACCCCGTTAAAATTTTACAAACTAATACGGGTATGCCTTCCGATTGGAGCTATCCTAAACTTTTTCCGCGCAATACAGGCAACGGTCGCAATTAGCACGGCAGCCGAAGCTGCAAAACCATACTTTATCATAGATGCCATATATATGTGGCTTGGCATTGTCCTTTTGCTCGGAGCAGCCGCTGGGCTAAATAGAATGGAGTGGTCTGGGGTCAGATTTTATTCCGCCCTTTTTGGATGGCAGATTGTTTATAACGCTTTCCTCGCCATCCTCGGCGCGCACTGGGGCCTGTTTGACTTTGAATATTTCGGTCGCCCAATAATGGAAGCCGTATTCTTATCAGTTTGGCTATATTTCTGCTTGATTTATTTTGGAAAGCGTCGGCTTTTATTTTCTCCCGGGGCCTTTAACGACCCGCCAGAATGGACACCCTCGCCAGATGGCGAACCTGCATTTCACGACCAATCCGCCCGAAATTCCATTACTCCGCCCAAAGTTGAACCTGAACCGCCAAGTGAGCCAGAAATAACCGCTGAATCAAACCCACCTGCCGTCATCCCCAAAAAGCCGGTTAAAAAGGCCGCGCCGCGAGCGTTGGTGATTGGCCTTGTTGTCGCTCTTGCGCTGAGCCTCGCTGGGAATGTCTGGCAAGCAGCGGGATGGAGTTCCGATAAAAAGGCTCTGGCATCCGAAATCAAAGAGAAAGACCAATCGATAGCCAGTCTAAAAAGCGCAAATTCCAGTGTGAAATCGGAACTCTCTGATTTGCAATCGTATCACTTTAATACTTACTACTCGACGGGATATATCGTAACCGGATCAACCTATTTTCACAGATACGATTGTCCCGTAGTCGAAGCAGCAGATACATATCAATCGCACAACACAGAGTTTTGCAAGTGGCTTGGATATAGCGGATGCCCGGTATGCCATTCTGGGATTAGCGTAAGCAAGATTGACAAAACGCCGAAGCAATCCGCGCCATAGTTAGTTTTGAAAAAGCCCTCGCCGCCTCTGCAACACCGGCGAGGGCTTTTCAGCAGCAGCGGGGAGCGGTCGCCGCTGCTTGTTTTGACCATATCGCGCTTTACCTTACCACTTCAATACCAAGACCTTGCAACACGACGGCATTCGACCGCATTCGACAGACCCACTTTTGGAACCCGAAAAGTACGAAAACCGGAAAAGTTAAGGTGATGTAAATGAATATCCAAGAGCTGTGTAAACTTCGTAAAGAAGAATTGAAACTGACCTACCACGATATTTCCGACGCTTCCGGCGTACCGCTGTCCACCGTCCAGAACTTCTTTTCCAAAATGTCGAAAGCCCCGTCCATTTACACTGTCGCGCCGATCTGCAAGGTGCTCGGCATATCCCTTGACGAAATATTCGGAATTTCCGAACACTTGACGCCAACCGAAGAAACTTTGCAAGCACGCAACGATGAGCTTGAACGCCACGTGGACGCGAAAGCAGACACGATCGAGATCATGCGGCGCGGCGTCCGTATCCGAAACGGCGTGATTTTATTTTTGTTCATCGCGGTGGTGTTACTGGCTGCATGGGGCTTGTATATCGATATGCACTGCGCCGACTATGGATTTTGGAGGGGCTAACATGGCGAATTGCATCAAATGTAAAGCAGCGCTGCCGGATGGCGCGCTGTTTTGTCCTATGTGCGGCAAAAAGCAAGTACCGGAAAAGCGCAAGGCGCTCAAACGCGCCAATGGAACCGGCACGGTATATAAGCTCTCAGGGCGCAGGTCGCGTCCGTGGGTCGCCGCAAAGAATCGGGTTATCATCGGATACTACTCGAAGAAGTCTGACGCGCTGGAAGCGCTGGAACGGCTCTCCGGCAAACCGCTGGACGAGCGATACAATATGACCTTTTCCGAGGTGTTCGATGCGTGGAAAGCGGAGCACTACCGCGAGATCGGCTCAAGCGGGGTGGAATCTTATGACCGCGCATTTGATGTCTTTGCCCCGCTGCACAACAAGAAATTCCGCGATCTGCGCGCCGCGGATTTCCAGGCGGTTATTGACCAGCATATGAGCAAGTCCCACTCCACCGTTTCGAAATACAAGCAGCTCGCGACACAAATGTCAAACTGGGCCATGCGGGAAGAGATTTGCGTGACAAATTTTGCGCATTACATCAAACTTCCCGAAAACGTGAAAAAGGAAAAGGAGATTTTCACTGATGGCGATATTGAAAAGCTGGAATCCAACGGCAGCGACGCAGCGAAGATCGTGCTCATGCTTCTATCGACCGGCATGCGCATCGGTGAGCTATTTTCCCTTCCCGTCGCATCTTATCACGAGACCTACGTGATTGGCGGTGAGAAAACGGAAGCCGGGCGTAACCGTGTAATTCCGATTCGGGGCGAGGGCAAGCCTTACTTTGCATATTTCGCATCCAAAGCGACTGGGCCACTGTTGCTCTCCGGCTATGAGGGCCAGCATTCCCCCGAAAATTACCGAAAGCGCGATTATTACCCATTGCTGTCCCGCCTCGGGATAGAAAAAAAGACTCCCCATGCCACGCGCCACACTTACGCCACGCGCGCGGTAAAGGAAGGTCTTCCGCCAGAGATCCTTCAAAAAGTTCTCGGACATGCAGATTATTCTACTACTGCAAACATTTACACCCATATTGACCCCGATACGATCGTAGCGGCTGTTACAGGCACGTTACTAACAAAACCGGAATCGGGCAAAAAGAAAAAGCCTTGAAACCGTTGAGTTTCAAGGCTTTTTTGGTGGAGACTGCTGGACTCGAACCAGTGACCTCCTGCGTGTGAAATAGCTACGAACGCGCGCTTTGCGGAATTATGTTGCAATAACACGGAATAAAGCAGAATAAATGTAACAATACAGGATTAAATGCTTCAATATTCCACTTCATTCCTTCGCGGTTACTAACAAATCCCTAACAGGTCTACTCCCGGCACATGTCCTGCAAGCGTCTGACGTCGGCAGCCCTCTCGATCTGCTTCCTGTGCAGATAGTCATAGAGACACTTCATGCCCTCGGGCGGCTCGCCCTTCTCCTGCTTATACTTCTGGATGACGCCGGCGACCTCAGCGTGTAGCATCGTCATGTGATGCATCTCTTCACCGGAAAGCTCGTAAAAAGTTTTCGCAAGAGCAGGACATTCGTCCTTGTACTCGAGGGCGCATTTCGCGTACTTCATCGCGTCCTCGATTTCCTCGTCGACCATCGCCGACAGTTTTTCAATGAGTTTCATTTTCTTCCTCGCTTTCTGCGTTCGGCTTCGGCATTGCTTTTTTGATCTCCGCCAGTGCCGCGTCGCCGATCTGATTGCCGATGCTGCGCCCTGTGGGCGTGGCCACCATCGCGCCAAGCAGCATCCCGATCAAGAGCTGCACCATCGCGCACCTCTCAGATCCGCTGCACGCGCAGCGCCACATTATTGACCGTAGCAGCGGCACCGGCGAGTACCAGCGTCAGAGCGGACCCTTCCGCGCAGCAGGCCTGACGCACAAGCGCCGGAATGCTGAGATCGACCGTGCCGTTGGCGGCGGCAGTCGCCGAGGCGGTCGCGCCGGGGACGGCGACGCCGTCCTTGTAGAGTGTAACGGTGACGGTTCCGGCAGCGGCAGGCGTGACGGTGACCGAGGCGTCGACATCGTAGTAACCGGCACCGGTGATGTTGACAGCGTTGCCGTTGATCGCCACGTCACAGCCGTAGCGGCGGATAAGGCTGCCAAGAGGGATGACGCCGTCGACCGCGACTGCGGTGGGCGTCTGCATGGCAGCGTAAAGAGCGGATTTACAAGACATTTTTTATTCTCCTTCCATAAAAATGGCGGGGCTATAGCCCCGCCTGTTACCCGGCCATAGGGGCCTGCCATGTCCCCCGAGCGGGGAATATGGTCTTAAAGGTTGACGTTGCCGTTGCAGCCGCAAGACGCGGGGATGATCTGGCCTGCGCAGGTCGAAGCCACGCCGTACAGTGCGGGCTTGGTCAGCATGCGGCCCTCGATCGCATCCAGACGGCGGTTGAAACCGCAGCAGCAATCGGAGATCTTCGCCGCCAGGGCGTCTGTCTGCTCCTTGGTGAAGATGCCGTTCTTGAGGTTCTGGTTCTCCATCTTGAGGTCGAAGATGGTCTCCTGCAGGCGCTGCTCGTAGATGCGGCTGGCCTGACTGGTGATCGCCTCAGTGCTGGCGTTGATTGCCATGCGCGTGTCGTTGCTCTGCTGCTCGATGAGATACTGCGTGCGGGACGTGTCGATGATCCCCTGCTTTTCGACCTCGCAGTTGCTCACGCGGTTGCAGCCGGTGTCATTGACGGGATACGGCATATTGCCGCGTCCAAATCCAAAGCCGTTGCCAAAGCCGCCAAACAGCGCCGCGATGACGATGATGATAAACAGTACCGCGAGCCAGCTCATGCCGGTGCTCTGATCGTTGTTCATGGTGCATTCTCCTTTCCTCAAAAATTATTCCAACAGCTATTTCAGCCGGGGGAATTTGGTTGAGTGCCCCGCTTTGCCCTTTTGCGGGGCCTGTGAACCGTTTTGTGTGCCGCCGAGTATTTTATTGGCGTCAGAGCGCAAAGCCTCTGGGGTCGTGCCGAGAAGCCCGCACAGGGCCTTCGCCTGCATTGTGCGCCCGTAGCGCGAATATAGGCTGTCGGCGATACCAGGATCAATGCCGAGCCTGCGCGCCGTGCTCTGCACGCCCTCCAGCGTGTCAACCGTCCCGCTGATCGCCTGCTCCGCTTTCTCCGCCGCGCCTTGCAGGTCGGCGCTGGGAAACATTCTCGCCGCTGCCGCTAAGAGTTGCTTGAGGTCCATTTTCCTTCAGCTCCTTTACCTGATCGGTCAGATTTTTGATGACCGCAGCCATGTCGCTCATAGCCGACTGCATTTCGCCCATTAGCTCCTCCTGCGTCTTGGGCGGAGTGATGACGCCCAGCTCAACAAGCTTGTCGTAATACTCCTGCGTGGTGGCTTCCAGCTCGGCGTATGCCGAAGAGGTCTTGCCGATGAGCTGCTGGCGGTTGCCGAAATAGTCGGTCTGGAAAATATCACCGTTGTCGATAACACACATCATGCAGTTTCCGCCGCTGTATCCGGCAATTGCAAACTGGTCCATGCGCGCACCTCCTTTTGTTGTCTCAATGATAACGAAAAAGAGGCCCCGCAAAGAGCCTGAAAAAGGTCTTTGTAGGGTCTCTTCTTTATGTGTTTTTGATGCCGTCCGCGATTTTGCTGTATGCCCGGCGTCGCCGCGTCTTCACGTACTCCGGTGAGACGTGCAGTGTCTCCGCGACTTCGACGCGGCTCTTCCCGCGCACATCGCATTCAATAAGGCAGTACGCCTCATCGGGCGGCAGCTCAAACGATAAGATATACGCCACGGCCCGCTTGGGGGCCATAGAGGATAATTGCGCGCGGATTGACCTGTGCTGACTGTCCATGCCCGTGTAGGGCTTGCAGAGGCGCTTGCGCGTGGGCTTTCGCCGCCCGCTCCTTCCTGTGCCCGATTAGGACACCGTTATTTTGTCGCTCTCTGGATCATCGTCACGGCTTCCTGCCGCGTGATAAACGCTTGTGGAGCCGTGCCGTCTGTGATACCTTCCTCTTTTGCCGCATCCCACACAGGTTTTGCCCAGCTCGAAACTGGTTTTGTCCGCTGCTGTGCAAGGTAAGCGTCCATCATCTTGTTAAACGTTGCCTGGTCCATGTACTCCTCCATTTCCGGCGGGTACTTGCCCGCCAAGATCATGCCCCCTGTGTACCTGAGGTGGTCGTCCCACTGAAAATGCGGCTTGTCCGGGAATTTCTTCCAATCGCCGCCCCACGAAAATCCGACCTGCTTGCCGATCTGCCCGCAGCGTGCAAAGAACGACGGATCGTCGTACTCATGCCCCTTAACGTTTTTGCAGATGTCGAACGCCAGCCCAGCCTTGACGCCGTGGAACGTCGGGCGCGTCGCGGTCTTTGCCGCGTAGCCGTTTGCAGCAAGATAGCGCTGGTACTCGTCATCTCGTACTGTCTCGGTCACGAGCACCGAAAGCCCCGCCTCCTTGCAGAGGTCGAGGAAAATGACGCAGTTTGTGCGCACGTCCGCCCGCAGGTCAGCAATGTCCCTACTGTGATACATCGCTGTCACCCTTGCTGTCGATCACGTCCTGCGTCTTCTGGCTCTGCGTGCCGAAATAGAACGCGATGATGACCGCATAGATCGTCATAAAGTCCTGCGAGATGTTGCCCGTCACCGCCATGTACGCGAAAACGCCCGTCAGCACCAGCGTTACGATGCTCTTGACGCTCATCAGGTTTGCCAGTCTCTTGTGAATCAGTTCCATGTTATTCGTCCTTTCCCTTGATTTTAATTCCCGCCAGCAGCCCCAGTTCCGCCGTCCACGCGGCGAACCACGCGACGGTCAGGCTGTCCGGCACTACCTTGTCATGCGCGGTCAATACGAGCACCGCAATACAGTACCAGCAGAGGTTGAGCACTGCCGCGATGACGTACTTGTCCCGCTTTCTCAGCTTCTTCATAGGGCCACCCCCGACAGCAGCCACGCGATAAACGCGCCCGCCAGCGCCGCGAGAGCCTTGTCGACCAGCCCGTCCCACCGTTTTCCCGCCTTGCCCGTGATGGCTTTCACGTCCTCTTTGATCTCCTTGACGTCGCCCTCAACGGTTTCCTGCTTGGTCGCCAACACTTCGACCGACGTTGCCAGCCTGTCAAGCGCCGTTTGGTGCTCCTGCAACTCATTGATGCGGTGCGTATTGCTTTTGCATCGTGCATCGATCAACGCGATCTCTGCGTCATCGTAGTGCTTTGCATTGTCCATTTTTCACGCCCCCTTATTTTTATGGTGTTCTTCATTGAGCCTATCATGCCGCCTCCGCAAATTCACCACGGGGAAAAAGAACCTGTCGGATTCCCGACAGGCTCTTTTTCTTTACACCGCTTTCTTCCGTGCGATTGCAAGCTGCTCGTCTACCCGCGCGCGGTTCCAATGGCGAATTTTCTTCGGCACGTCCAGATATTCGTACATCGCCGTGCGCTGCTGCTCGTTAAGCCCAGAGCGGAACAGCATTTCCATGATCTGCAAGCCCTTGCTATAGTCGATGCTGTCGCCGTCCTTGTCCTTCAGCATTTCGCACTCGCTCGCCGCCGCCTTGCAGGCCGCGAACACGCCGGGGGCGATGCGATACTGCTTCTGCGCCTCCTGCGCATTCTGGATCCATTTGGTCGTGATCTCGTACTTCCCGCCGGAATTTTCTTTCAGCGCCACTGCCTCTGCGTAGCTCTCGACGTAGCCGAGCGCCTTGTCTTTGCCCTCGTCAGAGAGGCGGGAGAACGCGCCGCTGCTCGTTGCCTTGTCAGCCTGCGCGCGGTAGGCCTCGCCCTTCTGCGTCTCGTACTTGCTGTACGAGCTCGCGTTCAGGTCCGCCGCGCTGAATTCCTCCTCGTCCTCGCCGCTGTCGTAGGCGTACTTCCCGCGAATGCCCAGCAGGTCAAGCGACTTCTGCGGGAACAAGTAGTTGGCCTCACTCTCGACCTTCTTGTTGTAGCGGGTCTTGAGGCTGCTTTGGATGCTCTCGCCGTCAAGCCCCATCTGCTCCATCAGGTCGCGGCGCACGTGCTCATAGGTCGCGTAATCGCCCTGTTCCAGCGCATCATAGAGGATACCGATAAACCGGCTTCTGTTGTCGCTGCTGGCAAGATTGTAACTGAACTTCTCCACCTCATACTGGAAGCCGAGGCTGCCACTCGCCTGTGCGATGGTGCGCAGCGTCGCCATAAGGTCGCGCTTGATGTTGGCAACCGGCAGACCAAACATCTTGCTCGCCGCAGCCAACAGCGTGAGCGTGGCCTCCTTGCGTGTCTTCTTGCCGTCGCCGCCTGCGCTGTCAACAAAGACTCTCGCCGCGTTAATCAGATCGGAGAAGACCTCCATGTCAGGGCGTGACACATCATAGCCCTGCGCAAGCGAGAGAACATCCTTTGCGAATGGGATTTGCGCCACGGGGTTCATGTTGCTGCCGACGTTGCCGTTCAGCACGACGTTGCCGATCAACTCGAGCGCGTTCTTCTCGTCTCCCTCCACGCCCGTAAAAGCCGAGAAGAACTTCTCCCAATAGTCCTTGTCGCGGTCATCGTCGCGCAGGCCGTCGACAATGCTCTGCGCCAGCGCATTCACCACATTCGTAACGACCAGCGCCGTCGCCGCGCGACCCAGCGTCTTGAGGGCCTTGCTGCGCTTCGCCGGGTTCTCCTCATATCGGAAGTTGTCGTAGCTGCGAAGCAGCACGTTCAGGCTCATGATGGGCTCGCCCATAAAGGCTGTCGCCTGCTGCGAGAGGGTGCTCTTGCCACGCATGATGTTGCTGCGCTGCAAGATTCCGTCGACGACCTGCGTCTGATCGATCATATCGGAGAACACATCGTTGACCGCGCTGTAAAATTCGTTGCTGCCCGCGCGGACGTCTGGCTTTTCACGCTTCACCTGCCACTCGCAGGCGTTCCACAGCTTCCCCCACGTTGCGGCGTCCGCCTTGCCCGCAGCAGCGCCAGCGAGGTCGTTCAGTTTGTTCGTCACGCCCTCTTTACCGTAGAAGCGGTCTTTCAGCGTGTACGGTGACGAGATATCAAAGCTGCCGACGTCCTTGCGCATTGCGATAGGGGAATGCTCAAGTGCTTTCTCCCAGCCGCTCCCCTTCGTCACGCCGCCGGTCATGCCCTTTGCCATGTCCTTCGGATCGAGAACCGCCGCCGCGCGGAAGAACGCCGTCGGCTGCTGGATGACGACACGGATGTTCGCGCCGACAGACGCGCCCTTGAATTTGCCGACAAACTTTCCCATCTTGTCCGTGCCCGGTTCAAAGTCCTTGACAACGATGCCGTTCTGAATGTCGCCCATCAGTTTTTGCCAGTACTGCTGCGCGCCCTTGCCGCCCTTTTCGTCGAGCAGGCCCTTGACGCTCACGCCGGTCTTATTGCCCGCGTCATTGCGGTACTGGAAGTTGAAGAAACGGTTTGCATCCTCCATCGGTGCGAGCCATGCTGCGTAGTCGATCATGTCGGATGCATGGTCGGCGAACGTATCAAACACGCTGCGCAGCTCCACGGCGTTGTTCGCGTTCGGTGTCACCTGCTGTGCCATGCCGATATTCTTGATGGAGCGCACATTGCCACTGTCCTTCTCGAGGTTGCTGTGCAGTGCTTCCTTTGCTGACTTGATGGGCCAGTAGTTTTTCTCGGTGAATTTGCGGTAGCCGTAGGCCTGCATGCTCGCGTCGTTGCCGTACTTGGCAAGCGTAGTCGCCGTCAATTCCTGCAAGCCGTCCGCCACGCGCTTCTGCTCGTCCGTCAGCTTGCCCGTGATGCGCTCGATATCGCCATCAGTCAAAAAGACCTGCTGCGTGCCGCGTGGCATTTTCGTCCTGCCGGTCTCCGCGCTCTTGATCTCCGGCTGGATGACGCCGCCGCCGAGCAGATGCCCAAGCGCCTGCTTGCGCTTGCTCAGAAGGTACAGTTCCATGATCTGCGGCGTCGTCAGTGTCAGCTTACCGCCGTTTGCGACGGTGATGTCGTGCGTCTCCGCCTCCCACTTGCCGATGGCACTGCCGCGCGCGTCGCGTAGCGCGCCTTTCAGGTCGCCGTGGATAGCCTTCCCAGCAATATCCTTGAAGCCCGCCTCGCCCAGCTCGTCGCCAAGCACCTTCCGCGTCTTCTCGGCAATGTCACGTGCCATGATCTCCTGAGAATCCTGTGCATTGCGCAGCATCCGGTAGATGCTCTTGCCCGTCTCGCCGTAGTGGGCAAAGAACGTGTACGGCGTCTCTAAGCTGATCGTCGTATTGCCGCCGAGCTTCTTCCGCCGCGTGCTCACGTCGGTCTTGAAGGCATCCGCCATCTGCTTTGTGGTCTCGAATTTGCTCTTGGAGAGCACCTTGCCCGCCGTCGAGACGGATTTCTCCACCGCGCGAATGGTCTTCCACATCGTCCCAAGCTCTTCGCGCGTCAGCTCAGAGAGCCGCTTGTCCTTCATGCCGATAACCTGTCCAAGCAGGCCGTCCTTGCCGTCCGTGCCCAGCAGCGACGGGTCAATGACCAGGTCGTCGCCGTCTTTCTCTCGCCCTGAAAGAATATCTTGATACTGATCTCGGAGTGCTTCGAATGCCTGCGTGCGCTGCGTCGGCGTGCCGCTGCCGTCATAGACATGCTTGCCGCTTTCGTCCACGGTGTAGGCGCTCTCCTGATTGATGCTGTTCAGCACTGCCGCCACCGCCGAGCGCATATTCTCGGGGATGTGCTTCGTGTCCGTCGGGCGCAGCAGCTTCTTCGACAGGTCTTTTGCGTGCCGCGTGATCTTCGCGCGCAGCTCGCGGCGCTTCTGCCCCTCGCGGCGCGTCGCGTCCTTCTCGCGGTAACGGTTTCGCAGCGCATCCAGCTTCTCCGCCTGCTGTGCGCGGGCCTTTTGCAGGGCTTCCTGTGTGTGGCGCAGCTTCACCGCATCCGTGCGGCCTTGTGCCATCTGCCCGGCGAGTTTTGCATCCGCTGCCGCCTTGCGGCCCGCCGCTTTTGCCGCGTCCAGCTTCTCCGCCTGCACATCGGCAAAGGTTTTCTTCGCCTGCGGTAGGTCAAAGAAGCGGTCAAGAATGTCATTCGATATTGAGCTGACCGCCTGACCCATGTACCCCTCGAAGGGATTGTACCCGGATACGTTGTAAAGCTCGCCCGCAACGTCGGCAATGCGCGCGATCTGGTCGCTCACGTTGTTCTCGCGCGTCTCGCTGAAAAACTCGGGATAGCTTTCCGCCAGTTCGGAATAGACCTGATCGACGTTCGTGTGCTCGCCCTTGCCGAGATTTACCTTGCCGAAAAGCCCGCGCCGGAAGTCGGCGTAGTCCGTGATGCCAGCCGCATCCTCGGTGGAGAGCGTGATCTTCGTATCTTTCAGGTACTTGCGCAGCTCGCTATACTCGCGGTATACCTCGTCATCCTTTGCGATGGCGCTCTCTGCGATGCGCTGGGCGATGGCGTCCGCGCGGCTTCTCGCCTCGGTGTAGGTCAGATCGCCGGTCTCGTCGCCGCCGCGCGCGATGTAGTCATACAGGCTCGCAAGGTCGCCCGCGATCTCGCTGCCCTCGATCTCCGCCCCGTAGCGGCGCGTCAGCTCCTTCGCCGCCTTTTCCACGCTCTTGCTGTCGGTGCGCACACCGTCGCTGCGGCGCGTCTGTCCCTTCCAGTAGTCCACGCGCTGACGCAAGGTCTCATTCTCACGCTTGAGCGCCGCGATCTCCTGCGCGTTCTCAGTGCCCTTGAGGGATAGGAACTGTGCAAGGCTCGATACCTGCGGCGTCGTGCCGTCCTCAAAATAGGCCTTGATGTCCGAAAGTACCTTGTTCGCGTGTGTGCCGCGCGGGTATTCCGTGCTTGATACCGTCTGCCCGTCAGGCGTATCAAGGTCAAGAATGACCTCACCGCGATTATGGCTGATAAAATCAGAAAGAGAATCAAGCTGATTCTTTGTCGGCATAACAGAGAGGTTAATGCCGCCACTTTCCGGCGAAATGCGGATATTGCCCTCGCTCATAAACTGAACCATGCTCCCGCTGTAATCGCTGCCGCCGTAGTCATCGCCCAGCGCGTCACGAATGTCACGGTGGTCAACAGTGCGATATCCGCCGGGGCCTCCTTCGTGCCTGCCGGAGAAGTCGAGTTTCTTACCGTTCGTCAGGATGTATCCGGTCTCCGCCCACTTGTAGGTATGCCCGAAATACTCGTCCGCGTCCTTGCGGTGCTGCTTCTTCTCTTCGTCGGTATACTCTTTCAGTGAATAGCGCTTCTTGCCATTCTCCGCGCCCTCAAGGGAATAGTCCCCATTGACATTTTCGCCATCGGTGCGTATACTATCCATAGAAGCATCACGCAGGAATGTAGACTTCGGGTTCTGCCCGTATGAGCTACTGATGTCCTGTGTGATGTTTTCTATTTTTGTAATGTCTTTCAGAAGCAGCCCCTTTGAAACCGGTTCGATATTAACGGTGCCCTTGTAGTACTCGTTCCCGACCTTGAATGTCGTATCGAAGTATTGAAAGTCCCCTACGGCGTTGGGGTGGACATGCCCGTCTTTTCCGTCCGGGGCCGTTCTGAAATTAGTCCCTGCATCAATCAGGTTGTCCAACTCCGTAGACGCCCTCATTTTCGCATCGCGGAACGCCGTGTACTGCTCGGGCGCAAGCTCCTGCACACGGTGTGTCCACTCATGGCCGACGACCTGCATCACGGGGTCCTGCGCATCCTTTGCAATGCGGATTTCGTTGCCCTCGATGACGCCGTTAGCCGTGCCGCCACGCACCACGTCAGCCATGCGCACGCGCACGCCGAGCGCCTTTGCAACGGTGTTGATCTCGTCTGCCGTCGCACTGTCCATTTCACGTGAAACGTAGTCATCATAGACAAGGCCGCTGCCTCCGTCGCTCTCCTGCGCAAAGGTCTTCTTGCGCGCCTCGGCCTTCGCGTCGTTCTGCCCTGCGACATACCCCGCATAGGCCGTCTCATTCGTCGGGTTCGGGTTCGCCTTGCCCTCCACGCCCGCATTGTAGGCAGGAATAAAGTCTTTCACGTGCTCCGCCGTGTCCTTGCCCTCCTGATACGAGCCACGGATCGCCTTACGCCCGCTCTCACCGAGGGAGTTATCAAAGCGCGCGAGCGATTGAAGCGCCGCATTCACGCCAACTTGTCCGCCGCCAAGAACACCGCCGACCACTGCGCCGCCGAGAAATTCCTCTGCGGATGTCCGCGGGTTCAAAATGGCGTTTTCATCCCTCATTGATGCGAGAGGATTGCCTTTCTTGTAGGCGACGTTCTGCGTCGCTCTTTCAAGAATGCCCTGCACAACTTCTTCTTTACCTTCATCAAAGGCGGATTCAAGCCATGCTTTCCACGCAGCGGAACCGTGTTTCAACTGTTCTGGAAGCGTCTGAATACCGCCGCCAACTTCAACGGCAGCGTTCATCAGGCCGTTTCCTGTGGCATAAAGTGCGGCCTTCGTGCGAGAGGTGTTGTTATCCACTCCGGCCTTCTCCATGTCATCAAGTGCCTGCTCGTAACTGGAACCTACGACTTGCGAGAATGAAAGCCAATACTGGGGGTCTTTCCCCATCGCAAATACGCTGTTGCGGATCGTGTTTGCAATGCTCGGGGCCATTTCCGTTGCAGCAGTCTTCGCAAGCGTCGCTGGCGTCGCCCCGAGGCTCGCGCCTGAGGTGAGCACCGCTGCGACCGCCTGCGGGGCTGCTGCGACGGTCAATGCGCCATACTTGTCAAAAATCTCCGCAGCCTTGCCGCCGCGCTCAACATTCGCCGCGTATTTGTCCTCTATCTCTTGCCCCTCATTTCGAATGCGGCGCTGTAACTTATTTGCAAGACCGGAATCCGACAAATCGCCGAGCTGCTGCCCGGAAACTAACTCAAATGGGGAAAGTGCAACATCTTCCGCAAACGCAAGCGTGTCGGCAATGCCCTGCGCGGCTTGGTTGATGCCTTTCATAGTTGCTCCGGCAATGCCCTTTCCAACGGAATACTTCTGCTGTTTCCCGGGTGTCCTGTTCCCTGAAAATGTTGCTTTGCCAAGCCTGCTTTGGTTCTTCGGCATCACGTCATTCTGCTGCGTCATTGGCGTCGTCTTCACCGGGCTCGTGCGATATACTGTAGGTGGAGAAGAGACCGGGGCGCTCGCGCTCCCGGTCTGCATCAATTTCCCGCGCCGCCCCTGCGCAACAGTGGTCGCAATTGGCTGCTCGGTCTTTAATTTCTTCTCTTCGTTATTGGTGTTCAGTGCTACCAGCTTTCCCATATCAGTCCTCCGTGTAAGTCAGCCCGTATTCGTCCAGCATCTTCTGCACGCGCGCCTTCTGCTCGTCGCTCAGTTTATCCCAGAAAGAATCAATACCTCCGACAGCATAATCGGTACGCCCCTGTGCAAGCATCGTGCGCAGACTGCTCATAGCCGCATTGAAATTGCTCGAATTATAGCCCTCGCTTGAACTTCCACCGTTCTGCCCTTCCAGCCAGTTTTCATAGTCGGAATAGAGGCCGCTCGAAGATGTAAAGCCGTACTTCTGGTAGTTAGCCTTCTGCGCAAGCCAGCTCTTGGGGTTCCCGCTCGCCTTTGCCGCAGCAAACAGGCCTTCGTAGTCCATCGCTCCGCCGGTAGCTCCGCTACGTGTCCCGCCACCGGAAGTCCGGCGAGAGCCACCGCCGCTTGCCTTCCCCGCCGCTGCCTGCGCGGCCTGCTGCAATTTATACTGCCATTCCGCATTATAGCGTGCGTCCTCGATGGCGTCGCGTTCCTTCTGGTAGTTATAGTTGAGCTTGTCCTGCTGCTTCTGATACGCCAGCGCATCCGCCGCCTGCTGGTCGCCCACCTGATCGCGCGCAAGCTGGTAAAGATAGTTGCGGTCAGCCAGCCAGCGGTTGTAGTTGTTGTCCTCAAGGCCGATGAGCGTATTCAGGTCGGCGCGGTCAGCATTCAAGCCGTCCTGATACATGCTATAGGCAAGCTGCTGTAATTCGGGAATCTTGTCCGTCATCTGGCTCATCTGGTAGTCGCTCGCCTGTTGGCTCGCTGCCACCGCCGCCGTGGACGGCATCCCGCCCGTCATCACTGCCGCCTTGCCGAGCACATCCTCAGCGCTGCGGTCTGCCTCGCGCGTGTACTGCTTGCGATACTGCTGATAGAGCGGGTCGCTCGCTGCATCATAGGAAAACGGCGTGCGGTTCAGCAGCGCGTCGAGCTTTGCGCTGATCTGCCCGCTCTGATCGTAGTTGTAGTTGCTGTCGCCCAGCTTATCGAGCCAGCTCGTGTCAGCCTTTGCAGGGCTCGCGCCCGTGCCGAGTTTGATGTACTCGCTGCCGTCCACGCCGCCAGAATAGTCGTACTTCGCGCGGATTTTCTCCGCTGCGTCGTGCGCCGCCTGCTGGCCCGCCTTGTCTCCCTCGGCATAGGCCTTGTTGTAGGCCTCTGTATACTGCCGGATGAGATCAAGGTCGCCAGAATCGTTGATGAGCGTCAGGTCTGTATTCTTGTGTTTGAAATTATCTGCCATTGTCCCCTCACTTTCTGCCGCCCGTCACGTATTCGTACTCGAGCGCATAGAGCCGGTATTCTCCTGTGGCTTTGATTTTTAATCTAAAGTGGTCGCAGCGGCGGATCGGGCAGTTGAGCGTGAAAACGTCTTTCTCCTGTGCCCCGCAGCGGTCGACCTCTTCCCACGCGCCGTCGTCGAACTTGACAAGGAACACGACCGTTGCACCCTTCTCGCATTCCAGCCGCGCCCGCACACGCTGCACGTGCTTCGCGTCAAACGATCCGCCGTCGTAGTCGGCAAACTCCGCCTCGCTGCTGACGGCTCCCTCGCGTGTTGCGCCGGTCGGGATATCTGCCGGATTCCCCAGCAGCACGCACCCACCGTCTACTAAGGCCATGATACCGCCCGAATAGGCCATTTGCACCACGGCAAGCGTATCTTCCTTATGCCACACGCCGTTTTCGCTGCTGTAGCAGTACAGCGCCGCCTTGCCATCCTCTTTCAGGCTCACGTAGTAGTTGAGGCCGTCGCTTCCTCCCACCGCGTCAGAGAGGCGCGCATCGTCGCCCAGCGTGCGGGAGATACAGCGCGGCATGCCGCCGCTGTACGCCATGATGCCGACCTTTGAGAGGTAATAGAGCGTTTCCCCCGCCACGGCGAGGCTCTTGTGGTTTCCCTTCATCACACCGAGCACAGCACTTGACATGAGTTGGAAGTTTGTCGGAATCGTGCCGTACATCTTGAAAATTTTGTCTTCTTTGAAAAAGCACGGGTAACCAAGGTAGCTCACGCACGCCGTGAATGCTCCCGCCGTGCCGCTCTCCACGCTGAACGCATCCGTGGATAGTCCGTCAAACACGTTCCAGTTGTACGGGTCGCCGAGCTTTGAAGCAAAGATGCTGTCGCCCTTGCAGCCCCACACGCGGTTCTCGTTCGTGCAGACAAAATCCATGTCGGGAACGCTGCGCTTGAGCGTGACTGTTCCGGGCTCCGTGATGCTTTCCTGCCCATCGGGCAGGCGGAAAGTGTTTTCATAAAAGCGCAGCGTCTTTTTGTCTTCGCTGATCTCTCGGATGATGGGCGTGCGGTTGTTGTAGGTCTCCTTTGTACAGCCCGAGATCGTCACGGCGTCGCCCACGTTGAATGGGAACGCCGCGCCGGTCGTCGTGATGCTGTTTGCCGCCGCCTTTTCGTCGGCATACGTACCATTCCCGAATTTCAGCCCCGCCGCGGCGTAGCTCGCCTCCATCGGCTTGATCGTGCCGTCCTTTTCACACACGATCTTGTCGGGGAAGATGAGCACGCGCTCGCCCAGTGCACAGAAAGTCTTTTCGCTGTCTGCGACCGTCGACTTCTCCTCGCCGTTGACGTAGAGCTTCGTTCCGTATACCTCGTAGAGCTTTCCTGCACTGAAAATGCCGTTTGCCGTCCCCATATCCTTGCGGACGGTATAGCGCCTCGCACGGGGGGAAAGAAGCGGGAAGTATCGCGCCGACAGGTTCTTCATGTCGTAGAGCTCGCCGCCCGCCGCACCGAACGTGTGGTTGATGCCTCCGAATTTCTCTTGCTGCACGCGCCGGTTCGTATATGCCGTGATCTCAGGCAGTCTCATCCGGGCCCTCGCTTTCTTTCTTCTCTGGCGCTTCCGTGCCGTCGCAGATCATCGCGATATTGCGAAGCGACTGCCGCACCGCCGCCACCACGTCCACCGCGTCGCCGTTGACGTTCAAAATGCCGATCAGGCGCATCGCGTGCGCCGCTTCCTGCTTGATCTTTTCATTCATGCTCTTTACCTCCAATCGGGTTGCGAATAGCTCCCGTAATTGTTGACCGGTCGAACCGATAGCCAATTTGTGTTGTAATACGTCCCAATGTTGACGATCGCGCGGTATCTCTTCCAGTTCGGATAGGCATACGTCCCGACGTTGATGACCGCCTTCGCACTGCCTCCGCTGCCGCCGCCGCTGTATGTCGTGGCTGTGCCGGAATCGCTGTAATCTGAGACGATCCACGATCCGCCCCAGTAGTACATGTTGCATATCCACTCGTATGTCGTGCCCGGTGTGAGCCCTGTGATCGTGCCGACAAAGGTGCTCGTACCACCGCCGACCTCGCTCGAATCGAACGAGAACGTCCCGACGCCCGTGATGCGGATGTCGATTGAGCGCTTATACGTGTAATCCGACGCGCCGCCAGTAAACCGTGCGTAGACGCTGAGCTGTGTCCCGTCTCCGTCGACCGGCGACAGCGTACAATAAAAGCTCTCCATGCCTTACTCCTCGATGAAAAACACCGTGCCATACGGCGCGTGGCTCGGCGGCGAAGCGCCGAACGTGTAATTGCCGCTCAGCACCAGATAGCCGCCGCCGAGCGAGACGACAGGGTAGTCGCTGGCATTGTCTTTTCCGATCAATGCAAACGGCCCCAGCTCGGATTCAAGAAAGATATTTCCCGCTGCGTGCATCTTCATGCCACCATAGGTCGCCGTCAGACCGACGCCGACCTGCCCCGTGCCCGTGTAGGCAAGATCCATGCTGCCGACAGGGGTATCTCCGGCCAGCAGGCTCACGCTTCCGCCGCGCAGCGCACCCGCTGTCAGCGTGCCATAGATGTTCACCGCATCCACGCACAGATCAATGCTGCCCGTGCTCGCTACCTGCACGCCGTTGTAGTTGAGTTTGAAGATCGTGCCGTTCTCGCCGCTCGTCGCGCCCAGCGTGAAGCCGGTCGCGCTCTGGTCGAAAATGCTCTGTGCCTGCGTCGCGTCGATCTTGGTGCTTACCGTCGCGCGGATGCCGTTCACGTCGGCCTTGATGTTTGTGATCGCGCCGTCGAGGTTCGAAATGCTCGCCTGCAAGCCCTTTGCCGTTGTGTCAAGCTGCGTGATGTCCCCCTCAGCATCGCTAAGTCGAGCATCTAATCCTTTCGCTGTAATGGAAATTTCATTTACGTTCTTGTCAGTATCTTCGATCTTGGCGTAGATCGGCTCGGAAATATTCTTGATAAACTCGCTCAGTGCATTCTGATTGATGTTGCTCCCGTCCAGATTGAAAAGCGTATACCGAAGCTGTTCCAGAAGCACGAAAAGGTAGTCGTAGACCCCGTTGATCTGCTCCTGCGTGTCTTTGCCTTCGCCGTTCGGGAAGGTCGTCTCCACCAGCTGAAATGTCGTCGGCACTTGTCATCACACCTTCCAGTTGCCCCGGCTTTCTTTCCGGTTGGTCCTGCGCCACCATGCCATAGCATCGGCCACCGCCTCGTTGGCAATGGCGTGGTCGTTGGCATAGAGCGCGCTGTCCTGATTGTAAGCGTCGAGCTGCGCTGCCAAATACAGGTGGTAACACTCGTTGTGCCCGTCCGGCAGCAGCAATTCCATATCCTCGACGCTCGCGGTGTCATCCTCCACGCTCACTTTGATGGCGGGGGCTTCCGCCCCCATCATCTCGGCAATTCGGTGCTCAAGCACCATGAGAATTTCCGCCTTGCGCGGCGTGCTCAATTTGTTAGGCCGCAGCGCGTCCGCGTCACGGATCGCTTTCAGCATTTTCATACATTAGACCTCCGTGAAATACTGCCCCATAAGCTCGTGTGGCAGATACTGCAAGACGATCTTCCCGCCGGCGGCCTCGCCGATACGCTCGCAGAGGTACGTCTTGCCGTCCTCGCTGTCGAGGTAGTACTTGCCATACTCGTACTCCATGCCGCGGCTTGCGGGGATTGGATCATCCTGCGTGCCCGCGTGCGCAACGTCGATCACGACCCACAGCGCGGGCGTTGCGCTCGGCTTCCAATCCTCCTGCGAGGTGTGCGCTTGACGGCACTTGTACACCTTGCCGCCGTAGCTCCTGCGGTCGCCCTCCGCGTAAGCAACAGGATACGCCCATGCCGTGATAAGCTCGGGCACAGTCGCCGCCTCGCCGTCGCTCAGGCTGACCGCCGCCTGCTCGATGATGGGCCGCAGCTCCACCGCACGGGCGTATGTGACCGGCGCGCCCGCAAGGGCGGTAACGGTCGCTTTGGCGTTCTCCGTCTCCGTGGGCTTGCCCATCTTGATAGACACAGTACCGTTGCGGTGGTCAGTGATCGCCCCGCTCAGGCTGTACTCGCTGTTGTCGTACTCGTTGACGACCTCTTTGGTCTCGCCCGTGGGCTGGCCCTGCTCGTCCAGCACGTCCTGCGTCTCGCGCTGCACAATGCTCCACGGGGTATTGTCGGGCAACAGTGCCACTACGGCGTCGTAGGACATGGTCAGATAGATGGTTTTGGTATCACGGCCGTTCCAGTTGCGGTCAACAAGGTTGCCGTTGACCGTAGCGGGATATTCCGTGTTGTTGACTTTTACGTAGATACTCATGTGCTGCTCCTTTCTTATTGCGGCGTGGCGTTGGCTTGCAGCCACGTCAAGAGATCACCGGTGGGTAATTCATCAAAAGTGATGGTGCGGTATACCTCCCCCCGCCAGCCGTTTCGGTAGGCGAGTTCCCTGGTCTCGTTAATCTTTCTATAGTAGATTAAAGTTCTTACACCGTAAGTGTCGTCGTAGTCTCGGATAAGATGGTCGTAGGTAAAGCCATAATAGCCAGACACAAAGCTGACAGCAATCCCGCTACTATACCCCCAGAATTTGTCTGGCTGCGACGTTATATCAATGGTTTCGTTGAAGTACCACGTCAAGCTCACATCCGGCTCAAAGTTGATGACATACCCCGTCCCGTTGATGAGCGTCCTGCCTTTCTTGATGTTGTACACCGTGCCGTTGACGAGGCACTTCCCGCCCTTAACGTCGTAAGCAGTGCCGTTGACGAGCGTTTTTGGTAATGTAGGGGTTTTACTTTTCGTCGTAAAGCTTCCGGATTTATCGTACTGCGATCCTGCTGTCACCCAACCCCCGGACGTATTTTTGTAGTAGAGTGACGCGCTCCAGTTGTACGTTGTCCCCGGCGTCAGCCCCGTGATGTCGAGAGAAAAAGTGTTTTCGCCTCCGCTTGTCTCCGGCGATAACGCAGAAAATGTCCCGACGCCGCTGACGGCAACGTCCATGCGCCGCTGACCTTTATAGCTGCTTGACCCTCCGGAAAACTTTCCGACTGCGTGGGCGATAGTCCCGTTGCTAGAATCCGGCGTTATCTCTACAGTAAATGTAGCCATTTCCGCCTCCTTAGCCGTACACCCAGTTGATCGCGTAGTCCTCGGTGGGCGTGGTCTCCGTGCTCACGAGTGTCTGCTTGACAATGTTGCCGGATGCGATATAGTCGCTGCCGCGCGTCGCCGCCACCAGCCCGCCTGAGCCGTTGCCCTTGATGAGAGAGGTGGTGGAGGGGATATTGACGGGGCCAGCGGGGCCCTGCGGGCCGGTCGCGCCGGTCGCGCCTTTCTCACCCTGCGGGCCTTTCTCACCCTGCGGGCCTTGCGGGCCCATGAGGTTGACGGTCGCGGGATTCGCAAGCCCGCCGTTGTTCGTCCAACTCAGGTCTCCCGCCGCGGACACAGCAGGGGTAAAGGTCGCACCTTTCGCGCCGTCCGCACCGGCAGGGCCCTGCGGGCCCGTCAGGCCTTGCGGGCCGGTTTCACCTTGCGGACCAGTCTTGCCCTGCGGGCCCTGTTCACCCTGCGGACCCCTTGGCCCCTCTGGTCCGGTATCTCCCTTCGCGCCGTCAGCACCGGCAGGCCCCCGTGCGCCCGTGTCGCCCTTCGGGCCCTTGAGGTTCACGGTCTGCGGATTCGCCTTGCCGCCGTCGTTCGTCCACGACAGGTCGCCGTCGTCGCTCATGCTCGGCGTGAACGTCACGCCGTCACGTCCGTTTGTCCCGTCCTTACCCGGCGCACCGTCTGCGCCGTCTTTCCCAGGCAGGCCGTCCGCGCCCTTTGCGCCGTCCTTGCCGGGGGCTCCATCCGCCCCGGCAGGGCCTTGAGGACCAGTCTCGCCGGGATCGCCTTTCGGGCCCTGCGGACCCTCGGGCCCCGTGTCACCTTTCGCGCCCTGCAAGGGGCCGTTGTTGATGAACTCGCCGGTAATACCGTCGAAAATGTAGATGTCGTAGGGCTCCGCCGTGCCCACGCCGTAGGCATCGCCCGCCGCTGCGGTCGCTTTCTGCGCGGCGTCCAGCGCAGCCTTCGTGCCGTAATAGCCCAGCACCTTGAAGCCTTTGCCGGTGTCCCCTTTGGGGCCTGCTGGCCCCGTCTCTCCTTGCGGGCCGGTCTGCCCCTGCTGGCCTTGTTCGCCCTTCGGGCCGCGCGGACCTTCGGGGCCGGTCGGTCCGGTCGCGCCGATGTCACCTTTCTCTCCTTGGGGGCCGGTATCGCCCTTGTCGCCTTTCAGCGCGGCAAGCTGTGCCGCCGTGAAGTCGGAATAGGTAAAGGCATCGCCCTTGTCGCCCTTTGTGCCCTGCGGGCCAGCGGGGCCAATCTCGCCTTGAATGCCCTGCTCTCCCTGCGGGCCGCGCGCGCCGGTTTCACCTTTGGGGCCCTGCGGACCGGTCGCGCCGGTTGCGCCGGTCTCGCCTTTTGGACCCTGTGCGCCGGTTGCGCCCGTGTCGCCCTTGGGGCCGGTCGAGCCTGTGTCGCCCTTTGGTCCCTGTGCGCCGGTGTCGCCCTTGGGGCCGACTTCGCCCTGCGGACCGGTCGCGGCAACACCCGTGTCGGCAAAAGCGCCCGCCGTGGCGTCCCACTTGAACCAGTTGCCCGTGGTCTCGTCGACGTATGGCATCTTGGAAACCGCCGTCTCCGCATCCGCCGCCGCCCGCAAAACTTCATCGACCCAGCTTTGATAGGCCGGAGGCGGTGCCTCTCCGCTGTTTTCCAGCGTTTCGCGCACGCGTGTTTTATATATCTGGCTCTTCACAATGGTATCGCCAACGGTATAGCGCAGCTCTGCCGCGCCCTCACCGGCCACCGCCGTATCAACACTCGATACCAGCCACACGAGCGCGCCGTCTTCTTCTGTCACCGTCACGGGATACGGCTGCGCATCGCCGTTTCGCTGCACAATCAGGCTCGCCACGCCCTCGCCATAGCCCTCGCGCCACTTTCCCAGCACGTCAAAGACGACCTTGCGCGCCTGATTCTCGCCCCTGCGCCCGAGCTTGATCTCTTCGAGCGCGTAAGCATTTTCAATAACCATGTTGTCACCTCTCTTATGGAAAACGGCGCAGCAAGAGCGACTTTTTCGTCCCTTGCTGCGCCGTGTCGCAACTCATTTTTCGTGTCTCGCGGTCGTATTCACTTACGCGTTGTGGGCCTTCGCGCTCTCAACGTAGTCGCTGCTCATCGTCTGGATGAGATTTGCGGTCGAGGCATCCTGTCTCATCTGGTTCTGGATGGCCCACAGGAACTTTCTCTTGACCTGTACGGTCACGCCGCGCTGAATCAGGCAGCTTTCGCCGTTCACGCACACCAGCAGGTCATCCTTGTACTTGCCGCTGTCCTTGAACAGGCGGACGCTGACGTACTCCTCGCCCGCGGGGGCGGCGTTCACAGCCGCAACGGCGTTCTTTGCTTCGCTCATCGGTCTTTCCTCCGTTTCAGTGGCGGGGGCGGCGTTCACAGCCGCCCCCTTGGTGGTTAGGTCAGCGGGGTCTCGTCAAACGTAGAAGTGGTCTCCACGCGAATCATATACGCCTCAACCAGACGTTCGGCGACCTTGGTCGCCTTCCAGCCGACGGTTGCACGCTGGTTCAGCGGGTCAGCCGTACCGGCAGAGCCGAGCGGCTTGACGATGTGCTCAAGGCCACCACCGGTCAGCTCGGTCGTACCGTAAGCCTCCGCGCCCATGATGAGGGTGGAGTAGACGTTGCGGCCCTTCGCACCGGCTTCGCCCGGATAGATGGTGGTCGACGCCGTCGGGGTGGCAGCAGGCGCTTCTTTCAACGTGATCGTCGCGCTGCCAGCACCCGCGGCCGTGGCACTCTCGATCTCAAGAAGTGCACCACCGATGACGACCTCACGGCCAGCCAACTTTGCGGCGTCAGCAGTAGTGATGGCCTCGTTTACGGTCAAGACCTTGCTGGATGCGCTCTTGACGGTCAGGTCGCGTGCGCCCTCAGTCAGGTCATCCGCGTGGAACACCTTCGCTTCGGTCGTCTCGATAAAGCGGACGCCCGCGATCTTGCCGATCTCGTCGTCGTAGATGTTGCTGGTGTCCTTGTACTCGTGCGGGCGCTTCCAATCAGGGTCATCCTGAATGTCGTAGGAACAGTCAGGGTGAATGATGGCCCAGTAAGAACCCTCATAGCGCGGGGCGTTCATGGTTTTCAGGAAGCGAACCGCCTTGCGGACGGCGCGCACCGTGAAATAGTGGTTGCCCGCGGCCTCGCCGCCAACGAGCAGATGACGGCCCGTCACCTGACCTTCGCCGTACTGGACGTTGGAGCCGCCGTTGATGACCTCGCGGGTGATGGTGTCGAGCGTGCGGCCCGCCTGAGAGCCGAGCAGCACCGTCGCTTCCTGCAGGTTGTTGTCGATGGCGGTCAGGTCGAGGATATCGGAAATCTCGACGAAATCGCCGTACTGGTCGACCTGCGCGGTCAGCGTGGTCATGGACAGCTTACGTCCCTTGGGCGTCACGCCTTCGGTGATGGGCGTCAAGGCCTTGGGCAGCGGATCATACTTACGGAACTCGATTTCCTTGCCCTTGCCCTTGGGGATGTTGCGCTTCTGCGCGAAGCGGTCATGCACCAGCTCGGGTTCGGCGTTGTCGATCAGGGTGTCGCAGTAGTAGGTCTTCATCTCGCCCGAGAGACCGGCATCGGTCGTCACGTTCGTCTGGCCCTCAAACAGGCTCAGAATAACGGGCAGAATGAAAATGTCTTTGAACTTCTTCATAGAGTTTTGTCTCCCTTCTTACAGTCGGTAAATTAGGCGGGCATCAGAATACGATGCGCTCGCCGCGCCGAACGCGCCTTGCGATCTCTGCGCGGTCGGCCTTCGTGAATTTGCTCGGGTCACTCTTGACAATGACCCCCGGCTGGGAAGTGGTTCCATTCTCGTTCGGGCGCATTCCTTTCGCGCGGACATTGTCCATCACGCGTTTTTCCATCTCCGCCGCAGCTTTCGCCGCGCTACGAGCCTGAATGTCGCCTAAATGGGATACCTCGTAAGCGTCTTTTACAGGAACGCCAGCACGCAGCATCGCAATGAAACGCGGATTCTCCGCGACTTCGCGCTTGAGGTCGAAGTCAGGGTACTCGCCCGGTGCGTCCGCCGTGCCGACCAGCTCGCTCGCCTGACGGATCCAGTCGTTATAAGTCTCGTCGGCTTTCTGCTGGCGCTGCCTGTCTTCTTCCTGGCGTTTGAGCGCTTCGTTTTCCTGCTGCATCCGCGCATACTCGCGGTACTGTTCCACGCTCATGCCCATGCTCTCCGCTTCCGCATTGTAGAGCACGCTGTTGAGCGCCGCATCGCCCTCAAAAGCCGCACGCAGCTTACTCATATCGCCGTCCGACACGCCATAATGGCGCATCAGTGTGTCGATAATGGGCTGCGAATCTGCGATCTTCTGGTCTTTGGCCTTCTCTTCGCCGAATCTGCGGTTGATGATGCGCTGCGTCTCCGCGGTATAGACGTCCTTGTATTTGCCGTTTACGAGGTCAAGGAACTCCTTTTTCAGGTCTTCCCTGCCTTTTTCCGCAGCCCCGGCGTCGTGCTGCTGCATCTTCGCGCCCTCGCCCTTCGGCTCGCCAGAAGAGGTCCCCGTATCGTCAGGTGTCTCCTGCTTGCCGAACACGACGTTGGCGTATTCGCCCGTTTTGCCCTTCCGGGTGGGAGAAGAGCTTGCATTCGTGGTCTCGCCCTGTGCGCTCGCGCCTCCCTCAGCGCCGCCCGATGCACCGGCAGCGGCCCCCGCAGCGGCAGCGCCGCCATCAAAGAGACTCAGGATCACGCGAAGCGTAGTTTTGAGGTTCATGGTATCCCTCCTGCTTGTCAAATCGCGGATATTCGGCCCTCCGTGTAGGCCGTGCAGCGCTTCCCATCATCCGCAGGGGAGGGGAGAGCGGCGAAAAGATGAAGAAAAACGCCGACCCTCCCTCGCGGGCGTATGAATAGGAGGAAGCCACTCGCACGCCTAAAGCGTAACATGCGGCTTCCTCCGTCTCACCACGGGCGAGAAAAATTTTTTAATTCTCTTTGACGTGCACGCAGATCGCGTCCGGCCTCGTGTCTTCCAGCTGCTTGAGCCCGATGCACGCGGCGATGAATGCCGCCTCGATGCGCTCGTCGCCGCCGCAGTGGATGAGGAAGCGCGGCGCACCATCGTCTATCTCGAAGCCATAGACCTCGCACTCTCCCTCAGCTTCCATGTTCTTCACATAGCCGCCGAAGGCATACATCACACCCGTGATGTAATTGCAGCATTTCTCGTCCGCCGAATGTCCTTCGCACAGGATCATGTATCGACCAATTTCGTGCTCGATGTGAACCATCGTCATGCACTTACACCCCCGGCATTGCCGCGCTGCTTCCCGTGTCCATGTTCGGCTTAGACTGTTCGGCAAGCTTCTGCATGTACGGCGTCTGTGCGCTCTGTGCGTCAGCGTTCTTGCTCTCAATTCCACCGCTGCCGCTCTTACGTGTCGAGCCGCCACTCTGCGTGCCGCCCGCCGTTCCGATGCCCATGTCCTGTCCCGTAAGCTGCTGGATAACCGCGAGCGCCTTTTGCAGCTGATCGCTCTGCTGCTGCACGACGTTGTAGAGCGTCGCGCCCTCGTTGACCTGGCTCTTGATCTTGTCGATTCCTTCGAAGTCCATCATGTCGAGCGCAATCATGCTTTCCTGTGCCCTGTCTGGGGAGAAGAATCCCAGCGAATACAGCTCTTTTGCCCGCTCGTTCTGTTCCGCACGGGAGAAGGGATTCTTCTTCTGCGCCTTGATCTTGATGTCAAAGACCGGCCTGCGGAACAGGTCATTGCCGAGGCTATCCACACCAGTCACCTGATCGCCGAGCTCGTTCACGCCGATCTGCGCATACTCGTAGGGCATTTCATTCGTGATGCGGAAAGTACGCGCTGCGTCGTAGAACTGCCGCATGCGCTCGATGCACAGCTTCACGATCTTCGCCTGCGCGCGGTAGCACGCCGAAATCATATCGCGGCTCGCCTTGTTGCCCGCTTCCTGCAATGCGCTGATCGCCGCAGCAGCTGTCGCGCCGGAGGACGTGCCGCCGTTGGAAACGTCGCGGTTTGCGCTCGTTTCCTTCATCTCGTCGATCTTCATCTGCACGATATTCGCGTAGATGGAATCGAGCGGGCGCGTCGTTACTTCGCGGAGCCTGCTCTCGTCGATCTGGCCGGACACGTGGATGATCGGCTTGCGCCAGTCAAGGAACTCTTCTTCGTTGATGTTCAGGCTTTCACTCGCAAAGTACCGGCGCTTGCTGCCCATCATTGAAGTTTCGAGGATGTTGCCCCACAGCTTGTCGATGTAGAGCTGCGGATCCTTTGCAATGGCCGTATATCCGAATCCCGCAGGTGTGCCCTTTTCTGGGAACAGCACGTCAAACACGAACGGATATTCGCCGTCTTCGTAGAAGCCGCCCTCCGCATATTCTGGGTCATTTTCGCTGGCGTAGATGATATGCTCCTCGTCGATAAACTTCGCGTAGTGCAGTACCGTCCTCCCGTCTGTGGCCTTCTTGCGGTAATACCAGTCGATCACGGCGACCTTGTTGCTCGTGTCCACTGTGTCGTCGTACTCGTATTTTGCCGTTTCAATGCTGCTGCCGCTGAGCTTATCCGCAAACTGCGGGTATTCGTCCTCGATGATGTCGCGGTCGACGAGCGCCACCGTAAACACGTTGCGGCTCTTCTGGATGTCCTCAATACCCGGCTCCCAGAAGATATTCAGCGGGTCAATGCCCTCGATAGCGATGTCGCCGAGCCCGTTGTCTTTCTCCTTGTCCCAAAACACCCCATAGAGCGCCACACCGTGTTTGAGCTTTTCCCACCACTCGAAGCTGTATGTGCTGTCAAATTCGTTGTATTCCATGATGACCGGCAGCACAGACGAGAGCGTCTGCGCGCTTTCCTCGTCGCTCTGCTCGCGAGGCAGGCATACGGGCTCGGGGTAGTTGTCCATCGCGTCGGCGTGCTTATTCATGATTGAGTTAAACAACCACGCACTCGCAGGCTCGGGCGATTCCCCCGCGTCTTTCGCCCCGCGTCGGATATCCTCCCAATGCCGAAGCTTCCACCAGCGCTCCTCGCTGATGATGCGATTCTCGAAGTTGCTCTTGCCCTGCTTGTACTTTTGCAGCGTTTCTACGGCATCACCGATCTCCTTGCTGCCGATGGCTGCGCCGCTGCTCATCGCCGCGTCGCTGTCGCGGAATGCGCCTACAAGCGGCGCTTCTGCCTTTGCATCCAACATCGCAGCAGCGCCAGCCGCGTCGGCCTGCTGCTGCGTCTGCGGGAATTTTCTCGTTCCTGCCATGTCTTCCCCCTCCTGTCAGTTGTGTTGGAACCACGCATATTTGTCGTAGCTCGGCGTATTGATGTCCAGCGGGTCGTACAAGACCGGCTTCGGCGGCTTATTTACCCGCGCCGCAATGGGATTCTCCATGCACACATAGCGTGTCATGTCGTAGATATGATCCTCCTGCTCGGTGTTCACGTCCTCAACGTCCTTTTCGTCATAAACGAGGTTTGGAACCGTTCGGATGAAATTCTTGCACGTATCGAAGATATACAGCATCGGCACGCCGTTCTCATCAAACGCGAATCGGTTGTGCAGCTGCATCTTGCCGTCGATGCGGGCGTTATCCCCCTTCTCGAAGTAGACGCGCTCGCGCTCAAAGAGCGAGCCGATGCTCTCCGTACCCTGCGTGCCCCAGATCGCGGGGTCGCCCACACGGAAGATGTGCCGCCCCTTGAGATTCGGGTCTTCTGCCTCAATGCGCTTCATCTCGCGGGCCACTGCCGTCGGTTCCATCTTCACGCCCTCGTTCGGTGTGCCCGTGCAGCCGTAATATTCCCGGATGTGGTAGAGCCGCCTATCTTGGTCGACCGCGAACCAGCCGATGGCAAACGGCCTTGAATAGCCCCAGTCCATTGCGCACCAGATCGGCCACTCCTTCGGCACCTGAAACGGCGAGATGACGTGCGTATGGATGCGGTCGCGGTAGTGCTTGCTGTCATTGCGCCACTCGGTAAACACCTGCCCGGAGAATGTGTCCCAGTCGCCGTAGAGCAGTGCGTTCTTCTCCGCCTCCGGCATCGACGCGAGGCGCGTCAAATAGCTGTCGTCGTTCTTGAGCAGTATCTTATTGTCGAATACCGTGCTCGGCACAAAGATGCGGCTCTTCTGCCGATGTTCTTCGTGCCCATCTGGAAAGCGCACGACGGCATCCTCGCGGATGGTCCTCATCGGCGGCGCTGCTGTGATGAAACGTTCCTTGACCCATCCGTGCCCCACGCCGCCGGGGTTCGCCGTGCTGCGGATGTATACACGCGTCCCCGGCCCGTTCGGTCGGTTGCGGGAAAAGAGGTAGCTGTATTCCTCCCACGTAAAGTGGGTCAGCTCGTCGAATGCGATAAAGTCATACGCCTGTCCCTGATACTTGATCTTGTCCTTTGCGTACTGCATCGAGCCGAAAAGTATTTTCGCCCCGCTCGGGAAGGTCCATGTGTGGCTGCTGCCGTTGTAGCGCGCGCCCGGATAGATACGCGGATAGTAGTTCAGCGTCTTGTCAATGAGCTCGGCAAGCTGCGGGAAGGTCTTTCGCAGGATGATCGCCTTGTAATACGGGATATTTACTTGACGCAACGCCTCGATGACCAACGCATCGGATTTCCCCCCGCCTAACCGGCTGCGCCGCCGTATAGAGCCTCGTCCTCCCAGCGGCTCATAAAGAGTGCCTGCTTGGGCTGCGGCTTCCATACCACGCTACGCTTCGCCATTCGCATCACCTCCCGCGTCCTGCGGAACAGGCATTACCGCGGGCAGCTCTGCCACACCGCACGTGCTTTCTCCGCCGTCGTCCTTTTTCTCGTCATTTACCCAGCGGAAATTGTATCGCAGGCTGAATTCCGCGCCACGCTGCCCGTCTCGGTCGAAGAGCCGTTCCTCGGCATAAGCCTCGATGCGGGCCTTCGCGCGCGTAACCGTGTCAACAAACCCTTTCTTCGCCTGATAGTTCAGCAGCGCCTGTCTGCTTGTAAATCCAAGTGCGAGCGCCAGCCCCGTCACCGTCGGCGGGCGCTGGTGAATGATAAACGGCTGCCCGAATTTGTCGAGAATCGGCATCCCGTCGTCCCCGATGATTGGCTCGCCTTTGCAATCCTCAAAGTATCGGTCAATGACGGCTTGCATTTCTTCGACCGTCACATATTTGGGAGGATGCCCATTTTTTGCCATGCCGCCACCACCTTTCTTTTTATGCTGCAAGCCCCCCGTCCTCGGCCTTATCGCGCAGCATTCTTATCCCCGCTCGGAGAACCGAGCTTCCTATTTCCGACGGTAACACGCCACCTTTTATTTCTCACCACGGGCGCAGAAACTTTCTCTTTCCTTTCTGCGCTCTCCACTGTATAGTTACATACACACAACATAGATATATCCTGCGTATAGCACCCTCTCCCGAAAGAAAAGAAATATAAAAGAAAAGAAAGGGGTTCTCCCTCACGGGAAAAAAAGAAGCAGGGCTTTCGCCCTGCCTCTTCTTATGCCATTTTGAGCTTTCTCTTGAGCCACGCCCGCAGGCTCCGCCAAACGTGCTCATCGCATCACCTCAATCATCTCCCGCGCTGTCGATCAGCCTGTCAAGATAGAATCTCGCCTTTCGCAGATCTTCCTTGCCGTTTTTCAGCGGCCAGCGCCACATGTACTTGAGCACCTGTCCCGTCAGCCATGCTTGCATCGGGTCTTTTTGGCACGTCAATGCGGCCGCAATGGCGTCGATGCACTCGACCCCTCCCGCCGTGTAATGCGCGGGGTGATTTACATTGTCATGCTCGATGCACGGACTATTGACAGGTGCGCCCCCTCTCGGCGGTGTACTCCATTTAAACGGATCGTTACTCATGGCGCGCCGCCTCCCGTTTGAGCCACTTCCACAAGTTTCGCCACGGGTGGGCTTCTGCGTAATTGGCGCGCTCTCGAGCATCCAAAAGGTCATCATGCAATGCTTGCGCGCTTCCCTGCCATTCGAAAATTTCTTTCGTTTGCTGGTCTTTTTCAACCTGCATGGTAGCAATGCACGCATTCGCCCGCCCAAGTGCCGCCTCGGTGTCATTGAGTTTGTTTTTCAAGTCGGCGGCTTCTCGCTTCGATGCCTGCCACGCTCTCCAATACTGCTGCCTCTGATCGTTCAAATGCTGAGCCGAGTTTTTGGCTGAATCTAAGTCCGCTTTCAGCTTCTCGATCTCGTTGTCCTTGTTGATGGCCTCGCCGTTCACGCCGCCGACCGCCGTTTGCAGCAGGAAGCCCAGCAGCTCCCAAACCTTGTTTCTGATCCGTTTCATGCAGATTTCCTCCCCCAGCTTCTCGTCGTAGTTCTCCGCGCTCACGCAACTCGAGCTCTCCACGATCTCGAAGCCGTTTTTCAGCACCGCGCGCACAACGGTCGTCTTGCCGCCCATCGCCACGGTTTCGTGGTGGTCGATGAATCGCTCGACCATCTCCGCGCTGATGCTCGGTGCCTCAGTCTTGAGCTTGCCGTTCACCTCGAGCGGCAGATACGCGCGCTCGAAGACCTCATTCGGGCTGAAGCTCTCGTACCCGTCCGCATAGCGCACCTTGTAGCCGCGCTCGACCTTGTAGCCGCGCGGCACTTTGTTCTCTGCGAGCGCAACGACCTTGCCGTCCACACGGTAGGCGGGCTCCGCCTCGATGAGTTTCGTTCCGATATACTTTTTCATAGCAAAATTCCTTTCTTTTTCGCCCGCAGGCATTATTTCATTCGTAATTGTTCTTCTTGCCCCCGGTCGCTCTCGACCTTCACGACCTTCACGTCTCCGTATCGCTCAATATCCATGGCGAGGCGCTCCTTGATGCCCTGCGCATCAGCGGCGGGGACGTTGGCTTTAATCGTGATCGTCAGCATTTGCGCCCTCCTTGTCGTCCATCTTTGCGCTCTCTATCTCAAGCGCACGTTCACGTAGATCCCCAAATCCATACTCGTCTTGCCATCCTAACTCAGAAGACGCTTTCTGACAGCTCTCGCACAGATAGCACGTCCACGGCGTCCCATCGAAAACGCAACTGCGCTCCATCATAGCCCCTTGCTCGAATTTGCGCCCGCAACCAAAGCACACATGAGCCGCCCGCGTTTTAACAACCTTTCGCCCAACAACGTCCATGTGTCACACCTCCTTCGGCTCGCCATCGCTGCAAAAACCGTCCGCCCAGACTCCATCAGAACGGTTCATACACCATAAGACGCCTTCGGCATATCCGCTTTCCAGTCTGTCTTTCCGATTCAGCTCCCGATGGTTTCGGCAGTCCTTGCACCGAGTCACGACCACAACGTCAGCGGCGGGAATTGTCAACAAATCCCGTTGAATAATAGATAACTTGCGATTCTGCGCTACACTGTTTGCTGGGCTTCGTTCTCGCAAGACCGCCTTTACAGCAGCGGATCGCTCAATGTATTCAGCCATGTTCAACCCTCCTCCACATAGCGCCAGCTCTGCGGCGCGCGCTTGATGTCATATGGTGCTGCGCCGAATCTCGTATTGCGCAGACCGGTAAACTCGCTCAGTTCGCGCGGCGCGTCGTAGATGCGCAGATCGGTGATGTGCCAGCCGTAGCCCTTTTGCGCGTGCAGATAATCGTGTATATCCTTGAGATCAAGGCAGGACTGCCGTGCGATAAAATTCGTCGTCGGCTGGTCTTCGTTCTTAACGTAGTAGCTGCCGCCGCGCGCTTTGGTCTCAAGCTCGTAAATACGGTCGCAGGTAAATTCGCCGATGACCTTACCGTTCCCAAGCGGGCAGTTCAATGATTTCATAGAGCCGGTTTCCAGATAGTCGCGCATAAGCCGTTCCTGAGAAATCGGAATATTTAAGTCCTGCCCTCCAATGGTGCAGTAGATATAGCACTTAAACGGCGTGTCTATCTTCGGGCGCGTCTTGCGCACCTCAATCGTCTTTTCGCCGCTGGCAATTTTCTCGCACCACTTCGGGCGGATGCTCAGCATAACAGCCTTACTCATCCTTCATCGCCTCCAATGCAGCTTCCGCTTCCTCACGAGTAAGGAATAAAGCGTCCATTTATGCCTCCATTCTATCGATCACTTTTCGAATCACATCGCCGCCGTAAGCATTTTTCGTCAGCTCCAAAAACTCCGTAATCGTCATCATGCCGTGTACAAGGTCAACACCGTGGTTTCGGGCGAACTGCTTTCGTCCCATGTCACACGACCCGGTCAAGCGGTGGTGCCAGTCGTAAAAATACTGCGTCGGATATGCTTTCTCGCGGTCTGTTTCGCGCAGAAACGTATCAATGCGCCCATCTTCCGGCATATCCTCGAAAAGCTTGTCTCGCAACGCCTCCATTGCTTCGCGCAGCGTTTCGCCGTGTGCAAAAACATTGTCCTGCTTGACGATGTAGCACGGCGTGAGCGTCAAATCGCCGTTCAAAATTGCCCCGTGCGCAGTGTTGCCGTGCACGGAACGAATCAGCGTATTGACGCCATCAATTCGATAGACCGTTTCCCGATTGAAACTCTTAATTCCGTCGCCGTAGCCGGAGCCGTCGCCGTAGCCGGAGCCGTCGCCGTAGCCGGAGCCGTAGCCGTAGCCGGAGCCGTAGCCGTAGCCGGAGCCATAGCCGTAGCCGTCGCCGTAGCCGGAGCCGTAGCCGTAGCCGGAGCCGTCGCCGTAGCCGGAGCCGTCGCCGTAGCCGGAGCTCACAGTCAGAAAGGCTTTGATTTTATCATCAAGCGTCATCTCTTCCACTCCTTTACGCCGCGAAGCGACACCGATGCCGTATCTGTGCACGGGATAATCTGGATCGCGCCCAGCACGGTCATTTCCGGGATCGTCACGGTAAAACGGCAGTTGCCCGGTGCTTTTGTGCCGTCTTGCGCCAGCTGCTCCACGGCGCACGCGCCGTCCCAGCTCCACAACTTGCGCACCTCGGTCATAGTGACCTCGGAGCCGTTGCGTTCTTTGATCTTGCCAAAGAAAACACCTGCGCGGTCGCAGCGAACGATGTAGTCCTGATTGGTGTTCATGATGAAATTCCTCCTGATTATTGTTAAAATTTAAAACTCTCTCTGAGTTTGTATCCATGTGCCTCCGCCTCCGCCGTAAAGTAGCGGTGCGCCTCGTTGATGTAGACGACGCGCCCGTGCGCAGTCGTCTCTTTCGTGGTCACGCTCATAATGCCGTTGCTGCCTTCAAATGCGGCAGGCTTCCAGCTAAATGGTTCGCCGATGCTCATGGACATTCCTCCCTAATGTAGCGCTTTCGCGGGGCGGCGAAAAATCACAACCATGCTTGGGAATGGGGCACTGTTCTTTTCTCCGCCGAACTTTAATCTCCCACGCACGAAATTGATGGTTGCATATTTGTCGTTGTAGCAGTAATCGTGGAACCAAGCGGTATCCGTCCTCGCCGGAAGCAGCATAACAACCGTTGCGTCTGATTCCTCGGCGGTTCGATGTGCTTTCTCTACCCACGCCCCAACGCCGCGTCCGTATGGGGGATTGCACCACACAACGCCGTCCCAGTCCTGTTTCAGCCCGTCCATCTCCGGGGTGAAATAGCGTTCGCATTTCGCGTTTTCTGGCGTTGCGCAGGCATCCAGCGTAAATTGGAAGAGGTTGTTGAGGTCGTCAAAGAAGGCTTGCGGGGTCTCCCACATTTCAGATTTTGACGAAAACATTAAATCGTTGTTCATTGTCTCCCCTCACAGTCCCTAATGTCTCCGCCCCATTGCTCCGCCATAGCTCTGGCGATGCCGGGGAAGGTTTTGCTTCTTGCTTTTGCCGTACGCGGGTCATTCCATCGCATAATCTTACCAGCCTCGTCTTTTGCATAGTTTGCGCTTGCCCCCACACTGTATCCACCTGGCAAAATATCTCCTGCATCTACAATGTTTGTTGGTCGCAAAGCGGGTAAGCCTTTTAGCCATAGGCAAGTCTTTTTTCTTGCGTGGTGCCCGAATTCATATGGCTGGATAATACAGTCAGGCTTACGATAGTGTGTAGACATATATCCGACCGGATTTTCTACCGCGATTTTACAAACGTTGGCATTTACAAAGGCCATAAAAAACGCCGAAGCTTCTTCCCGCAACTGCAACCGTCTGACCGCCTTTTCGCCATATCTTCCCGTGTTAAACCAGCGATTCCCGGTAACGGTTAGGTATGTGCATGGCGGATGCGCGATCATCAAGTCCCATTTGCCGACGTCATACGTCTCCCCGTCCATGGTAGTAACTTGCCCCCCTCGATGGCCTTGAGCGCATCGCCTAAGATGTGCCACTCCGGATGCCCGCCAGACGGTTCCTGGATATCGCAGGAATATGCCTCGTGCCCCAATGCGCGGAACGCCTTGCAAACTTCCTGCGATTCCCCGCAGGCAACTAAAACCTTCATCGTCTCCCCTCGCATTCTCCGAATAGCTCCCGAAACGTCATGCCCGTCAAATCTTCCAGCGCCAGCAGCAGCCGCACCGTTGTATCGCGGTCGCCGCGCGCCCACGCCGATATCGTAAACTGCGACGTGCCGAGGTATTGCGCCAGCTCTGTCTGGTTATAGTTCATCTTTTCCAACGCTTCCTTGAGCACCGGATAAGTGCAGAACTCAAACGGCGTTTTTGGTCTCACAATCTTGCTCATGCGTGTACCTCCCCGTAGATCAGTGCGTCAAGCGACACGCCCAGCGCTTCGGCAATGTACAGGTACGTCGGCATTTTCGCGTACCACAGTCCGGTTTCGAGGTTATGTATCGTGGTCAGCCCGACGCCCGCCTTGTCGGCAAGCTGCTGCAAGGTCATCCCGCGCAGCTTACGCCATGCCAAAATACGCTTGCCGATTTCCTGCTCAGTCGGAACGCCCTTCGGTATTCCGCTCTCGAGCAGTAACGCGCTTACGGGGACGTCGAACGCCTTCTCCAATCTCCCAAGCGATTCTAACCTCGGGTAACACCTCCCCGTTTCCCATAAAGCGACGGTGCTTTGCGGCGCGTCAATATCCGCCGCAAAGGACAACTGTGAAAGACCTTTCTTCTTGCGCAAATCGCGGATGCGATGGCCTAATTCCATTTCTGTGACCATCTTTTCTTGCTCCCTCATTTCAGTCGTTGATAGCGCTACGTCTTGAATTGGCGCGCGCACAGCCAGTCGCATTTCGCGGCCGTCAGGCGGCGCTTTTCTTCTTTCGCCGCACTCCGCGCGGCGATATCCGCCTGATAGTACGGGCAATCGCTGTGACAGCCCGCGTGCCTCACAGGCGGCAGGCAGCTGTGGCAATGCTCAAAACTCATCTCACACCTCGCGGATCGTGATGCCGTACTTGTCCTGCATCAGTTTCTTTTTCAGCAGATAGTCTTTCGTTTTCGCACCCTTTGCGTCCTCGACCTCGCGCAGCCAATGCACCGTGCCGTTGCGGTCTGGCTCTGTCGCCCGCTCGTAAACAAAATCCGCGCGGTAGACCATCGGCTTGATTCTCTCGCCCTCGATGGCCGTGTAGCCCTCCACGAGCGTGAAATTCGCTTGCAGCCGCAGGTTGCGAATCTTGCCCATCGCTCGCAGCACTTTCAGCTCGCCGAACCGCGCCGCCTCGCGCTCGGAATCAAACTTGATGCCGTCACGCACGACCTTGCGGTTGCCGTACTTGCTTTTCTTCGGCTTTTGCGCGCCCGCCAGTTTATCAAGCACCTGCTTCTGTGCCGCAGGCCCCAGCCTCGCAAGGTCAGCCGATGTCAGCGCCATCGTTAGCCTCCTGCAAATCGCCCTGAGACGCGCTCTGCGCGTTTTTATCCTCCGGTGGTGTCATTTCACGTTTTTCGAATCCCAAACGCTCCTGCGCGCTCTCAGTGGCATTCCCGGCAGTTTCCCGCTTGCCGTCCGCAGGATCGTCACGCAAACCGACGCCGATGATGTAGTTTCCGCCGTCCCTTCTGGCATGCACTTCGTACTGCCGGTAGACCTTCCGCACGTCAAATTTCGGCAGCATCAGGCGCATCCCGATCGTCAGCCCTGTGTCCTCGTCGATCACATCCTCGCCGTAGATGATCGCTACCTGTGCAAGCAGCGCGTCGGTTGCAATACTGATTTCGGCAACGCCTGCGGCTCGCTGGGAAAGCTGTGCGTTCAGTTTCATCAGCTCGCCGACTTTTTTCTGGTATCTGCCGAGCTCGTGCTCAAGCCGTTTTACCTTGTCTCTGTTTCTTTCGCTCATCGGTTCTCCGTCCTTTCGTAGTGCAGCGTCAGCGCCCGAGCGATCGGGCAGCGCCGCCATTCTTCGTTGGCGCAGTAGCGCCGCGTGTATTCGTCCAGCTCTTCTTTCGGTAGCTTGACTTGCGCACCCTCGCAGTTGAGATAGTCGCGGTAGTCCCGCGAGTAAAACGGGCACTTGAAAATGCCCCCGCGATACCCGCTCACGGCGCACCGCCTGCCATTTCGGCATCCGCCGCTTCCCACGTCAGCCCGTGTTCTCTCGCATAACGCGATACGCTCGGCATGAATACCTCCTGTTCGGCTATCCTCTCGATGTATGGCTTCATCCACGCCACCGAGACTCGCGGGGAAGCTGTGCCCCTGATTTTTGCAAGCACTTGGCCGACCTTCGGAGGGAATCCCCTCGTATCCTCGGCAATCAGCGCATTCACCGCTCCCATCGCTTCGGTGGGGTCTTCCCCGTCCAGCATGTCCGACCAGAGGGAAACCAGCTCTTCGGCTCCTGCCCTGGTCATCTTGGCGTAAGCCTGCGGATAAGCCTGTTTTAATCGCCTTAAAATGCTAATTACGTCAGCTCTTTCCACGGTTTTTTTCCTCCTCAAGCATCTCGGCGAATACATCGCCGCCGACAAACGGCCTATTCTGCGGCGCTTTGCCGCCCTTGTCCTGCTCTCTGGCAAGCCAAGCGGTGATGAAACGCTTAATCCCTCCGCGTGTCTTCCGCTTGGTATGGTTTGCATCGCACCACCCTGCCATGTTTCTGAGCTGTTGCAGAACGTCAACGTTCGGATAGAGCTGCGACCATTTGGCCCTGTCGTTCTCCGACACGTCGAAAAAAGTCCCGTCATTCAGCGGCAAAGAAATCACCGGCGGCGCGTCAGCCGCTTGCGGCTCAGCGCATAATATGTACTCTTCTTTACTCTTCTCTACTCTACTTTTCTCTACTTTACTTTGTCGTTCGATGTCAGCATTTTTTGAAAAAATGTTTACATTTTTCGCAGAAATGTAAACATTGGGCAAAATTTGGGCAACATCAACCAGAAGGATGTTGTAATCGACTTCAAGAGTTTTGCGGCGGCTGACTGCCTCGAAGTACCTTTCCTGTATGCCTTTAGAGGTCAATACGTGGTACTTGTCATACTTCTCTTTGTCGAACATCCCTCGTCTGATAGAAGCCTCTATTATTTCGGAAACGACGCTCCCACCCAACCCGACCTTGCGGGCGAACAAAAGCGCAACCTCCTCTGTCCATTCAATGTAGTAACCCGCCTTGCCGTAAATCTCTTGCAGCAAGTGAACGACTACACCAAATCCTGTCAAGCCAAATTCTGCTTCTATCAGTTCAAACTTTGCGTTCAATGTGACATCAAGCGGAAAGTAATCGATCCCGCTCTTTGCCATAGACTACTCCCTTAAAACGGCAGCTCGCCGTCGTCCTCGCTGACCTCTGCAAAGCCGCATGCGGCGCTCTCTGCGGCGTATTGCGGTGCGGCGGTGTTGTTACCCTCCGAGCGCCTGTTATCTGCGAAATACACGCTGTCAGCCTGCACCTCGTAGCTCCTGCGTTTGTTGCCGTTCTTGTCCGTCCAGTCGCGCATCTGCAAGCGACCCTCGACGCCGATCATGCGACCCTTATCGGCGTAGTTGCAGAGCACTTCTGCCGTTCCGCGCCACGCCACAACGTCGATCCAGTCTGTGCCGCCCTCCTTGCCGTTGCGATCAACGGCAAGAGGGAACGACACAACGGATACGCCGCTGTTCGTCTTTTTCAGCTCCAAGTCACGCCCGATGCGTCCCATCAGGCAGATTCGATTCATGCTCATTTCAATTCCTCCTCGCTTTGGTGTTGGTGCAGATAGAGCACGTGGCTCTTGCCGATGGCGGCGTTTTGGGCGATCCATGCGTGCGCCTGCTCGCGGGATAGATGGCTCTCCATTGCGCGGCTCTCATAGCTGAATTCTCCCGCTTCCAGCTTGCGCTTCATGCGCTCCTGTATCTCCTCTTCGCCGTAGTTGGCTTCGATCAGATAAAGGTCATAGGCCTGCGCCACAATGCCGTCCAGCGAGGCGCAGTCCGTCGCATAGAACACGCGCTCGCCGTTTGCAAATTCGATATGCCACGCACAATTCGGGACATCGTGAGGAATGGAATTGTAGGACACACAGACGGGGTAGAGAAGGGAACAGGAGTAGAACAGCACATGGCCTGCCATGCCCTCGTCGGTCACGCGGCGGTCCACGCCGATGCGTCCCATCGGTTCCATGAGCCACGGAGGGACGCACCAGCGCAGCGCAGGGCGCAGGAAGTGCAGGCGCTTGATGGTCTCGGGGTTGAAGTGGTCGCCGTGAACATGCGTCAGCAGGACGAGCCTCAATCCCTTGCAGTATGGTTCGAGTTCCCGAAATGGAACGCCGCAGTCAATGAGTATTTCATCATTCAGCAGTACGGCGTTCCCCTTGGAGCCGGTCGAAATGACCTTGACCTTACAGATCATTCATGCTCACCTGCTTGGTGGTGCCGCTCTTTCCGTCGTCCAGCGTACCGAGGGCGTCAGCGGGAGCGGGCAGCTCGTCCTTGACCTCGCCTGTGGTCTCGTCCACTTCGACGGTCGGGAGATCAAAATACTGCTCGCGGCTCGCGCGTCCCTCTTTCAGTGAGGTATACACATTACGCAGGCGCACGATGCTCTGCGCCGTGAACGCTTCGGCCTTGCAGCCGATGTACTTTTCAAGGCACTCCATCGGTACGCCGAAGTCATCCTTGAACGCCTGTCCCATCTTGCGTACGCGGTCGATCATGGGTTCATCGCTCTTTCCCATCATCGTCTTGGTACACGCCGCAAGAGCGGCGTCTACCACGTCGCCGGGGATAATGCCAAGAATGCACGCGCGCATACGGCGCGCGCCCTGATTGGCGACCATTTCATAGATGTCGCGCGGGTCGGTGAGGGCAACGCTGCCTTTCTTGGTGTAGCGGATATGCGGCACGGTGAAGATCTTCGTCTGGCGGGTGTTGGTCTCCAAATCCCAGCAGTAGGCCATGACGGTACTCTCGCCGTTCTTCTGCTCCAGCTCGGTAATGCCGAAGTCGAGGTTGCCCCAGTTCTGCGCCATGACCTCGGCGAGACGGATCGAGGGGCCGGTCACGTTCTCGCCGCCGCGCGGGTATTCATAGATCGCGCGCTCGGCAAGGCTCTTGCGCTTGCAGGCGTTGAGAATGCGGTTGTTCGCTTCGATCTCGTCACGGGGAAAACGCTTGGCGACGACCATTGCCGCCTGTACCTCCTGCGCCTGACGGGAGATCATCATTTCGGCGTTCACGCTCTTGGCGCTCACAACTTCGGTGCTGTTGTAGGTCTGCATTTCGTTCATGGTAATATCCTCCTTAAAATAATCATTCGTACTGATAGCCATTGCTGACAAGGAATTGCTTCAAAAGGCGCAGGCGCTCGCGCGTATCGGTCACGCGGAACGACACCGTGAGGTGTTCGACCGCCGCCTGCTCCACGCGCTTCGGGACGACCTGCGGGGCCGCTGCGACGGTTACTCCAGCAGCGCGCGCTGCTGGAGTAACCGTGTGGCGTTTCACGGCCTCGCGCTCCTCCTCGGCGCGGCGGTGACGCTCGTTGACAACGGAGATCGCAAGCGAGAGGTCGAGGTTATTTTTGTACTCCACCATGATCTCCGGCGCGTTCTCGCCCATCGTGCCGATGGTTTTCATGTCCTGCGCCACGCCGTCCACCTTTAGCTTGATCTGCTCCATGAGCTTCTTCGGCGTCTTGGCTCTGGCGCTCGCCATATCGACCTTAACGCCGGTCTGCCCGAACGAAAGGAAGTCGATCTCGTTGACCGCGCACAGCTCCCGAAAATAGCCCAGCAGCATTTCCTCGCAGCGGCTCTTGATCTCGCTTTCCGTCGCGTCGATCTTGGCTTTCAGGTCTGCGTCGGCGCGCTTGTACGGGTCGGCGATGCACTCACGGTAGACGGATTCGAAGCTGTCGTACTTCTCCATGATTGCGGATTTAATGGCCTTGCGCTGGGTCTCGGCATCGGCAAACTCGCGGTTCATTTCGGCGCGAATGTTCTTCACGCTGGTTAAGGTCTCGTCGGTGCAGACAAGGCTCATTGCCTCTGCGACGCGCTGCTCCGTCTGCTCCTTCCGGCTCCTCAAATGCTCCTCGATCACGGGGAGTTGAGTCACTTTCATCAGGGTGTTATCCATCTTCGGTCTCCTCCAATTCTTCAAAATACATTTCCTCTGCGCCGCAGTCTGGGCAGAACTTTTCCGTCACGAGGACGTAGCCGCGCTCACCGTCAAGGTTCTCGCGCCTGCGCAAGACGTCGGGCTCGTCAAAGGTCAGCCCGCACCATTCGCAGCGGTACTTCATATCATCGCTGAGACCGCGATGAGCACCGCCGCCAGCAACAGGCAGATACCGGCAAAAAGCATCGCCTCGTCCGCCTTTCGCTGCTCTCTCGTGCGCTTGTCGTGCCGTCTCACCGTCTGCACCCCCTGTCGATAAACGGCAGCAGATCATACAGCACCTTGCACACCGCGCACGCGCCGATGACGGCGAGCCCCGTCGTGAAGTCGCAGCCGTTGAGCGCGATCACCGCAGCGGCGATACCGCCGAAAAACAACGTGTCGATCATGCCTCCACCTCGCGTTCTGCGATCCACTCGTTCACCAGCCGCGTGAAGATCTGGAAGATCCTGCGCTTGCCCTCGATGCAAACGCCGAAGGGGTACGCGCCCTGCTGAATGCCGTCTGCCAATGATTCATTCGAGATGCGCAGGCCGTGATCTCTCAGATACGCCGCGCACTCGTTTAAGTCCATTGTCTGAATCGTCTTCATCTTTCTTCCTCCTTGTTATTCGATCGGTTCCAATTCGAAAATGCTTTCAGGATAAAAGCTCCAACTGCCAAATCTGGATTTGCTGCACTGTGCGTCATAAAGCCATTCGTTTAGCTCGATTTTCTTTGACGTCAGTGCCGCATCTTCTACGGCATTTTTCGCTTCGTGCGTTTCAATGTAGGCTTTCTGCTTGGTAAAGTTGTTAATAGACTGAGGCACTTGAAGCACTCCAACAAGAATCACTATGATCGATATCATCACAATAATTATGCCGACCATTCCGGAAGCAAAAGGAACCCAAGAGCTATCAATCGAGCATTTTCTCAGAGACAGTACCGTGATAATGACCCACACGCAAAGAAAAATAATCCAAGTCATCTTTGCTCCTCCTTACTCCTTCGGGATCAGCCGCGTCACCGGCACATTCAGGTGCTTCGCAATGCGCACGACGGTGTCGATCTTCGGGCTTCTCCCTGCTTTCCACTTCGTCACATTGCTTTTGCTCATGCCGAGCGCAAGGCACACCGCGCTTGGGCTTGTGCGCTTCTTCTTGCACACTTCTTTCAGCAGTTCGTAAAACAAGTCATTCCCTCCATTCAAGTAGTTTGAATTAGAGAACCTTTTGTGATAGAATAAAGCTGCACGTGCGGAAAGGGGTGATGCCCATGCAGGCCACATCGGCTATCGCGGGCTTCATGCCTAATTTCCTGTGTTCCCGGTAACTGAACGGACAGCGGTGCGGTCAGCGCACCCGTTTCTCATACGAAGCCGTTCAACCGCGCCGAGGGGTGCTCGCCTGCACCCGCAACGCGGCGGAAACAAAGTGTGACGAGATACGGCGGGAAGGCGACCTGCCGCATTCTCAACCGCGCGTTTGCCTCACCCTATCACAAAAGGCTCTTGACAGTTCCCAAAAAAGTACTATAATGCAAGTACCACCAAACATTGATTAGTACTTGATGGGGTATCGCCATGCTTAGATAATAGCACCCAGCGGGGTACTTTTCAAGAAGATTTTTACCCAGGGGGGTACATTTGTATCCTTACACAATTTTAGAGGGGCTATTATGTCTAATCTGTACGAGAATATTAAGGAACTATGCGATGAGAAAGGCGTAAAGCCCGGTAAAATGTGCACGGAAGCAAGCGTCAGCAAGGGGCTTATTACCGATTTGAAGATGGGGAGAAAGAAGACCGTCCACGTTGAGACCGCCCAAAAGATCGCAGACTATTTCGGCGTGACTGTCGACCGCGTTCTCGGTGCAGAAAAAAAGAATGAGCCCGCCGAGATTGGCGAACCCATTCCTAAATACGAGCAGTTGAACGACGAAAACAAGGTTAAGGCGCAGGAATATATTGCTCTTTTATTAAGCTCTCAACAAAACGATTGACTTTTTCCTTGTTTTCCTCCGTGAGCAGATGGTATTGAATCTCCGCCTTTCGGTCAAGACCCTGCATATCGTATTGCTCTTTCATCTATGTATCCTCCGTTCAAGTTATTTCACCTATTATCTCTCATAAACTAATCATATTCACCACGGGAAGGTAATGTTAGGAGGTCTTGCGCATGGGATTGTATACCGACCCCGATTATTTTGAAAAGCAATCCAGTTATCAGGAGAGCAAGAAATCAAAAGTCATCAAATCTATACGAGATCACTTCATTCGTCCATGCTATCTCCGCGAATCAGAAACCCCGTTAAAATTTTACAAACTAATACGGGTATGCCTTCCGATTGGAGCTATCCTAAACTTTTTCCGCGCAATACAGGCAACGGTCGCAATTAGCACGGCAGCCGAAGCTGCAAAACCATACTTTATCATAGATGCCATATATATGTGGCTTGGCATTGTCCTTTTGCTCGGAGCAGCCGCTGGGCTAAATAGAATGGAGTGGTCTGGGGTCAGATTTTATTCCGCCCTTTTTGGATGGCAGATTGTTTATAACGCTTTCCTCGCCATCCTCGGCGCGCACTGGGGCCTGTTTGACTTTGAATATTTCGGTCGCCCAATAATGGAAGCCGTATTCTTATCAGTTTGGCTATATTTCTGCTTGATTTATTTTGGAAAGCGTCGGCTTTTATTTTCTCCCGGGGCCTTTAACGACCCGCCAGAATGGACACCCTCGCCAGATGGCGAACCTGCATTTCACGACCAATCCGCCCGAAATTCCATTACTCCGCCCAAAGTTGAACCTGAACCGCCAAGTGAGCCAGAAATAACCGCTGAATCAAACCCACCTGCCGTCATCCCCAAAAAGCCGGTTAAAAAGGCCGCGCCGCGAGCGTTGGTGATTGGCCTTGTTGTCGCTCTTGCGCTGAGCCTCGCTGGGAATGTCTGGCAAGCAGCGGGATGGAGTTCCGATAAAAAGGCTCTGGCATCCGAAATCAAAGAGAAAGACCAATCGATAGCCAGTCTAAAAAGCGCAAATTCCAGTGTGAAATCGGAACTCTCTGATTTGCAATCGTATCACTTTAATACTTACTACTCGACGGGATATATCGTAACCGGATCAACCTATTTTCACAGATACGATTGTCCCGTAGTCGAAGCAGCAGATACATATCAATCGCACAACACAGAGTTTTGCAAGTGGCTTGGATATAGCGGATGCCCGGTATGCCATTCTGGGATTAGCGTAAGCAAGATTGACAAAACGCCGAAGCAATCCGCGCCATAGTTAGTTTTGAAAAAGCCCTCGCCGCCTCTGCAACACCGGCGAGGGCTTTTCAGCAGCAGCGGGGAGCGGTCGCCGCTGCTTGTTTTGACCATATCGCGCTTTACCTTACCACTTCAATACCAAGACCTTGCAACACGACGGCATTCGACCGCATTCGACAGACCCACTTTTGGAACCCGAAAAGTACGAAAACCGGAAAAGTTAAGGTGATGTAAATGAATATCCAAGAGCTGTGTAAACTTCGTAAAGAAGAATTGAAACTGACCTACCACGATATTTCCGACGCTTCCGGCGTACCGCTGTCCACCGTCCAGAACTTCTTTTCCAAAATGTCGAAAGCCCCGTCCATTTACACTGTCGCGCCGATCTGCAAGGTGCTCGGCATATCCCTTGACGAAATATTCGGAATTTCCGAACACTTGACGCCAACCGAAGAAACTTTGCAAGCACGCAACGATGAGCTTGAACGCCACGTGGACGCGAAAGCAGACACGATCGAGATCATGCGGCGCGGCGTCCGTATCCGAAACGGCGTGATTTTATTTTTGTTCATCGCGGTGGTGTTACTGGCTGCATGGGGCTTGTATATCGATATGCACTGCGCCGACTATGGATTTTGGAGGGGCTAACATGGCGAATTGCATCAAATGTAAAGCAGCGCTGCCGGATGGCGCGCTGTTTTGTCCTATGTGCGGCAAAAAGCAAGTACCGGAAAAGCGCAAGGCGCTCAAACGCGCCAATGGAACCGGCACGGTATATAAGCTCTCAGGGCGCAGGTCGCGTCCGTGGGTCGCCGCAAAGAATCGGGTTATCATCGGATACTACTCGAAGAAGTCTGACGCGCTGGAAGCGCTGGAACGGCTCTCCGGCAAACCGCTGGACGAGCGATACAATATGACCTTTTCCGAGGTGTTCGATGCGTGGAAAGCGGAGCACTACCGCGAGATCGGCTCAAGCGGGGTGGAATCTTATGACCGCGCATTTGATGTCTTTGCCCCGCTGCACAACAAGAAATTCCGCGATCTGCGCGCCGCGGATTTCCAGGCGGTTATTGACCAGCATATGAGCAAGTCCCACTCCACCGTTTCGAAATACAAGCAGCTCGCGACACAAATGTCAAACTGGGCCATGCGGGAAGAGATTTGCGTGACAAATTTTGCGCATTACATCAAACTTCCCGAAAACGTGAAAAAGGAAAAGGAGATTTTCACTGATGGCGATATTGAAAAGCTGGAATCCAACGGCAGCGACGCAGCGAAGATCGTGCTCATGCTTCTATCGACCGGCATGCGCATCGGTGAGCTATTTTCCCTTCCCGTCGCATCTTATCACGAGACCTACGTGATTGGCGGTGAGAAAACGGAAGCCGGGCGTAACCGTGTAATTCCGATTCGGGGCGAGGGCAAGCCTTACTTTGCATATTTCGCATCCAAAGCGACTGGGCCACTGTTGCTCTCCGGCTATGAGGGCCAGCATTCCCCCGAAAATTACCGAAAGCGCGATTATTACCCATTGCTGTCCCGCCTCGGGATAGAAAAAAAGACTCCCCATGCCACGCGCCACACTTACGCCACGCGCGCGGTAAAGGAAGGTCTTCCGCCAGAGATCCTTCAAAAAGTTCTCGGACATGCAGATTATTCTACTACTGCAAACATTTACACCCATATTGACCCCGATACGATCGTAGCGGCTGTTACAGGCACGTTACTAACAAAACCGGAATCGGGCAAAAAGAAAAAGCCTTGAAACCGTTGAGTTTCAAGGCTTTTTTGGTGGAGACTGCTGGACTCGAACCAGTGACCTCCTGCGTGTGAAATAGCTACGAACGCGCGCTTTGCGGAATTATGTTGCAATAACACGGAATAAAGCAGAATAAATGTAACAATACAGGATTAAATGCTTCAATATTCCACTTCATTCCTTCGCGGTTACTAACAAATCCCTAACAGGTCTACTCCCGGCACATGTCCTGCAAGCGTCTGACGTCGGCAGCCCTCTCGATCTGCTTCCTGTGCAGATAGTCATAGAGACACTTCATGCCCTCGGGCGGCTCGCCCTTCTCCTGCTTATACTTCTGGATGACGCCGGCGACCTCAGCGTGTAGCATCGTCATGTGATGCATCTCTTCACCGGAAAGCTCGTAAAAAGTTTTCGCAAGAGCAGGACATTCGTCCTTGTACTCGAGGGCGCATTTCGCGTACTTCATCGCGTCCTCGATTTCCTCGTCGACCATCGCCGACAGTTTTTCAATGAGTTTCATTTTCTTCCTCGCTTTCTGCGTTCGGCTTCGGCATTGCTTTTTTGATCTCCGCCAGTGCCGCGTCGCCGATCTGATTGCCGATGCTGCGCCCTGTGGGCGTGGCCACCATCGCGCCAAGCAGCATCCCGATCAAGAGCTGCACCATCGCGCACCTCTCAGATCCGCTGCACGCGCAGCGCCACATTATTGACCGTAGCAGCGGCACCGGCGAGTACCAGCGTCAGAGCGGACCCTTCCGCGCAGCAGGCCTGACGCACAAGCGCCGGAATGCTGAGATCGACCGTGCCGTTGGCGGCGGCAGTCGCCGAGGCGGTCGCGCCGGGGACGGCGACGCCGTCCTTGTAGAGTGTAACGGTGACGGTTCCGGCAGCGGCAGGCGTGACGGTGACCGAGGCGTCGACATCGTAGTAACCGGCACCGGTGATGTTGACAGCGTTGCCGTTGATCGCCACGTCACAGCCGTAGCGGCGGATAAGGCTGCCAAGAGGGATGACGCCGTCGACCGCGACTGCGGTGGGCGTCTGCATGGCAGCGTAAAGAGCGGATTTACAAGACATTTTTTATTCTCCTTCCATAAAAATGGCGGGGCTATAGCCCCGCCTGTTACCCGGCCATAGGGGCCTGCCATGTCCCCCGAGCGGGGAATATGGTCTTAAAGGTTGACGTTGCCGTTGCAGCCGCAAGACGCGGGGATGATCTGGCCTGCGCAGGTCGAAGCCACGCCGTACAGTGCGGGCTTGGTCAGCATGCGGCCCTCGATCGCATCCAGACGGCGGTTGAAACCGCAGCAGCAATCGGAGATCTTCGCCGCCAGGGCGTCTGTCTGCTCCTTGGTGAAGATGCCGTTCTTGAGGTTCTGGTTCTCCATCTTGAGGTCGAAGATGGTCTCCTGCAGGCGCTGCTCGTAGATGCGGCTGGCCTGACTGGTGATCGCCTCAGTGCTGGCGTTGATTGCCATGCGCGTGTCGTTGCTCTGCTGCTCGATGAGATACTGCGTGCGGGACGTGTCGATGATCCCCTGCTTTTCGACCTCGCAGTTGCTCACGCGGTTGCAGCCGGTGTCATTGACGGGATACGGCATATTGCCGCGTCCAAATCCAAAGCCGTTGCCAAAGCCGCCAAACAGCGCCGCGATGACGATGATGATAAACAGTACCGCGAGCCAGCTCATGCCGGTGCTCTGATCGTTGTTCATGGTGCATTCTCCTTTCCTCAAAAATTATTCCAACAGCTATTTCAGCCGGGGGAATTTGGTTGAGTGCCCCGCTTTGCCCTTTTGCGGGGCCTGTGAACCGTTTTGTGTGCCGCCGAGTATTTTATTGGCGTCAGAGCGCAAAGCCTCTGGGGTCGTGCCGAGAAGCCCGCACAGGGCCTTCGCCTGCATTGTGCGCCCGTAGCGCGAATATAGGCTGTCGGCGATACCAGGATCAATGCCGAGCCTGCGCGCCGTGCTCTGCACGCCCTCCAGCGTGTCAACCGTCCCGCTGATCGCCTGCTCCGCTTTCTCCGCCGCGCCTTGCAGGTCGGCGCTGGGAAACATTCTCGCCGCTGCCGCTAAGAGTTGCTTGAGGTCCATTTTCCTTCAGCTCCTTTACCTGATCGGTCAGATTTTTGATGACCGCAGCCATGTCGCTCATAGCCGACTGCATTTCGCCCATTAGCTCCTCCTGCGTCTTGGGCGGAGTGATGACGCCCAGCTCAACAAGCTTGTCGTAATACTCCTGCGTGGTGGCTTCCAGCTCGGCGTATGCCGAAGAGGTCTTGCCGATGAGCTGCTGGCGGTTGCCGAAATAGTCGGTCTGGAAAATATCACCGTTGTCGATAACACACATCATGCAGTTTCCGCCGCTGTATCCGGCAATTGCAAACTGGTCCATGCGCGCACCTCCTTTTGTTGTCTCAATGATAACGAAAAAGAGGCCCCGCAAAGAGCCTGAAAAAGGTCTTTGTAGGGTCTCTTCTTTATGTGTTTTTGATGCCGTCCGCGATTTTGCTGTATGCCCGGCGTCGCCGCGTCTTCACGTACTCCGGTGAGACGTGCAGTGTCTCCGCGACTTCGACGCGGCTCTTCCCGCGCACATCGCATTCAATAAGGCAGTACGCCTCATCGGGCGGCAGCTCAAACGATAAGATATACGCCACGGCCCGCTTGGGGGCCATAGAGGATAATTGCGCGCGGATTGACCTGTGCTGACTGTCCATGCCCGTGTAGGGCTTGCAGAGGCGCTTGCGCGTGGGCTTTCGCCGCCCGCTCCTTCCTGTGCCCGATTAGGACACCGTTATTTTGTCGCTCTCTGGATCATCGTCACGGCTTCCTGCCGCGTGATAAACGCTTGTGGAGCCGTGCCGTCTGTGATACCTTCCTCTTTTGCCGCATCCCACACAGGTTTTGCCCAGCTCGAAACTGGTTTTGTCCGCTGCTGTGCAAGGTAAGCGTCCATCATCTTGTTAAACGTTGCCTGGTCCATGTACTCCTCCATTTCCGGCGGGTACTTGCCCGCCAAGATCATGCCCCCTGTGTACCTGAGGTGGTCGTCCCACTGAAAATGCGGCTTGTCCGGGAATTTCTTCCAATCGCCGCCCCACGAAAATCCGACCTGCTTGCCGATCTGCCCGCAGCGTGCAAAGAACGACGGATCGTCGTACTCATGCCCCTTAACGTTTTTGCAGATGTCGAACGCCAGCCCAGCCTTGACGCCGTGGAACGTCGGGCGCGTCGCGGTCTTTGCCGCGTAGCCGTTTGCAGCAAGATAGCGCTGGTACTCGTCATCTCGTACTGTCTCGGTCACGAGCACCGAAAGCCCCGCCTCCTTGCAGAGGTCGAGGAAAATGACGCAGTTTGTGCGCACGTCCGCCCGCAGGTCAGCAATGTCCCTACTGTGATACATCGCTGTCACCCTTGCTGTCGATCACGTCCTGCGTCTTCTGGCTCTGCGTGCCGAAATAGAACGCGATGATGACCGCATAGATCGTCATAAAGTCCTGCGAGATGTTGCCCGTCACCGCCATGTACGCGAAAACGCCCGTCAGCACCAGCGTTACGATGCTCTTGACGCTCATCAGGTTTGCCAGTCTCTTGTGAATCAGTTCCATGTTATTCGTCCTTTCCCTTGATTTTAATTCCCGCCAGCAGCCCCAGTTCCGCCGTCCACGCGGCGAACCACGCGACGGTCAGGCTGTCCGGCACTACCTTGTCATGCGCGGTCAATACGAGCACCGCAATACAGTACCAGCAGAGGTTGAGCACTGCCGCGATGACGTACTTGTCCCGCTTTCTCAGCTTCTTCATAGGGCCACCCCCGACAGCAGCCACGCGATAAACGCGCCCGCCAGCGCCGCGAGAGCCTTGTCGACCAGCCCGTCCCACCGTTTTCCCGCCTTGCCCGTGATGGCTTTCACGTCCTCTTTGATCTCCTTGACGTCGCCCTCAACGGTTTCCTGCTTGGTCGCCAACACTTCGACCGACGTTGCCAGCCTGTCAAGCGCCGTTTGGTGCTCCTGCAACTCATTGATGCGGTGCGTATTGCTTTTGCATCGTGCATCGATCAACGCGATCTCTGCGTCATCGTAGTGCTTTGCATTGTCCATTTTTCACGCCCCCTTATTTTTATGGTGTTCTTCATTGAGCCTATCATGCCGCCTCCGCAAATTCACCACGGGGAAAAAGAACCTGTCGGATTCCCGACAGGCTCTTTTTCTTTACACCGCTTTCTTCCGTGCGATTGCAAGCTGCTCGTCTACCCGCGCGCGGTTCCAATGGCGAATTTTCTTCGGCACGTCCAGATATTCGTACATCGCCGTGCGCTGCTGCTCGTTAAGCCCAGAGCGGAACAGCATTTCCATGATCTGCAAGCCCTTGCTATAGTCGATGCTGTCGCCGTCCTTGTCCTTCAGCATTTCGCACTCGCTCGCCGCCGCCTTGCAGGCCGCGAACACGCCGGGGGCGATGCGATACTGCTTCTGCGCCTCCTGCGCATTCTGGATCCATTTGGTCGTGATCTCGTACTTCCCGCCGGAATTTTCTTTCAGCGCCACTGCCTCTGCGTAGCTCTCGACGTAGCCGAGCGCCTTGTCTTTGCCCTCGTCAGAGAGGCGGGAGAACGCGCCGCTGCTCGTTGCCTTGTCAGCCTGCGCGCGGTAGGCCTCGCCCTTCTGCGTCTCGTACTTGCTGTACGAGCTCGCGTTCAGGTCCGCCGCGCTGAATTCCTCCTCGTCCTCGCCGCTGTCGTAGGCGTACTTCCCGCGAATGCCCAGCAGGTCAAGCGACTTCTGCGGGAACAAGTAGTTGGCCTCACTCTCGACCTTCTTGTTGTAGCGGGTCTTGAGGCTGCTTTGGATGCTCTCGCCGTCAAGCCCCATCTGCTCCATCAGGTCGCGGCGCACGTGCTCATAGGTCGCGTAATCGCCCTGTTCCAGCGCATCATAGAGGATACCGATAAACCGGCTTCTGTTGTCGCTGCTGGCAAGATTGTAACTGAACTTCTCCACCTCATACTGGAAGCCGAGGCTGCCACTCGCCTGTGCGATGGTGCGCAGCGTCGCCATAAGGTCGCGCTTGATGTTGGCAACCGGCAGACCAAACATCTTGCTCGCCGCAGCCAACAGCGTGAGCGTGGCCTCCTTGCGTGTCTTCTTGCCGTCGCCGCCTGCGCTGTCAACAAAGACTCTCGCCGCGTTAATCAGATCGGAGAAGACCTCCATGTCAGGGCGTGACACATCATAGCCCTGCGCAAGCGAGAGAACATCCTTTGCGAATGGGATTTGCGCCACGGGGTTCATGTTGCTGCCGACGTTGCCGTTCAGCACGACGTTGCCGATCAACTCGAGCGCGTTCTTCTCGTCTCCCTCCACGCCCGTAAAAGCCGAGAAGAACTTCTCCCAATAGTCCTTGTCGCGGTCATCGTCGCGCAGGCCGTCGACAATGCTCTGCGCCAGCGCATTCACCACATTCGTAACGACCAGCGCCGTCGCCGCGCGACCCAGCGTCTTGAGGGCCTTGCTGCGCTTCGCCGGGTTCTCCTCATATCGGAAGTTGTCGTAGCTGCGAAGCAGCACGTTCAGGCTCATGATGGGCTCGCCCATAAAGGCTGTCGCCTGCTGCGAGAGGGTGCTCTTGCCACGCATGATGTTGCTGCGCTGCAAGATTCCGTCGACGACCTGCGTCTGATCGATCATATCGGAGAACACATCGTTGACCGCGCTGTAAAATTCGTTGCTGCCCGCGCGGACGTCTGGCTTTTCACGCTTCACCTGCCACTCGCAGGCGTTCCACAGCTTCCCCCACGTTGCGGCGTCCGCCTTGCCCGCAGCAGCGCCAGCGAGGTCGTTCAGTTTGTTCGTCACGCCCTCTTTACCGTAGAAGCGGTCTTTCAGCGTGTACGGTGACGAGATATCAAAGCTGCCGACGTCCTTGCGCATTGCGATAGGGGAATGCTCAAGTGCTTTCTCCCAGCCGCTCCCCTTCGTCACGCCGCCGGTCATGCCCTTTGCCATGTCCTTCGGATCGAGAACCGCCGCCGCGCGGAAGAACGCCGTCGGCTGCTGGATGACGACACGGATGTTCGCGCCGACAGACGCGCCCTTGAATTTGCCGACAAACTTTCCCATCTTGTCCGTGCCCGGTTCAAAGTCCTTGACAACGATGCCGTTCTGAATGTCGCCCATCAGTTTTTGCCAGTACTGCTGCGCGCCCTTGCCGCCCTTTTCGTCGAGCAGGCCCTTGACGCTCACGCCGGTCTTATTGCCCGCGTCATTGCGGTACTGGAAGTTGAAGAAACGGTTTGCATCCTCCATCGGTGCGAGCCATGCTGCGTAGTCGATCATGTCGGATGCATGGTCGGCGAACGTATCAAACACGCTGCGCAGCTCCACGGCGTTGTTCGCGTTCGGTGTCACCTGCTGTGCCATGCCGATATTCTTGATGGAGCGCACATTGCCACTGTCCTTCTCGAGGTTGCTGTGCAGTGCTTCCTTTGCTGACTTGATGGGCCAGTAGTTTTTCTCGGTGAATTTGCGGTAGCCGTAGGCCTGCATGCTCGCGTCGTTGCCGTACTTGGCAAGCGTAGTCGCCGTCAATTCCTGCAAGCCGTCCGCCACGCGCTTCTGCTCGTCCGTCAGCTTGCCCGTGATGCGCTCGATATCGCCATCAGTCAAAAAGACCTGCTGCGTGCCGCGTGGCACTTTCGTCCTGCCGGTCTCCGCGCTCTTGATCTCCGGCTGGATGACGCCGCCGCCGAGCAGATGCCCAAGCGCCTGCTTGCGCTTGCTCAGAAGGTACAGTTCCATGATCTGCGGCGTCGTCAGTGTCAGCTTACCGCCGTTTGCGACGGTGATGTCGTGCGTCTCCGCCTCCCACTTGCCGATGGCACTGCCGCGCGCGTCGCGTAGCGCGCCTTTCAGGTCGCCGTGGATAGCCTTCCCAGCAATATCCTTGAAGCCCGCCTCGCCCAGCTCGTCGCCAAGCACCTTCCGCGTCTTCTCGGCAATGTCACGTGCCATGATCTCCTGAGAATCCTGTGCATTGCGCAGCATCCGGTAGATGCTCTTGCCCGTCTCGCCGTAGTGGGCAAAGAACGTGTACGGCGTCTCTAAGCTGATCGTCGTATTGCCGCCGAGCTTCTTCCGCCGCGTGCTCACGTCGGTCTTGAAGGCATCCGCCATCTGCTTTGTGGTCTCGAATTTGCTCTTGGAGAGCACCTTGCCCGCCGTCGAGACGGATTTCTCCACCGCGCGAATGGTCTTCCACATCGTCCCAAGCTCTTCGCGCGTCAGCTCAGAGAGCCGCTTGTCCTTCATGCCGATAACCTGTCCAAGCAGGCCGTCCTTGCCGTCCGTGCCCAGCAGCGACGGGTCAATGACCAGGTCGTCGCCGTCTTTCTCTCGCCCTGAAAGAATATCTTGATACTGATCTCGGAGTGCTTCGAATGCCTGCGTGCGCTGCGTCGGCGTGCCGCTGCCGTCATAGACATGCTTGCCGCTTTCGTCCACGGTGTAGGCGCTCTCCTGATTGATGCTGTTCAGCACTGCCGCCACCGCCGAGCGCATATTCTCGGGGATGTGCTTCGTGTCCGTCGGGCGCAGCAGCTTCTTCGACAGGTCTTTTGCGTGCCGCGTGATCTTCGCGCGCAGCTCGCGGCGCTTCTGCCCCTCGCGGCGCGTCGCGTCCTTCTCGCGGTAACGGTTTCGCAGCGCATCCAGCTTCTCCGCCTGCTGTGCGCGGGCCTTTTGCAGGGCTTCCTGTGTGTGGCGCAGCTTCACCGCATCCGTGCGGCCTTGTGCCATCTGCCCGGCGAGTTTTGCATCCGCTGCCGCCTTGCGGCCCGCCGCTTTTGCCGCGTCCAGCTTCTCCGCCTGCACATCGGCAAAGGTTTTCTTCGCCTGCGGTAGGTCAAAGAAGCGGTCAAGAATGTCATTCGATATTGAGCTGACCGCCTGACCCATGTACCCCTCGAAGGGATTGTACCCGGATACGTTGTAAAGCTCGCCCGCAACGTCGGCAATGCGCGCGATCTGGTCGCTCACGTTGTTCTCGCGCGTCTCGCTGAAAAACTCGGGATAGCTTTCCGCCAGTTCGGAATAGACCTGATCGACGTTCGTGTGCTCGCCCTTGCCGAGATTTACCTTGCCGAAAAGCCCGCGCCGGAAGTCGGCGTAGTCCGTGATGCCAGCCGCATCCTCGGTGGAGAGCGTGATCTTCGTATCTTTCAGGTACTTGCGCAGCTCGCTATACTCGCGGTATACCTCGTCATCCTTTGCGATGGCGCTCTCTGCGATGCGCTGGGCGATGGCGTCCGCGCGGCTTCTCGCCTCGGTGTAGGTCAGATCGCCGGTCTCGTCGCCGCCGCGCGCGATGTAGTCATACAGGCTCGCAAGGTCGCCCGCGATCTCGCTGCCCTCGATCTCCGCCCCGTAGCGGCGCGTCAGCTCCTTCGCCGCCTTTTCCACGCTCTTGCTGTCGGTGCGCACACCGTCGCTGCGGCGCGTCTGTCCCTTCCAGTAGTCCACGCGCTGACGCAAGGTCTCATTCTCACGCTTGAGCGCCGCGATCTCCTGCGCGTTCTCAGTGCCCTTGAGGGATAGGAACTGTGCAAGGCTCGATACCTGCGGCGTCGTGCCGTCCTCAAAATAGGCCTTGATGTCCGAAAGTACCTTGTTCGCGTGTGTGCCGCGCGGGTATTCCGTGCTTGATACCGTCTGCCCGTCAGGCGTATCAAGGTCAAGAATGACCTCACCGCGATTATGGCTGATAAAATCAGAAAGAGAATCAAGCTGATTCTTTGTCGGCATAACAGAGAGGTTAATGCCGCCACTTTCCGGCGAAATGCGGATATTGCCCTCGCTCATAAACTGAACCATGCTCCCGCTGTAATCGCTGCCGCCGTAGTCATCGCCCAGCGCGTCACGAATGTCACGGTGGTCAACAGTGCGATATCCGCCGGGGCCTCCTTCGTGCCTGCCGGAGAAGTCGAGTTTCTTACCGTTCGTCAGGATGTATCCGGTCTCCGCCCACTTGTAGGTATGCCCGAAATACTCGTCCGCGTCCTTGCGGTGCTGCTTCTTCTCTTCGTCGGTATACTCTTTCAGTGAATAGCGCTTCTTGCCATTCTCCGCGCCCTCAAGGGAATAGTCCCCATTGACATTTTCGCCATCGGTGCGTATACTATCCATAGAAGCATCACGCAGGAATGTAGACTTCGGGTTCTGCCCGTATGAGCTACTGATGTCCTGTGTGATGTTTTCTATTTTTGTAATGTCTTTCAGAAGCAGCCCCTTTGAAACCGGTTCGATATTAACGGTGCCCTTGTAGTACTCGTTCCCGACCTTGAATGTCGTATCGAAGTATTGAAAGTCCCCTACGGCGTTGGGGTGGACATGCCCGTCTTTTCCGTCCGGGGCCGTTCTGAAATTAGTCCCTGCATCAATCAGGTTGTCCAACTCCGTAGACGCCCTCATTTTCGCATCGCGGAACGCCGTGTACTGCTCGGGCGCAAGCTCCTGCACACGGTGTGTCCACTCATGGCCGACGACCTGCATCACGGGGTCCTGCGCATCCTTTGCAATGCGGATTTCGTTGCCCTCGATGACGCCGTTAGCCGTGCCGCCACGCACCACGTCAGCCATGCGCACGCGCACGCCGAGCGCCTTTGCAACGGTGTTGATCTCGTCTGCCGTCGCACTGTCCATTTCACGTGAAACGTAGTCATCATAGACAAGGCCGCTGCCTCCGTCGCTCTCCTGCGCAAAGGTCTTCTTGCGCGCCTCGGCCTTCGCGTCGTTCTGCCCTGCGACATACCCCGCATAGGCCGTCTCATTCGTCGGGTTCGGGTTCGCCTTGCCCTCCACGCCCGCATTGTAGGCAGGAATAAAGTCTTTCACGTGCTCCGCCGTGTCCTTGCCCTCCTGATACGAGCCACGGATCGCCTTACGCCCGCTCTCACCGAGGGAGTTATCAAAGCGCGCGAGCGATTGAAGCGCCGCATTCACGCCAACTTGTCCGCCGCCAAGAACACCGCCGACCACTGCGCCGCCGAGAAATTCCTCTGCGGATGTCCGCGGGTTCAAAATGGCGTTTTCATCCCTCATTGATGCGAGAGGATTGCCTTTCTTGTAGGCGACGTTCTGCGTCGCTCTTTCAAGAATGCCCTGCACAACTTCTTCTTTACCTTCATCAAAGGCGGATTCAAGCCATGCTTTCCACGCAGCGGAACCGTGTTTCAACTGTTCTGGAAGCGTCTGAATACCGCCGCCAACTTCAACGGCAGCGTTCATCAGGCCGTTTCCTGTGGCATAAAGTGCGGCCTTCGTGCGAGAGGTGTTGTTATCCACTCCGGCCTTCTCCATGTCATCAAGTGCCTGCTCGTAACTGGAACCTACGACTTGCGAGAATGAAAGCCAATACTGGGGGTCTTTCCCCATCGCAAATACGCTGTTGCGGATCGTGTTTGCAATGCTCGGGGCCATTTCCGTTGCAGCAGTCTTCGCAAGCGTCGCTGGCGTCGCCCCGAGGCTCGCGCCTGAGGTGAGCACCGCTGCGACCGCCTGCGGGGCTGCTGCGACGGTCAATGCGCCATACTTGTCAAAAATCTCCGCAGCCTTGCCGCCGCGCTCAACATTCGCCGCGTATTTGTCCTCTATCTCTTGCCCCTCATTTCGAATGCGGCGCTGTAACTTATTTGCAAGACCGGAATCCGACAAATCGCCGAGCTGCTGCCCGGAAACTAACTCAAATGGGGAAAGTGCAACATCTTCCGCAAACGCAAGCGTGTCGGCAATGCCCTGCGCGGCTTGGTTGATGCCTTTCATAGTTGCTCCGGCAATGCCCTTTCCAACGGAATACTTCTGCTGTTTCCCGGGTGTCCTGTTCCCTGAAAATGTTGCTTTGCCAAGCCTGCTTTGGTTCTTCGGCATCACGTCATTCTGCTGCGTCATTGGCGTCGTCTTCACCGGGCTCGTGCGATATACTGTAGGTGGAGAAGAGACCGGGGCGCTCGCGCTCCCGGTCTGCATCAATTTCCCGCGCCGCCCCTGCGCAACAGTGGTCGCAATTGGCTGCTCGGTCTTTAATTTCTTCTCTTCGTTATTGGTGTTCAGTGCTACCAGCTTTCCCATATCAGTCCTCCGTGTAAGTCAGCCCGTATTCGTCCAGCATCTTCTGCACGCGCGCCTTCTGCTCGTCGCTCAGTTTATCCCAGAAAGAATCAATACCTCCGACAGCATAATCGGTACGCCCCTGTGCAAGCATCGTGCGCAGACTGCTCATAGCCGCATTGAAATTGCTCGAATTATAGCCCTCGCTTGAACTTCCACCGTTCTGCCCTTCCAGCCAGTTTTCATAGTCGGAATAGAGGCCGCTCGAAGATGTAAAGCCGTACTTCTGGTAGTTAGCCTTCTGCGCAAGCCAGCTCTTGGGGTTCCCGCTCGCCTTTGCCGCAGCAAACAGGCCTTCGTAGTCCATCGCTCCGCCGGTAGCTCCGCTACGTGTCCCGCCACCGGAAGTCCGGCGAGAGCCACCGCCGCTTGCCTTCCCCGCCGCTGCCTGCGCGGCCTGCTGCAATTTATACTGCCATTCCGCATTATAGCGTGCGTCCTCGATGGCGTCGCGTTCCTTCTGGTAGTTATAGTTGAGCTTGTCCTGCTGCTTCTGATACGCCAGCGCATCCGCCGCCTGCTGGTCGCCCACCTGATCGCGCGCAAGCTGGTAAAGATAGTTGCGGTCAGCCAGCCAGCGGTTGTAGTTGTTGTCCTCAAGGCCGATGAGCGTATTCAGGTCGGCGCGGTCAGCATTCAAGCCGTCCTGATACATGCTATAGGCAAGCTGCTGTAATTCGGGAATCTTGTCCGTCATCTGGCTCATCTGGTAGTCGCTCGCCTGTTGGCTCGCTGCCACCGCCGCCGTGGACGGCATCCCGCCCGTCATCACTGCCGCCTTGCCGAGCACATCCTCAGCGCTGCGGTCTGCCTCGCGCGTGTACTGCTTGCGATACTGCTGATAGAGCGGGTCGCTCGCTGCATCATAGGAAAACGGCGTGCGGTTCAGCAGCGCGTCGAGCTTTGCGCTGATCTGCCCGCTCTGATCGTAGTTGTAGTTGCTGTCGCCCAGCTTATCGAGCCAGCTCGTGTCAGCCTTTGCAGGGCTCGCGCCCGTGCCGAGTTTGATGTACTCGCTGCCGTCCACGCCGCCAGAATAGTCGTACTTCGCGCGGATTTTCTCCGCTGCGTCGTGCGCCGCCTGCTGGCCCGCCTTGTCTCCCTCGGCATAGGCCTTGTTGTAGGCCTCTGTATACTGCCGGATGAGATCAAGGTCGCCAGAATCGTTGATGAGCGTCAGGTCTGTATTCTTGTGTTTGAAATTATCTGCCATTGTCCCCTCACTTTCTGCCGCCCGTCACGTATTCGTACTCGAGCGCATAGAGCCGGTATTCTCCTGTGGCTTTGATTTTTAATCTAAAGTGGTCGCAGCGGCGGATCGGGCAGTTGAGCGTGAAAACGTCTTTCTCCTGTGCCCCGCAGCGGTCGACCTCTTCCCACGCGCCGTCGTCGAACTTGACAAGGAACACGACCGTTGCACCCTTCTCGCATTCCAGCCGCGCCCGCACACGCTGCACGTGCTTCGCGTCAAACGATCCGCCGTCGTAGTCGGCAAACTCCGCCTCGCTGCTGACGGCTCCCTCGCGTGTTGCGCCGGTCGGGATATCTGCCGGATTCCCCAGCAGCACGCACCCACCGTCTACTAAGGCCATGATACCGCCCGAATAGGCCATTTGCACCACGGCAAGCGTATCTTCCTTATGCCACACGCCGTTTTCGCTGCTGTAGCAGTACAGCGCCGCCTTGCCATCCTCTTTCAGGCTCACGTAGTAGTTGAGGCCGTCGCTTCCTCCCACCGCGTCAGAGAGGCGCGCATCGTCGCCCAGCGTGCGGGAGATACAGCGCGGCATGCCGCCGCTGTACGCCATGATGCCGACCTTTGAGAGGTAATAGAGCGTTTCCCCCGCCACGGCGAGGCTCTTGTGGTTTCCCTTCATCACACCGAGCACAGCACTTGACATGAGTTGGAAGTTTGTCGGAATCGTGCCGTACATCTTGAAAATTTTGTCTTCTTTGAAAAAGCACGGGTAACCAAGGTAGCTCACGCACGCCGTGAATGCTCCCGCCGTGCCGCTCTCCACGCTGAACGCATCCGTGGATAGTCCGTCAAACACGTTCCAGTTGTACGGGTCGCCGAGCTTTGAAGCAAAGATGCTGTCGCCCTTGCAGCCCCACACGCGGTTCTCGTTCGTGCAGACAAAATCCATGTCGGGAACGCTGCGCTTGAGCGTGACTGTTCCGGGCTCCGTGATGCTTTCCTGCCCATCGGGCAGGCGGAAAGTGTTTTCATAAAAGCGCAGCGTCTTTTTGTCTTCGCTGATCTCTCGGATGATGGGCGTGCGGTTGTTGTAGGTCTCCTTTGTACAGCCCGAGATCGTCACGGCGTCGCCCACGTTGAATGGGAACGCCGCGCCGGTCGTCGTGATGCTGTTTGCCGCCGCCTTTTCGTCGGCATACGTACCATTCCCGAATTTCAGCCCCGCCGCGGCGTAGCTCGCCTCCATCGGCTTGATCGTGCCGTCCTTTTCACACACGATCTTGTCGGGGAAGATGAGCACGCGCTCGCCCAGTGCACAGAAAGTCTTTTCGCTGTCTGCGACCGTCGACTTCTCCTCGCCGTTGACGTAGAGCTTCGTTCCGTATACCTCGTAGAGCTTTCCTGCACTGAAAATGCCGTTTGCCGTCCCCATATCCTTGCGGACGGTATAGCGCCTCGCACGGGGGGAAAGAAGCGGGAAGTATCGCGCCGACAGGTTCTTCATGTCGTAGAGCTCGCCGCCCGCCGCACCGAACGTGTGGTTGATGCCTCCGAATTTCTCTTGCTGCACGCGCCGGTTCGTATATGCCGTGATCTCAGGCAGTCTCATCCGGGCCCTCGCTTTCTTTCTTCTCTGGCGCTTCCGTGCCGTCGCAGATCATCGCGATATTGCGAAGCGACTGCCGCACCGCCGCCACCACGTCCACCGCGTCGCCGTTGACGTTCAAAATGCCGATCAGGCGCATCGCGTGCGCCGCTTCCTGCTTGATCTTTTCATTCATGCTCTTTACCTCCAATCGGGTTGCGAATAGCTCCCGTAATTGTTGACCGGTCGAACCGATAGCCAATTTGTGTTGTAATACGTCCCAATGTTGACGATCGCGCGGTATCTCTTCCAGTTCGGATAGGCATACGTCCCGACGTTGATGACCGCCTTCGCACTGCCTCCGCTGCCGCCGCCGCTGTATGTCGTGGCTGTGCCGGAATCGCTGTAATCTGAGACGATCCACGATCCGCCCCAGTAGTACATGTTGCATATCCACTCGTATGTCGTGCCCGGTGTGAGCCCTGTGATCGTGCCGACAAAGGTGCTCGTACCACCGCCGACCTCGCTCGAATCGAACGAGAACGTCCCGACGCCCGTGATGCGGATGTCGATTGAGCGCTTATACGTGTAATCCGACGCGCCGCCAGTAAACCGTGCGTAGACGCTGAGCTGTGTCCCGTCTCCGTCGACCGGCGACAGCGTACAATAAAAGCTCTCCATGCCTTACTCCTCGATGAAAAACACCGTGCCATACGGCGCGTGGCTCGGCGGCGAAGCGCCGAACGTGTAATTGCCGCTCAGCACCAGATAGCCGCCGCCGAGCGAGACGACAGGGTAGTCGCTGGCATTGTCTTTTCCGATCAATGCAAACGGCCCCAGCTCGGATTCAAGAAAGATATTTCCCGCTGCGTGCATCTTCATGCCACCATAGGTCGCCGTCAGACCGACGCCGACCTGCCCCGTGCCCGTGTAGGCAAGATCCATGCTGCCGACAGGGGTATCTCCGGCCAGCAGGCTCACGCTTCCGCCGCGCAGCGCACCCGCTGTCAGCGTGCCATAGATGTTCACCGCATCCACGCACAGATCAATGCTGCCCGTGCTCGCTACCTGCACGCCGTTGTAGTTGAGTTTGAAGATCGTGCCGTTCTCGCCGCTCGTCGCGCCCAGCGTGAAGCCGGTCGCGCTCTGGTCGAAAATGCTCTGTGCCTGCGTCGCGTCGATCTTGGTGCTTACCGTCGCGCGGATGCCGTTCACGTCGGCCTTGATGTTTGTGATCGCGCCGTCGAGGTTCGAAATGCTCGCCTGCAAGCCCTTTGCCGTTGTGTCAAGCTGCGTGATGTCCCCCTCAGCATCGCTAAGTCGAGCATCTAATCCTTTCGCTGTAATGGAAATTTCATTTACGTTCTTGTCAGTATCTTCGATCTTGGCGTAGATCGGCTCGGAAATATTCTTGATAAACTCGCTCAGTGCATTCTGATTGATGTTGCTCCCGTCCAGATTGAAAAGCGTATACCGAAGCTGTTCCAGAAGCACGAAAAGGTAGTCGTAGACCCCGTTGATCTGCTCCTGCGTGTCTTTGCCTTCGCCGTTCGGGAAGGTCGTCTCCACCAGCTGAAATGTCGTCGGCACTTGTCATCACACCTTCCAGTTGCCCCGGCTTTCTTTCCGGTTGGTCCTGCGCCACCATGCCATAGCATCGGCCACCGCCTCGTTGGCAATGGCGTGGTCGTTGGCATAGAGCGCGCTGTCCTGATTGTAAGCGTCGAGCTGCGCTGCCAAATACAGGTGGTAACACTCGTTGTGCCCGTCCGGCAGCAGCAATTCCATATCCTCGACGCTCGCGGTGTCATCCTCCACGCTCACTTTGATGGCGGGGGCTTCCGCCCCCATCATCTCGGCAATTCGGTGCTCAAGCACCATGAGAATTTCCGCCTTGCGCGGCGTGCTCAATTTGTTAGGCCGCAGCGCGTCCGCGTCACGGATCGCTTTCAGCATTTTCATACATTAGACCTCCGTGAAATACTGCCCCATAAGCTCGTGTGGCAGATACTGCAAGACGATCTTCCCGCCGGCGGCCTCGCCGATACGCTCGCAGAGGTACGTCTTGCCGTCCTCGCTGTCGAGGTAGTACTTGCCATACTCGTACTCCATGCCGCGGCTTGCGGGGATTGGATCATCCTGCGTGCCCGCGTGCGCAACGTCGATCACGACCCACAGCGCGGGCGTTGCGCTCGGCTTCCAATCCTCCTGCGAGGTGTGCGCTTGACGGCACTTGTACACCTTGCCGCCGTAGCTCCTGCGGTCGCCCTCCGCGTAAGCAACAGGATACGCCCATGCCGTGATAAGCTCGGGCACAGTCGCCGCCTCGCCGTCGCTCAGGCTGACCGCCGCCTGCTCGATGATGGGCCGCAGCTCCACCGCACGGGCGTATGTGACCGGCGCGCCCGCAAGGGCGGTAACGGTCGCTTTGGCGTTCTCCGTCTCCGTGGGCTTGCCCATCTTGATAGACACAGTACCGTTGCGGTGGTCAGTGATCGCCCCGCTCAGGCTGTACTCGCTGTTGTCGTACTCGTTGACGACCTCTTTGGTCTCGCCCGTGGGCTGGCCCTGCTCGTCCAGCACGTCCTGCGTCTCGCGCTGCACAATGCTCCACGGGGTATTGTCGGGCAACAGTGCCACTACGGCGTCGTAGGACATGGTCAGATAGATGGTTTTGGTATCACGGCCGTTCCAGTTGCGGTCAACAAGGTTGCCGTTGACCGTAGCGGGATATTCCGTGTTGTTGACTTTTACGTAGATACTCATGTGCTGCTCCTTTCTTATTGCGGCGTGGCGTTGGCTTGCAGCCACGTCAAGAGATCACCGGTGGGTAATTCATCAAAAGTGATGGTGCGGTATACCTCCCCCCGCCAGCCGTTTCGGTAGGCGAGTTCCCTGGTCTCGTTAATCTTTCTATAGTAGATTAAAGTTCTTACACCGTAAGTGTCGTCGTAGTCTCGGATAAGATGGTCGTAGGTAAAGCCATAATAGCCAGACACAAAGCTGACAGCAATCCCGCTACTATACCCCCAGAATTTGTCTGGCTGCGACGTTATATCAATGGTTTCGTTGAAGTACCACGTCAAGCTCACATCCGGCTCAAAGTTGATGACATACCCCGTCCCGTTGATGAGCGTCCTGCCTTTCTTGATGTTGTACACCGTGCCGTTGACGAGGCACTTCCCGCCCTTAACGTCGTAAGCAGTGCCGTTGACGAGCGTTTTTGGTAATGTAGGGGTTTTACTTTTCGTCGTAAAGCTTCCGGATTTATCGTACTGCGATCCTGCTGTCACCCAACCCCCGGACGTATTTTTGTAGTAGAGTGACGCGCTCCAGTTGTACGTTGTCCCCGGCGTCAGCCCCGTGATGTCGAGAGAAAAAGTGTTTTCGCCTCCGCTTGTCTCCGGCGATAACGCAGAAAATGTCCCGACGCCGCTGACGGCAACGTCCATGCGCCGCTGACCTTTATAGCTGCTTGACCCTCCGGAAAACTTTCCGACTGCGTGGGCGATAGTCCCGTTGCTAGAATCCGGCGTTATCTCTACAGTAAATGTAGCCATTTCCGCCTCCTTAGCCGTACACCCAGTTGATCGCGTAGTCCTCGGTGGGCGTGGTCTCCGTGCTCACGAGTGTCTGCTTGACAATGTTGCCGGATGCGATATAGTCGCTGCCGCGCGTCGCCGCCACCAGCCCGCCTGAGCCGTTGCCCTTGATGAGAGAGGTGGTGGAGGGGATATTGACGGGGCCAGCGGGGCCCTGCGGGCCGGTCGCGCCGGTCGCGCCTTTCTCACCCTGCGGGCCTTTCTCACCCTGCGGGCCTTGCGGGCCCATGAGGTTGACGGTCGCGGGATTCGCAAGCCCGCCGTTGTTCGTCCAACTCAGGTCTCCCGCCGCGGACACAGCAGGGGTAAAGGTCGCACCTTTCGCGCCGTCCGCACCGGCAGGGCCCTGCGGGCCCGTCAGGCCTTGCGGGCCGGTTTCACCTTGCGGACCAGTCTTGCCCTGCGGGCCCTGTTCACCCTGCGGACCCCTTGGCCCCTCTGGTCCGGTATCTCCCTTCGCGCCGTCAGCACCGGCAGGCCCCCGTGCGCCCGTGTCGCCCTTCGGGCCCTTGAGGTTCACGGTCTGCGGATTCGCCTTGCCGCCGTCGTTCGTCCACGACAGGTCGCCGTCGTCGCTCATGCTCGGCGTGAACGTCACGCCGTCACGTCCGTTTGTCCCGTCCTTACCCGGCGCACCGTCTGCGCCGTCTTTCCCAGGCAGGCCGTCCGCGCCCTTTGCGCCGTCCTTGCCGGGGGCTCCATCCGCCCCGGCAGGGCCTTGAGGACCAGTCTCGCCGGGATCGCCTTTCGGGCCCTGCGGACCCTCGGGCCCCGTGTCACCTTTCGCGCCCTGCAAGGGGCCGTTGTTGATGAACTCGCCGGTAATACCGTCGAAAATGTAGATGTCGTAGGGCTCCGCCGTGCCCACGCCGTAGGCATCGCCCGCCGCTGCGGTCGCTTTCTGCGCGGCGTCCAGCGCAGCCTTCGTGCCGTAATAGCCCAGCACCTTGAAGCCTTTGCCGGTGTCCCCTTTGGGGCCTGCTGGCCCCGTCTCTCCTTGCGGGCCGGTCTGCCCCTGCTGGCCTTGTTCGCCCTTCGGGCCGCGCGGACCTTCGGGGCCGGTCGGTCCGGTCGCGCCGATGTCACCTTTCTCTCCTTGGGGGCCGGTATCGCCCTTGTCGCCTTTCAGCGCGGCAAGCTGTGCCGCCGTGAAGTCGGAATAGGTAAAGGCATCGCCCTTGTCGCCCTTTGTGCCCTGCGGGCCAGCGGGGCCAATCTCGCCTTGAATGCCCTGCTCTCCCTGCGGGCCGCGCGCGCCGGTTTCACCTTTGGGGCCCTGCGGACCGGTCGCGCCGGTTGCGCCGGTCTCGCCTTTTGGACCCTGTGCGCCGGTTGCGCCCGTGTCGCCCTTGGGGCCGGTCGAGCCTGTGTCGCCCTTTGGTCCCTGTGCGCCGGTGTCGCCCTTGGGGCCGACTTCGCCCTGCGGACCGGTCGCGGCAACACCCGTGTCGGCAAAAGCGCCCGCCGTGGCGTCCCACTTGAACCAGTTGCCCGTGGTCTCGTCGACGTATGGCATCTTGGAAACCGCCGTCTCCGCATCCGCCGCCGCCCGCAAAACTTCATCGACCCAGCTTTGATAGGCCGGAGGCGGTGCCTCTCCGCTGTTTTCCAGCGTTTCGCGCACGCGTGTTTTATATATCTGGCTCTTCACAATGGTATCGCCAACGGTATAGCGCAGCTCTGCCGCGCCCTCACCGGCCACCGCCGTATCAACACTCGATACCAGCCACACGAGCGCGCCGTCTTCTTCTGTCACCGTCACGGGATACGGCTGCGCATCGCCGTTTCGCTGCACAATCAGGCTCGCCACGCCCTCGCCATAGCCCTCGCGCCACTTTCCCAGCACGTCAAAGACGACCTTGCGCGCCTGATTCTCGCCCCTGCGCCCGAGCTTGATCTCTTCGAGCGCGTAAGCATTTTCAATAACCATGTTGTCACCTCTCTTATGGAAAACGGCGCAGCAAGAGCGACTTTTTCGTCCCTTGCTGCGCCGTGTCGCAACTCATTTTTCGTGTCTCGCGGTCGTATTCACTTACGCGTTGTGGGCCTTCGCGCTCTCAACGTAGTCGCTGCTCATCGTCTGGATGAGATTTGCGGTCGAGGCATCCTGTCTCATCTGGTTCTGGATGGCCCACAGGAACTTTCTCTTGACCTGTACGGTCACGCCGCGCTGAATCAGGCAGCTTTCGCCGTTCACGCACACCAGCAGGTCATCCTTGTACTTGCCGCTGTCCTTGAACAGGCGGACGCTGACGTACTCCTCGCCCGCGGGGGCGGCGTTCACAGCCGCAACGGCGTTCTTTGCTTCGCTCATCGGTCTTTCCTCCGTTTCAGTGGCGGGGGCGGCGTTCACAGCCGCCCCCTTGGTGGTTAGGTCAGCGGGGTCTCGTCAAACGTAGAAGTGGTCTCCACGCGAATCATATACGCCTCAACCAGACGTTCGGCGACCTTGGTCGCCTTCCAGCCGACGGTTGCACGCTGGTTCAGCGGGTCAGCCGTACCGGCAGAGCCGAGCGGCTTGACGATGTGCTCAAGGCCACCACCGGTCAGCTCGGTCGTACCGTAAGCCTCCGCGCCCATGATGAGGGTGGAGTAGACGTTGCGGCCCTTCGCACCGGCTTCGCCCGGATAGATGGTGGTCGACGCCGTCGGGGTGGCAGCAGGCGCTTCTTTCAACGTGATCGTCGCGCTGCCAGCACCCGCGGCCGTGGCACTCTCGATCTCAAGAAGTGCACCACCGATGACGACCTCACGGCCAGCCAACTTTGCGGCGTCAGCAGTAGTGATGGCCTCGTTTACGGTCAAGACCTTGCTGGATGCGCTCTTGACGGTCAGGTCGCGTGCGCCCTCAGTCAGGTCATCCGCGTGGAACACCTTCGCTTCGGTCGTCTCGATAAAGCGGACGCCCGCGATCTTGCCGATCTCGTCGTCGTAGATGTTGCTGGTGTCCTTGTACTCGTGCGGGCGCTTCCAATCAGGGTCATCCTGAATGTCGTAGGAACAGTCAGGGTGAATGATGGCCCAGTAAGAACCCTCATAGCGCGGGGCGTTCATGGTTTTCAGGAAGCGAACCGCCTTGCGGACGGCGCGCACCGTGAAATAGTGGTTGCCCGCGGCCTCGCCGCCAACGAGCAGATGACGGCCCGTCACCTGACCTTCGCCGTACTGGACGTTGGAGCCGCCGTTGATGACCTCGCGGGTGATGGTGTCGAGCGTGCGGCCCGCCTGAGAGCCGAGCAGCACCGTCGCTTCCTGCAGGTTGTTGTCGATGGCGGTCAGGTCGAGGATATCGGAAATCTCGACGAAATCGCCGTACTGGTCGACCTGCGCGGTCAGCGTGGTCATGGACAGCTTACGTCCCTTGGGCGTCACGCCTTCGGTGATGGGCGTCAAGGCCTTGGGCAGCGGATCATACTTACGGAACTCGATTTCCTTGCCCTTGCCCTTGGGGATGTTGCGCTTCTGCGCGAAGCGGTCATGCACCAGCTCGGGTTCGGCGTTGTCGATCAGGGTGTCGCAGTAGTAGGTCTTCATCTCGCCCGAGAGACCGGCATCGGTCGTCACGTTCGTCTGGCCCTCAAACAGGCTCAGAATAACGGGCAGAATGAAAATGTCTTTGAACTTCTTCATAGAGTTTTGTCTCCCTTCTTACAGTCGGTAAATTAGGCGGGCATCAGAATACGATGCGCTCGCCGCGCCGAACGCGCCTTGCGATCTCTGCGCGGTCGGCCTTCGTGAATTTGCTCGGGTCACTCTTGACAATGACCCCCGGCTGGGAAGTGGTTCCATTCTCGTTCGGGCGCATTCCTTTCGCGCGGACATTGTCCATCACGCGTTTTTCCATCTCCGCCGCAGCTTTCGCCGCGCTACGAGCCTGAATGTCGCCTAAATGGGATACCTCGTAAGCGTCTTTTACAGGAACGCCAGCACGCAGCATCGCAATGAAACGCGGATTCTCCGCGACTTCGCGCTTGAGGTCGAAGTCAGGGTACTCGCCCGGTGCGTCCGCCGTGCCGACCAGCTCGCTCGCCTGACGGATCCAGTCGTTATAAGTCTCGTCGGCTTTCTGCTGGCGCTGCCTGTCTTCTTCCTGGCGTTTGAGCGCTTCGTTTTCCTGCTGCATCCGCGCATACTCGCGGTACTGTTCCACGCTCATGCCCATGCTCTCCGCTTCCGCATTGTAGAGCACGCTGTTGAGCGCCGCATCGCCCTCAAAAGCCGCACGCAGCTTACTCATATCGCCGTCCGACACGCCATAATGGCGCATCAGTGTGTCGATAATGGGCTGCGAATCTGCGATCTTCTGGTCTTTGGCCTTCTCTTCGCCGAATCTGCGGTTGATGATGCGCTGCGTCTCCGCGGTATAGACGTCCTTGTATTTGCCGTTTACGAGGTCAAGGAACTCCTTTTTCAGGTCTTCCCTGCCTTTTTCCGCAGCCCCGGCGTCGTGCTGCTGCATCTTCGCGCCCTCGCCCTTCGGCTCGCCAGAAGAGGTCCCCGTATCGTCAGGTGTCTCCTGCTTGCCGAACACGACGTTGGCGTATTCGCCCGTTTTGCCCTTCCGGGTGGGAGAAGAGCTTGCATTCGTGGTCTCGCCCTGTGCGCTCGCGCCTCCCTCAGCGCCGCCCGATGCACCGGCAGCGGCCCCCGCAGCGGCAGCGCCGCCATCAAAGAGACTCAGGATCACGCGAAGCGTAGTTTTGAGGTTCATGGTATCCCTCCTGCTTGTCAAATCGCGGATATTCGGCCCTCCGTGTAGGCCGTGCAGCGCTTCCCATCATCCGCAGGGGAGGGGAGAGCGGCGAAAAGATGAAGAAAAACGCCGACCCTCCCTCGCGGGCGTATGAATAGGAGGAAGCCACTCGCACGCCTAAAGCGTAACATGCGGCTTCCTCCGTCTCACCACGGGCGAGAAAAATTTTTTAATTCTCTTTGACGTGCACGCAGATCGCGTCCGGCCTCGTGTCTTCCAGCTGCTTGAGCCCGATGCACGCGGCGATGAATGCCGCCTCGATGCGCTCGTCGCCGCCGCAGTGGATGAGGAAGCGCGGCGCACCATCGTCTATCTCGAAGCCATAGACCTCGCACTCTCCCTCAGCTTCCATGTTCTTCACATAGCCGCCGAAGGCATACATCACACCCGTGATGTAATTGCAGCATTTCTCGTCCGCCGAATGTCCTTCGCACAGGATCATGTATCGACCAATTTCGTGCTCGATGTGAACCATCGTCATGCACTTACACCCCCGGCATTGCCGCGCTGCTTCCCGTGTCCATGTTCGGCTTAGACTGTTCGGCAAGCTTCTGCATGTACGGCGTCTGTGCGCTCTGTGCGTCAGCGTTCTTGCTCTCAATTCCACCGCTGCCGCTCTTACGTGTCGAGCCGCCACTCTGCGTGCCGCCCGCCGTTCCGATGCCCATGTCCTGTCCCGTAAGCTGCTGGATAACCGCGAGCGCCTTTTGCAGCTGATCGCTCTGCTGCTGCACGACGTTGTAGAGCGTCGCGCCCTCGTTGACCTGGCTCTTGATCTTGTCGATTCCTTCGAAGTCCATCATGTCGAGCGCAATCATGCTTTCCTGTGCCCTGTCTGGGGAGAAGAATCCCAGCGAATACAGCTCTTTTGCCCGCTCGTTCTGTTCCGCACGGGAGAAGGGATTCTTCTTCTGCGCCTTGATCTTGATGTCAAAGACCGGCCTGCGGAACAGGTCATTGCCGAGGCTATCCACACCAGTCACCTGATCGCCGAGCTCGTTCACGCCGATCTGCGCATACTCGTAGGGCATTTCATTCGTGATGCGGAAAGTACGCGCTGCGTCGTAGAACTGCCGCATGCGCTCGATGCACAGCTTCACGATCTTCGCCTGCGCGCGGTAGCACGCCGAAATCATATCGCGGCTCGCCTTGTTGCCCGCTTCCTGCAATGCGCTGATCGCCGCAGCAGCTGTCGCGCCGGAGGACGTGCCGCCGTTGGAAACGTCGCGGTTTGCGCTCGTTTCCTTCATCTCGTCGATCTTCATCTGCACGATATTCGCGTAGATGGAATCGAGCGGGCGCGTCGTTACTTCGCGGAGCCTGCTCTCGTCGATCTGGCCGGACACGTGGATGATCGGCTTGCGCCAGTCAAGGAACTCTTCTTCGTTGATGTTCAGGCTTTCACTCGCAAAGTACCGGCGCTTGCTGCCCATCATTGAAGTTTCGAGGATGTTGCCCCACAGCTTGTCGATGTAGAGCTGCGGATCCTTTGCAATGGCCGTATATCCGAATCCCGCAGGTGTGCCCTTTTCTGGGAACAGCACGTCAAACACGAACGGATATTCGCCGTCTTCGTAGAAGCCGCCCTCCGCATATTCTGGGTCATTTTCGCTGGCGTAGATGATATGCTCCTCGTCGATAAACTTCGCGTAGTGCAGTACCGTCCTCCCGTCTGTGGCCTTCTTGCGGTAATACCAGTCGATCACGGCGACCTTGTTGCTCGTGTCCACTGTGTCGTCGTACTCGTATTTTGCCGTTTCAATGCTGCTGCCGCTGAGCTTATCCGCAAACTGCGGGTATTCGTCCTCGATGATGTCGCGGTCGACGAGCGCCACCGTAAACACGTTGCGGCTCTTCTGGATGTCCTCAATACCCGGCTCCCAGAAGATATTCAGCGGGTCAATGCCCTCGATAGCGATGTCGCCGAGCCCGTTGTCTTTCTCCTTGTCCCAAAACACCCCATAGAGCGCCACACCGTGTTTGAGCTTTTCCCACCACTCGAAGCTGTATGTGCTGTCAAATTCGTTGTATTCCATGATGACCGGCAGCACAGACGAGAGCGTCTGCGCGCTTTCCTCGTCGCTCTGCTCGCGAGGCAGGCATACGGGCTCGGGGTAGTTGTCCATCGCGTCGGCGTGCTTATTCATGATTGAGTTAAACAACCACGCACTCGCAGGCTCGGGCGATTCCCCCGCGTCTTTCGCCCCGCGTCGGATATCCTCCCAATGCCGAAGCTTCCACCAGCGCTCCTCGCTGATGATGCGATTCTCGAAGTTGCTCTTGCCCTGCTTGTACTTTTGCAGCGTTTCTACGGCATCACCGATCTCCTTGCTGCCGATGGCTGCGCCGCTGCTCATCGCCGCGTCGCTGTCGCGGAATGCGCCTACAAGCGGCGCTTCTGCCTTTGCATCCAACATCGCAGCAGCGCCAGCCGCGTCGGCCTGCTGCTGCGTCTGCGGGAATTTTCTCGTTCCTGCCATGTCTTCCCCCTCCTGTCAGTTGTGTTGGAACCACGCATATTTGTCGTAGCTCGGCGTATTGATGTCCAGCGGGTCGTACAAGACCGGCTTCGGCGGCTTATTTACCCGCGCCGCAATGGGATTCTCCATGCACACATAGCGTGTCATGTCGTAGATATGATCCTCCTGCTCGGTGTTCACGTCCTCAACGTCCTTTTCGTCATAAACGAGGTTTGGAACCGTTCGGATGAAATTCTTGCACGTATCGAAGATATACAGCATCGGCACGCCGTTCTCATCAAACGCGAATCGGTTGTGCAGCTGCATCTTGCCGTCGATGCGGGCGTTATCCCCCTTCTCGAAGTAGACGCGCTCGCGCTCAAAGAGCGAGCCGATGCTCTCCGTACCCTGCGTGCCCCAGATCGCGGGGTCGCCCACACGGAAGATGTGCCGCCCCTTGAGATTCGGGTCTTCTGCCTCAATGCGCTTCATCTCGCGGGCCACTGCCGTCGGTTCCATCTTCACGCCCTCGTTCGGTGTGCCCGTGCAGCCGTAATATTCCCGGATGTGGTAGAGCCGCCTATCTTGGTCGACCGCGAACCAGCCGATGGCAAACGGCCTTGAATAGCCCCAGTCCATTGCGCACCAGATCGGCCACTCCTTCGGCACCTGAAACGGCGAGATGACGTGCGTATGGATGCGGTCGCGGTAGTGCTTGCTGTCATTGCGCCACTCGGTAAACACCTGCCCGGAGAATGTGTCCCAGTCGCCGTAGAGCAGTGCGTTCTTCTCCGCCTCCGGCATCGACGCGAGGCGCGTCAAATAGCTGTCGTCGTTCTTGAGCAGTATCTTATTGTCGAATACCGTGCTCGGCACAAAGATGCGGCTCTTCTGCCGATGTTCTTCGTGCCCATCTGGAAAGCGCACGACGGCATCCTCGCGGATGGTCCTCATCGGCGGCGCTGCTGTGATGAAACGTTCCTTGACCCATCCGTGCCCCACGCCGCCGGGGTTCGCCGTGCTGCGGATGTATACACGCGTCCCCGGCCCGTTCGGTCGGTTGCGGGAAAAGAGGTAGCTGTATTCCTCCCACGTAAAGTGGGTCAGCTCGTCGAATGCGATAAAGTCATACGCCTGTCCCTGATACTTGATCTTGTCCTTTGCGTACTGCATCGAGCCGAAAAGTATTTTCGCCCCGCTCGGGAAGGTCCATGTGTGGCTGCTGCCGTTGTAGCGCGCGCCCGGATAGATACGCGGATAGTAGTTCAGCGTCTTGTCAATGAGCTCGGCAAGCTGCGGGAAGGTCTTTCGCAGGATGATCGCCTTGTAATACGGGATATTTACTTGACGCAACGCCTCGATGACCAACGCATCGGATTTCCCCCCGCCTAACCGGCTGCGCCGCCGTATAGAGCCTCGTCCTCCCAGCGGCTCATAAAGAGTGCCTGCTTGGGCTGCGGCTTCCATACCACGCTACGCTTCGCCATTCGCATCACCTCCCGCGTCCTGCGGAACAGGCATTACCGCGGGCAGCTCTGCCACACCGCACGTGCTTTCTCCGCCGTCGTCCTTTTTCTCGTCATTTACCCAGCGGAAATTGTATCGCAGGCTGAATTCCGCGCCACGCTGCCCGTCTCGGTCGAAGAGCCGTTCCTCGGCATAAGCCTCGATGCGGGCCTTCGCGCGCGTAACCGTGTCAACAAACCCTTTCTTCGCCTGATAGTTCAGCAGCGCCTGTCTGCTTGTAAATCCAAGTGCGAGCGCCAGCCCCGTCACCGTCGGCGGGCGCTGGTGAATGATAAACGGCTGCCCGAATTTGTCGAGAATCGGCATCCCGTCGTCCCCGATGATTGGCTCGCCTTTGCAATCCTCAAAGTATCGGTCAATGACGGCTTGCATTTCTTCGACCGTCACATATTTGGGAGGATGCCCATTTTTTGCCATGCCGCCACCACCTTTCTTTTTATGCTGCAAGCCCCCCGTCCTCGGCCTTATCGCGCAGCATTCTTATCCCCGCTCGGAGAACCGAGCTTCCTATTTCCGACGGTAACACGCCACCTTTTATTTCTCACCACGGGCGCAGAAACTTTCTCTTTCCTTTCTGCGCTCTCCACTGTATAGTTACATACACACAACATAGATATATCCTGCGTATAGCACCCTCTCCCGAAAGAAAAGAAATATAAAAGAAAAGAAAGGGGTTCTCCCTCACGGGAAAAAAAGAAGCAGGGCTTTCGCCCTGCCTCTTCTTATGCCATTTTGAGCTTTCTCTTGAGCCACGCCCGCAGGCTCCGCCAAACGTGCTCATCGCATCACCTCAATCATCTCCCGCGCTGTCGATCAGCCTGTCAAGATAGAATCTCGCCTTTCGCAGATCTTCCTTGCCGTTTTTCAGCGGCCAGCGCCACATGTACTTGAGCACCTGTCCCGTCAGCCATGCTTGCATCGGGTCTTTTTGGCACGTCAATGCGGCCGCAATGGCGTCGATGCACTCGACCCCTCCCGCCGTGTAATGCGCGGGGTGATTTACATTGTCATGCTCGATGCACGGACTATTGACAGGTGCGCCCCCTCTCGGCGGTGTACTCCATTTAAACGGATCGTTACTCATGGCGCGCCGCCTCCCGTTTGAGCCACTTCCACAAGTTTCGCCACGGGTGGGCTTCTGCGTAATTGGCGCGCTCTCGAGCATCCAAAAGGTCATCATGCAATGCTTGCGCGCTTCCCTGCCATTCGAAAATTTCTTTCGTTTGCTGGTCTTTTTCAACCTGCATGGTAGCAATGCACGCATTCGCCCGCCCAAGTGCCGCCTCGGTGTCATTGAGTTTGTTTTTCAAGTCGGCGGCTTCTCGCTTCGATGCCTGCCACGCTCTCCAATACTGCTGCCTCTGATCGTTCAAATGCTGAGCCGAGTTTTTGGCTGAATCTAAGTCCGCTTTCAGCTTCTCGATCTCGTTGTCCTTGTTGATGGCCTCGCCGTTCACGCCGCCGACCGCCGTTTGCAGCAGGAAGCCCAGCAGCTCCCAAACCTTGTTTCTGATCCGTTTCATGCAGATTTCCTCCCCCAGCTTCTCGTCGTAGTTCTCCGCGCTCACGCAACTCGAGCTCTCCACGATCTCGAAGCCGTTTTTCAGCACCGCGCGCACAACGGTCGTCTTGCCGCCCATCGCCACGGTTTCGTGGTGGTCGATGAATCGCTCGACCATCTCCGCGCTGATGCTCGGTGCCTCAGTCTTGAGCTTGCCGTTCACCTCGAGCGGCAGATACGCGCGCTCGAAGACCTCATTCGGGCTGAAGCTCTCGTACCCGTCCGCATAGCGCACCTTGTAGCCGCGCTCGACCTTGTAGCCGCGCGGCACTTTGTTCTCTGCGAGCGCAACGACCTTGCCGTCCACACGGTAGGCGGGCTCCGCCTCGATGAGTTTCGTTCCGATATACTTTTTCATAGCAAAATTCCTTTCTTTTTCGCCCGCAGGCATTATTTCATTCGTAATTGTTCTTCTTGCCCCCGGTCGCTCTCGACCTTCACGACCTTCACGTCTCCGTATCGCTCAATATCCATGGCGAGGCGCTCCTTGATGCCCTGCGCATCAGCGGCGGGGACGTTGGCTTTAATCGTGATCGTCAGCATTTGCGCCCTCCTTGTCGTCCATCTTTGCGCTCTCTATCTCAAGCGCACGTTCACGTAGATCCCCAAATCCATACTCGTCTTGCCATCCTAACTCAGAAGACGCTTTCTGACAGCTCTCGCACAGATAGCACGTCCACGGCGTCCCATCGAAAACGCAACTGCGCTCCATCATAGCCCCTTGCTCGAATTTGCGCCCGCAACCAAAGCACACATGAGCCGCCCGCGTTTTAACAACCTTTCGCCCAACAACGTCCATGTGTCACACCTCCTTCGGCTCGCCATCGCTGCAAAAACCGTCCGCCCAGACTCCATCAGAACGGTTCATACACCATAAGACGCCTTCGGCATATCCGCTTTCCAGTCTGTCTTTCCGATTCAGCTCCCGATGGTTTCGGCAGTCCTTGCACCGAGTCACGACCACAACGTCAGCGGCGGGAATTGTCAACAAATCCCGTTGAATAATAGATAACTTGCGATTCTGCGCTACACTGTTTGCTGGGCTTCGTTCTCGCAAGACCGCCTTTACAGCAGCGGATCGCTCAATGTATTCAGCCATGTTCAACCCTCCTCCACATAGCGCCAGCTCTGCGGCGCGCGCTTGATGTCATATGGTGCTGCGCCGAATCTCGTATTGCGCAGACCGGTAAACTCGCTCAGTTCGCGCGGCGCGTCGTAGATGCGCAGATCGGTGATGTGCCAGCCGTAGCCCTTTTGCGCGTGCAGATAATCGTGTATATCCTTGAGATCAAGGCAGGACTGCCGTGCGATAAAATTCGTCGTCGGCTGGTCTTCGTTCTTAACGTAGTAGCTGCCGCCGCGCGCTTTGGTCTCAAGCTCGTAAATACGGTCGCAGGTAAATTCGCCGATGACCTTACCGTTCCCAAGCGGGCAGTTCAATGATTTCATAGAGCCGGTTTCCAGATAGTCGCGCATAAGCCGTTCCTGAGAAATCGGAATATTTAAGTCCTGCCCTCCAATGGTGCAGTAGATATAGCACTTAAACGGCGTGTCTATCTTCGGGCGCGTCTTGCGCACCTCAATCGTCTTTTCGCCGCTGGCAATTTTCTCGCACCACTTCGGGCGGATGCTCAGCATAACAGCCTTACTCATCCTTCATCGCCTCCAATGCAGCTTCCGCTTCCTCACGAGTAAGGAATAAAGCGTCCATTTATGCCTCCATTCTATCGATCACTTTTCGAATCACATCGCCGCCGTAAGCATTTTTCGTCAGCTCCAAAAACTCCGTAATCGTCATCATGCCGTGTACAAGGTCAACACCGTGGTTTCGGGCGAACTGCTTTCGTCCCATGTCACACGACCCGGTCAAGCGGTGGTGCCAGTCGTAAAAATACTGCGTCGGATATGCTTTCTCGCGGTCTGTTTCGCGCAGAAACGTATCAATGCGCCCATCTTCCGGCATATCCTCGAAAAGCTTGTCTCGCAACGCCTCCATTGCTTCGCGCAGCGTTTCGCCGTGTGCAAAAACATTGTCCTGCTTGACGATGTAGCACGGCGTGAGCGTCAAATCGCCGTTCAAAATTGCCCCGTGCGCAGTGTTGCCGTGCACGGAACGAATCAGCGTATTGACGCCATCAATTCGATAGACCGTTTCCCGATTGAAACTCTTAATTCCGTCGCCGTAGCCGGAGCCGTCGCCGTAGCCGGAGCCGTCGCCGTAGCCGGAGCCGTAGCCGTAGCCGGAGCCGTAGCCGTAGCCGGAGCCATAGCCGTAGCCGTCGCCGTAGCCGGAGCCG